>Ga0194116_10008368_pt1 | contig 10506 bp, 6 predicted proteins | sample TA2MahsurfametaG_4_FD_148617 | JGI IMG/M metagenome (GOLD analysis project Ga0194116, IMG submission 148617) | Freshwater microbial communities from Lake Tanganyika, Tanzania - TA2015008 Mahale S9 surface | ecosystem: Environmental > Aquatic > Freshwater > Lake | place: Tanzania: Lake Tanganyika... | reverse complement strand
CACAACGAATACATTGTACTCATGGGGGCAATTGTCTGCGTAGATGCATTGTCAGCATTGCCCCTTGCAGGTTTAAGGGCGGAGGAAAAAGCAAAGCGTTTTGCGACTATTCAACTAATTTCTATTGCGGTAAATATCGGGCTAAATATATTATTTATGGGATTTTTATTTGATAAATCCCGACCAGAGGAGGGGGTTTTATTTATTCTTATCGCCAATCTTATTGCATCTATTGTTAAACCAGTTATGTTGGCAGATAGCTTCAGTCTGTTGCGTCTTGGAGTAGACAAGGAAATAGTTAAGAAAATGTTGTTATTTGCCATTCCTTTGGTAATTGCAGGTTTTGCAGGCATTATCAATGAAACTTTGGATAGGATTTTATTAAAACAGCTTTTATTCAATCCCGGGGATCCATCTTCTCTTAAATATGCTGAGGCGCAGGTTGGAATCTACAGCGCGTGTTACAAACTGGCAATGTTAGTAACAATATTGTTACAGGCTTACCGCTATGCGGCAGAACCATTCTTTTTTAATCAATTCAAAAATGAGGAGAGAAATAAAGTTTACGTTCGTGTAATGAACTTATTTGTTGCAACCGTATGTTTTGTATTTCTTTTGGTTTCTTTAAACCTAGATATTTTTAAACACTTCATTCGCAACGAGGCTTATTGGATAGGTTTAAATATTGTGCCAATTTTACTTCTGGCCAATGTCTTTTTAGGCATTTATTACAATCAAAGCATCTGGTACAAATTGAGTGGAAAAACAAAATATGGAGCCTATATCTCTATTTTTGGAGCCATAATCACCGTTGTAATAAATTGGTTGTTTATTCCAATTTATGGCTTTCTTGCAAGCGCATGGGCGACTTTAATTGTATATGCTTTTCAGATGATTCTCAGTTACCTTTTGGGGCAAAAACACTATCCAATTCCATATAATCTTCGGAAATTTTACTTATATCTTTTCTCAGCTTTGGGGATTTTTGCGCTTTCATCTTTTCTTGATATAAAGGAATTTGTGCCGAAATTATTGATTCACAACTTACTTTTAGCCGGGTTTTTGGGAATGGTTTTTTATTTAGAGAACACAAGTTTTCAGTTCGGTAACAGAAATACTAAATAAAAAAACGAACTATTTCTTAGCCGCTTTGTTTGCTATATTTACGTAAATTTGTTTCCAATGAGTGATGTATATAAACCTGGCCGCCTTTTATCTCAAATAAGTTTTCCGAAAGACTTGAGGGAAAAGTTCGATTTCGAAGACCTTACTCAAATCTCAAAGGAACTGAGAGAATATATTGTTGATGTTATATCGGAGATTGGCAACAGCCATTTCGGAGCAAGTTTGGGTGTTGTTGAGCTAACGGTTGCCTTGCATTACGTATTCAATACTCCAGACGATCAATTAGTCTGGGATGTTGGCCATCAAGCCTATGGGCACAAAATTTTAACGGGTAGGAGAGAGGTTTTTCACACAAACCGACTAAAAGGTGGAATTTCCGGCTTCCCAAAACGCTCGGAAAGCGAGTTCGATACATTTGGTGTTGGACATTCGTCCACTTCAATTTCAGCGGCTTTGGGAATGGCAATAGCAAATAATTATCTTGGAAATAAAGAAAAACATCACATTGCTGTTATTGGAGATGGGGCAATGACCGCTGGCCTTGCTTTTGAAGGGATGAATCATGCCGGATTTGAGAAGAATGCAAATTTATTAGTCGTGCTCAATGACAACTGCATGTCTATTGACCCAAATGTAGGAGCGCTCAAAGAATATCTCACTGACATAACAACCTCACACACCTACAACAAAGTAAAAGACGAAGTATGGAAGCTCTTGGGAAAAATTTCCAAATTTGGACCAGATGCACAAACCATTGCTTCCAAAGTATCAAATGCGTTGAAAGGTAGTTTACTTAAACAAAGTAATTTATTTGAATCCTTAAACTTTAGGTATTTTGGTCCTGTTGATGGTCATGATGCCGTTGGTTTGGCAAGAGTGTTGAGCGACTTGAAGGACATACCAGGGCCTAAAATTCTACATTGCATAACAAAAAAAGGAGCAGGGTATAAATTTTCAGAACAGGGAAATCCCACAAAATGGCACGCCCCTGGAGTATTTAATAAAGAAACAGGTGAAATTGTAAAAATAGGTCCAAAATCACCTCAGCCACCGAAATATCAAGATGTATTTGGCCATACCATAGTTGAGCTAGCAGAGAAAAATACAAAAATAATGGGAGTGACTCCAGCGATGCCCTCAGGATGTTCTCTAAACATTATGATGCAAGCAATGCCAGATAGAAGTTTCGATGTTGGAATTGCTGAGCAGCACGCAGTAACTTTTAGTGCAGGACTTGCCACACAAGGGCTGGTGCCTTTTTGTAATATTTATTCAACATTCATGCAACGTGCTTTTGATCAAGTGCTGCACGATGTAGCGCTACAAAATCTGAATGTTGTTTTTTGTCTTGATCGTGGGGGCTTGGTGGGGGCCGACGGAGCAACTCATCATGGCGCATACGATCTAGCTTACATGCGGTGCATTCCAAATATGGTGGTTTCTGCTCCAATGAATGAAGAAGAACTTCGAAATCTCATGTACACAGCACAACTCCCGAATAAAGGGCCTTTTTCTATTCGTTATCCAAGAGGCAACGGTGTTACGACTGATTGGAAAACACCGCTCAAAGAAATCAAGGTCGGCTCCGGAAGAAAAGTATGTAATGGAGAAGATATTGCTATTTTAACCATCGGGCATCCAGGAAATTTTGTTCAGGAAGCAATCCGTGAGCTATACGACTATGGAGTGTCTGTAGCTCATTATGATATGCGATTCGTTAAACCTATTGACGAAATAATGTTACACGAGGTGTTTTCTAAATTTAAACAAATCATCACTGTTGAGGATGGCTGCATAATGGGGGGCTTTGGCTCTGCAGTTGTTGAATTTATGGCGGATCAAGGGTATCAAGCACAAATTGTTCGACTTGGTATTCCGGATGAGTACGTTCATCACGGCACTCAAGAAGAACTTTGGGAAGACTGTGGTTTTGATACAAAAGCGATTGTTGGGACTATAAAAACAATGCTTTCATTGAATGAAGAGAATAAAAAATTAAAACAAAATATTGGTTAGAAGTGAAATTATAGTAATTTGCGCTGTAATTTACTTTTATGCATAATCAGAAAACGAACTTTAGTGCGTTAGGGGTACTCACTATCGTATTCTTTTTTTGGGGATTTATTGCTGCTGGCAATAGTATTTTCATTCCATTTTGTAAAAACTATTTTCATTTAGATCAATTTCAAAGTCAATTAGTTGATTACGCTTTCTATGGTGCATACTATATCGGCGCTCTAATACTGTTTATTACAAGTTCAATTGGTAGTCGTGACTTAGTAGGTAATTGGGGGTATAAGAAAAGTATTGTTTATGGTCTACTATTTTCTGCTTTTGGAGCGGCAGCAATGATTGTGGCTGTATATGGGAATACGTTTTCGGGCATGTTGATTGGGTTTTTTTTGGTGGCTTTAGGATTCTCACTTCAACAAACTGCGGCTAATCCATTTGCGATTTCTTTGGGAAATCCCGCGACGGGTGCGACGCGTGTTAATTTCACGGGAGGGATAAATTCTTTCGGCACAATGATTGGCCCACTAATCGTTGCTTTTGCGCTTTTTGGCTCATCCGCTGAAGTTACAGACGACATGATTGCAGAATTAGACCTTATAAAGGTAATAGTCTTGTATATGGTGGTGGGGATTTTATTCATTGTGGCGGCGGCTATATTTGGGTTGTCAAAGTCCGTCCCATCTGGTGTTCACGCTGAACCAGTAGAGTCAGCAAATAAGGCCTTAAGAAACTTGTTGATAATGACAGGGCTTTTAATTGTTATGTTTACCCCTGTATTTAGTAGCTATAATTCCTCTAAAGCAAAGGCAGTTGCAAAATATGAGACGACTTTGTCCGAAATAAAAAAGGAGCAAGGAGAATCGCTGACTTATACTATCATTGAAGAAAAGGTGAAAGAAATGAAAAAGCCCCTGGAGCAAGAACGAATGTTGTGGTTATCGGGAGCATTAATTTCGGTGGTGGGAATGCTTTTGTTTGCGAATAGGTCAGCAATGAAAAATCCTGCAGGTTGGGGAGCTATGCGTTATCCGCAGTTGGTTTTGGGGATGTTGGCTATTTTTATCTATGTGGGTGTTGAGGTCGCGGTCGGGTCTAATCTTGGAGAGTTGCTGAAACAAAAAGATTTCGGAGGTTTAGAAGCCTCTGCGATTGCCCCTTATATTTCTATGTATTGGGGAAGCTTAATGATAGGTCGATGGGCGGGTGCAGTTAATGCATTTGATTTAAAAAAATCAACAAAGGCACTTCTAATAGTGGTGGTTCCGATTGTGGCTTTTTGTTTTATTCTTGCCACAAATTTATTAGCACAAAAAGATGTATCTGCGCTTTATTGGTATATACTTTGCGTTGGTGTTCAAATTGTGGCTTTTTTCTATGTTGGTGAAAACCCAATCAAATCGTTAATGATGTTTGGTTCCTTAGGTGTTGCAGCTATGTTAATAGGAATGTTTAGTACCGGTCAAGTTGCTGTATATGCATTTTTAAGTGGGGGCTTGTTTTGCTCCATTTTATGGCCTTGTATTTTTTCATTATCAATTGCCGGACTTGGAAAATTTACCTCTCAAGGCTCTGCATTTTTAATTATGATGATTTTAGGTGGTGGCATAATTCCACCAATTCAAGGGAAGTTAGCAGATTTAATAGGAATACAATCATCTTATGTCATCGCTGTTATTTGTTTCGGATACCTTGTTTCGTTTGCAGTATTGGCAAGAAAAATTTTAAAGAACCAAGGAGTTAATTTTGAGGAACAGATTGCTTCTGTGGGGCACTAGTTAGTTATTCAATATGCTCAGTCACGGGATTAAAGGCGCGCGCTACCATTGAAAAGATACCTCTGTTTTTGGCTCATAACGCCTGGGTCTCGAGTTAAACCAACTCTAGATCTATTTGTCTTTTCTTCGCATTCACCTCAAAAATTCTGATCTTTACCTTGTCACCAAAGTTATATTCCTTCCTATTTTTAGCCCCTATGATCCTATATTTTTCCGAATCAAAGTAATAACGGTCTCCAGGTATTTGACTCATTGGAACCATCCCCTCACAATGGTTTTCATCCATTCTAACAAACATTCCGTGTTCTGCGATACCCGAGATCGTGCCTTCAAATTCTTCGCCCACACGCTCGTGTAAGTACAGGGTTTGAAAATACTTGGTAGATTCTCTTTCAGCATCTGCTGCTTTACGCTCATTTTTAGAAATACGTTTGCATACATCCGATAATTCATTTCCGTATCGGTGTTTCGTATCCGTTAATTCTGTTTGAAGAATTCGATGCACTACAAGGTCAGCATACCTTCTAATGGGAGAGGTAAAGTGCGTATAATATGCGAAAGCCAAACCATAATGACCAATATTCTCTGTGTCATAGGAGGCTTTTGCCATACTACGAATAGCCATAGTTTGGACCAATGAAAACTCATTTTCTTCTCTTAATGAATCAAATAAACTATTCAAGTTCTTTGCAATATTTCGAGAATCCGACAAATCTAATTTATGCCCAAACTTTTCAATAAATACGGCAAACATTGCCATTTTCTCCGGATCAGGCTGGTCGTGAACGCGATATACCATTGGGATTACATCTCTATCTTTCTTAGGTTTTGAAAGAAAGCTTGCAATTGTTCTATTGGCTAGAAGCATAAACTCCTCAATTAACTTATGAGCATCTTTGGAAGTTTTTATCAGTACTTCAATGGGAAAACCTTTGTCGTCCAATTTAAACCGCATTTCTTCAGACTCTATACTTAGGGCGCCTTTTTTCAATCGTTTTGCACGATACGTTTTAGCAATTCCATCTATTTTTCTTAAAACCCCATCGTGATCACCGGGATTCCCCTCAAGAATTTCTTGAACTTCCTCGTATGTATATCTGCGTTTAGAATGAATAACGGTTTTGCCCAACCACTCACTCACCACTTTGCCGTCTGCATTCATCTGAAATAATACCGAAAATGCATATTTATCCTCATTAGGACGGAGGGAACAGGCCACGTTCGATAATTGTTCAGGCAACATCGGGATTACCCTGTCTACCAAATAAACAGAATTAGAGCGCAACAATGCTTCTTTATCCATTGCTGACCCAGGACGAACATAATGGCTCACATCGGCAATATGTACCCCTAACTCAATGTTCCCATTTTCTAATTCCTGATATGAAATTGCATCATCAAAATCTTTCGCATCAACAGGGTCAATGGTAAAAGTTAAAACATCTCGGAGGTCTTTTCTTTTTGTAATTTCTTTTGCTTCTAATTCAATCGGAATGTGCTCTGCCTCGGACATTACCTCATCTGGAAACACTGGGTTTATGCCTTGGCTATATAAAATGGATAACATTTCCGTATCATTTGACCCTGGCATACCCAAAACTGCGACAACTTCTCCATATGGCATTTCGGATGATTTAGGCCAAACTGTAATTTTTACCAATACTTTTTCACCATGTCTAGCCCCGTTCAATTGCTCTTTTGAAATATATACTTGAATGCCTGAGCGATGATTATCTGGTATTAGCAAAGCGTATCTATCCTGCATTTTGAGCGTTCCCACAAATTGCGTGCGTTCTCGTTCTAAAACAGATGTAATGGCTCCTTCGTCTCGCTGCATTCCTTCCTTAAAAATTCGGAGTTTTACCAAATCTCCATTCATCGCTTGCCCAACATTTTGTGGGGCAATAAAAATATCTTTTTCTCTTCCCTCCACTGAAACGAAGGCAGCACCCCGTTGTGTCAGCTGAACGATTCCTTGAAGAAATGAGTCGTGTTCAGCAAGTTTAAAAGTAAAATGATTAGACCTTGAAATCAATTTTTTAGCAAAAAGTTGCTGCAATGCTTCAAAAACAACCTGTCTTGAGGAGGGGTCTTTAGCATCTATCAAATAACAAACTTGCTTATGGGTTAATTCGGCCTGTGGATTTTTCTCAAAAACCTTAATGAGCAGTGATGTAACAGCACTTTGTTTGAAAGAAGATTTTGGGCTACGTTGTGGTTCCTTTTTTTTCTTTTTGGCCATGCACTACGAAAGTAGTAAAAAGCATAGTTCAAATTCGAAATGAATACTTTATTTAATGATTAACTTTTTGGAAAAAGGTCGCAATCCAGGAATTTCTACATTAACAAAATAAACACCGGGCTTAAAGTCACTTACATTAAACTTCTTCGTTCCTATTATGTGATCTTTTAGGACTATGGCACCAAAGGAATCGTAAATTCTACAGAAGGCAGATTCGGTATTGGTAAGAGTTATTGAAATATAATCGCTGGCTGGATTTGGGTTAATTGAGACAATCGGATCTTGCTTTAATGGTTTTGTTGACGCAGTATAATCAATGATTAAATCTACCGAGTCAGAGTATCCGGAACCAGGGTCAGAAATGTAATATCTGTAGTGGGCTTGACCACTTGCATCGTCAGCAGGATTAATTTGTGGTTTCAGTTTTCCATATTCTCCATTGTCAATCGTGAACAGTAAATTTGGATTAGTGGACGAAGTCCAGGGATTTGCCGACATTTGAGATGACGAATAACAAGTGCCTCCAAATGGATCAGTACTATGACCCCAGCATAGACCATCTGCCCAACCTGTAGGAACATTGATTTTATACCTCGTAACTACCCATTGATGCGATTGGCCAGTTTGATTTTCAATAATAAATGGAACATCAAAAACCGTGCTCCCAGGTGCTGTCATTGTATGCGTTAGGCCGGAAATATCGTCGCTCCCCCCCTCTATTTTTATGATAATACCATTTTGCGAGAAACCAAGAAAGTTTAACAAAAGTAGTGCGACGAAGGTAAGAGCCTTTTTCATTCTCAATGAAGTTGATGACCAAATATAATGAAGTAACAGTAAATTCTCAAATATTGAGCCATTTTTTTAGCTATTTATTTTTTTATACCTTTGATTTCGGCAAGATTTTTGAAATCTTCCACGGATAAAAAATATTAAACCATGAAGACAATCCATTTATCTTTCTTGCTTATTTTTTTAGCCTCGAACGCGAATGCTCAAAAAGTAGCCTCCGTAAAATTAAAAGATCTTGAAGGAAAAACATACAACACCGCTGAGCTTGGATTCGATGGTCCAGTGGTGATAAGCTTTTGGGCTACTTGGTGTTCTCCTTGTAAAAAAGAATTGAATACCATTCATGATTTATACGAAGATTGGCAATCTGAAACTGGAGTAAAACTTGTTGCCGTGTCTATTGATGATGAGAAAACTAAAAATCAAGTGCCAACCTACGTGAACGGAAAAGCTTGGGATTATCTGGTTTTACTGGATCCAAATGGAGATTTTAAAAGAGCAATGGGAGTGAATTATGTTCCTCATACCTTTTTATTAGACAAAGACGGTAATGTAGTTTACACGCACAACAATTACGCTCCAGGTGATGAAGAAAAATTATACCTGGAAATAAAAAAGTTGAGCGGGAAATAACATGAAAATTTTTTTCCCCCTCTTGGGATTCATTGTTTCTTTTACGCTATTCTCTCAAGGTGAATTAACCGGAAATATAGAAAGCACCTTCCAATACTTGAATGAAGACACACTAATAGGGGCAAGTCAACCTGCTCAGAAAGGGCTTATCAATACTTACATGAATGTGTTCTACACACAAGGCAAATTTAAAGCCGGAATGCGACTTGAATCATATCTGCCAAGAATTCAAGGGTATCCAAATCGTTTTGATGGAACGGGTTTGGGCATGCGTTACATTGGTTATAGCGATGAATTTGTAGATGTAACATTAGGGTCATTTTATGAACAGTTTGGTTCTGGTCTTTCGTTTCGTGCCTACGAAGACCGGGCACTTGGTTACGACAATTTAATGGATGGTGTACGTTTAATTGTTCGCCCGAAAAAAGGAATCGCGCTTAGAGGTGTTTACGGCTATCAACGTTTATCCTTTCAACAAGGAAAGATAATTCATGGGGCCGGGATCGTAAGAGGAGTAGATGGAGAGGTAAACCTCAACGAATGTTTTTCAAAACTTGAAAATTTCCCCTTAAGTACTGTGGTTGGGGCGTCTTTCGTTAGTAAATATCAAGCGGATAATGACGCCGACTTAATTTTACCTGAGAACGTCGGAGCTTATGGAGGAAGAATGAAATTGAGGTATAAAAATTTTAATTTTGATGCTGAATACATTCAAAAAGAACAAGACCCTTCTAATGATAATGGGAAGATTTACAATTTCGGCCATGCAGCAGTTTTTAATTTAGGGTACAATCAAAAAGGATTAGGCATTTTACTCTCAGGAAAATCTGTAGATAACATGAGTTTCCGTTCTGACCGCACAAAGGACCTACAGGATGTTTTCATTAATTTCCTGCCGGCTTTGAATAAGACACATACCTATAATCTCGTTGCCACCTTATATCCTTACGTAACTCAACCGTTAGGGGAAGTTGCATACCAAGCAGAAGTATTGTACACATTTAAAAAGGGGACTTTTTTAGGCGGCAAGTACGGCACATCTCTTAATGCCAATTTTTCGACGACTTATCAGCCAAAACAATTTTTGGATAACATCAATTTACTCGATTCCTCCCGAGTAGTCTATGAAAGCAAGCCATTTGTTATGAGTGATAGTCTTTATTGGAGAGATATTAACGTGAATCTTACCAAAAAAATAAACAAAAAGCTTAGTTTGATATTCAGTTATTTTAACATCAATATTAATAATGATGTTGCAAAAATCTCTAACGATGCATCAGGCATAATCAGAGCGCATGTTGGCGTGATTGAAGGGTCTTATAAAATAAATAAGAAACACGCAATTCGTACTGAATTGCAAGGTTTGATTGTTGAGCCGAAAAATGGCCAATCAAACGATAAAGGTGATTGGGCGACCATACTTGTTGAATATACGGTTTCTCCACATTGGTCGTTTGGATTTATGGATCAATATAACTATGGAAATCCAAGAGAAGAACTTCGCGTTCATTATCCGATTGTGACGTTCGGATATGTCAAAGATGCTACACGATTTATGATTTATTACGGGCGGCAACGTGCGGGATTGTTTTGTGTTGGAGGCGTTTGTCGATTTGTTCCCGCATCCAATGGTTTAACGTTAAGTTTCACGCAAAGTTTTTAATATGAAAAGATACATTTTTGCTTTGGTTTTAATTGTCTGTTCTGCACTTATCAATTCTTGCGACAAAGTTGATGACCCTTATCCTCTTCCTTATAATACAGACTTGGATACTACGCTTTACCCCGGAAACTGGAGTGATTATATTGCGAATGAATGGCCACAATTTTCCTCAAATACAAATACAAACAGAAATGTATTAATTGAAGATTTTACGGGCCATCTTTGTGTTTTTTGCCCAGCGGCTGCCGATGAAGCTCATTCCC
>Ga0194116_10008364_pt1 | contig 10509 bp, 9 predicted proteins | sample TA2MahsurfametaG_4_FD_148617 | JGI IMG/M metagenome (GOLD analysis project Ga0194116, IMG submission 148617) | Freshwater microbial communities from Lake Tanganyika, Tanzania - TA2015008 Mahale S9 surface | ecosystem: Environmental > Aquatic > Freshwater > Lake | place: Tanzania: Lake Tanganyika... | reverse complement strand
TGCCCAACCCCCAATCCCCAATCCCCAATCCCCAATCCCCAATCCCCAATCCCTCTCTCAGGAAATAATAAAAAATAAAGCTTGTTTGCTTTAATTCTTATTAGTTCTTGAGGAAATTTTTCGAAATTATATTTATTTATGAAAAATTATATATTATTTATGAAAAATCATAAATTATTCATTATTTTTCATTTTTAAATAAATTTAATAAAAGGGCTTGATTTTATTTTTTGAAAATTATGGCTAATTAATCACTTAAATTTAAATTTAAAAATAAAATCAATCCCTTTTATTAAATTTATTTAAAAATGAAAAATCATGAATAATTTATGATTTTTCATAAATAATATATAATTTTTCATAAATAAATTTAATTTCAAAAAATTTCCTCAGGAACTAATAAGAATTAAAGCAAACAAGCTTTATTTTTTATTATTTCCTGAGAGAGGGATCCGAGATAGCAATTTTAAAATAAATAAATTATCCTTAATTGACTATTTTTTAGGCAAAACTTATCATGAAAGAAAAGTGCATTTAAAATATCTCCCTTTCAAATGCAGTAAAGAAAACTGTACACTTTCATTTGCAAGTAAATCTGCTTTAAAATATCATTCTACACATCAGCACTAAAATTTTATATGTTGTATTATAAAATTTTTGGATTTAGCATTGCTACACTAAAGACTGTTTCTTATTAAATATAATGAAATTTGTATTCCATATAAAATTGTTGTTGATTATATTATAATAGTATATTCAATGTTTATAATTTATTGAATAGTAAGTATTATTTGAATTAAGTAAGAAAAATAAAAGGAGAATTTAAATTTAAAAATTTTTATTTTTATACAGTATTTTTTAGAAGACTTCAAAAAATTATTATTGAAAATGATTATAATTTTATAATTTAATATGATTTATAAATTTTGAATTTTACACTTTCAATCACTTGCTTTTCAATTTATATCAAAGAATATAGTTTTTATTATCAATATCATTTTATTTTATTAAAGTAAACAATTGTAAATTAAATTTTAAGAGAATTTGAATTGAGATTAAATGGGAGTCAGATTATCAAATTGTTATCAGAAAAGAAAGGATTCTGAAATTGCTTTAGATTTTGAAGGAATTGAAAAGAAAATTCAATTGAAAAGCGCAAATTTGATGTATTATTTAATAAACTTGAATTGAATATAATTTATAAACAGATTATCATCAGAAGAAAACACAAACAAAAACAAATATATTTCAAAAGATGAAATAAACAAATTTAATAATAAAACAAAAAATGAAAAATTAACGGAAACATTCGAATTAGACTTAGGAACAAGTTCATTTAATAGAAATTCCCAGAAGTAAGTTAATTTTAAAAAACGATTAATAAAGAGATAGAAACAGAGACAATCTTTTTCAAAATCATGAAGATTTTAATTTTGTTTCAAAATGTTTGATAAATAAAGATCCCCATTGCACTTCAAGGGACGAATTCAATAGAAAAAAAGAAAATAGCTCAGACATTAATTTATCAGATAAACTAAAATCAGTAGAGAGTTCTTATTTTAGAGTTAAGTTTAATGAAAATGAAAATAATTTTTTCATTTATGATAAGGCGCACAGTTTATTTTCTGATAACCTTTCGAGTCATATAAAACAATTTAAATTCTTAAATGAGGAAGAAATCGAGGATATTAATTTGTTTTTACATGAATTTTTCACAAATGAAGAATTGATCATTAAAAAAAATAATTTTTTGGGCGAAGGATTAAAAATCGAAGCTTTGATTGATGAGCTTTATGAATCATATGAAGATAAAGGCTTTTCCTTGATTGATAATACTAAATGTAGAGTAATCAATTATACAAGCCAAAATTCTAATGTTTTAGGATTTACTGAGAAAGCTTCTTTTGTTAAACAATATCTTAGATCCAATTCTGAAAAAGTAAAAGATTTTAATTTAAAATTCCAAGAAGACATGAAGCCGATTAGAAAGACTCCCAACGTTTCAAGAAAAGGAGAAGTATTAAATACGATAGAAAAATTAAACTATCATAAATACTTAAGTGAAAATAATATTATCTCAAATAAATCTAACAATAAAGAAAAAATGCAAATAAGTGGTCAATTTCCAACTCAAGGAAATAACTTTCAAAATGATTTACAAAAAAACTCATCGATTAAATTGTATACGAATTATTCAAGCATCAGTCTTAATACACAGTCTTCAAATTTAAAATGTAACAATCTTAAAAAATATTTTTATTTTTGGCATATTACTAATAAATGACTTATCTGCCTTTTGTTGAAAAATCTTCTTTTGTTTAATTTCTCTTAAAGACAATCAAATCTGAGTTGTGGTAGGTAAATAATTAAATTTAAATTAAAATTAAAAATTTTAAAATACATTTAGTAGAAAAAGCTAAATACTATAGAATAACAGTATTTTCTAATTTCTATATATATGAATTCAGATTTATACCTCAAAGATTTCTTGAAAAAATTAATATTACTTCAAATGAATTAAATTATAGAAGCAATGATTCAAGATTTATTTCTAAAAAGAGCAAAAAAAATCAATTTGAAAATTGTAGTCTAGAAAATAAATTTCTTATTCAAAATATAGAATTTTTTTTAATAACTTCTGATCATTCAAGATTAATTATAGTATTCAATAATAAACAAAATCCTAACATAACTTCTTCTTCTTTTACTCAAATCCCAATAAATGAAAAAAATCATAAAATAGATAACAATCAAAAAGATACGCAAAATGAATGTAATTTTAATAATGAATTCCAATCAAAAGTAAATCAGGAAAATTATAATATTGATAGAAGTTTAAAAAATTTTGATAAAAATGAAATTTATAAAAATTTAAATAATTCAAATAAAAATATGCGAAGTAGTACATTTTGCATAAATTTAAAGGATAATAATTTTAATTACATTATAAGCTTGACTAATATATTGAGGAATAGCTTCTCTTGTGTTAAACCTATCGTTTATATTCCTCAAGACGAGTCTTCTTTTTATAATATTGATAAAGCCGATTTGAATTTTTTAATTTTGTGTAAAAATCTGAATGAATTTTCAAATGGATTTTTCAATAGATTGAAAGAGTTTATTCAAATTGATAAAGATGAAAGACTCTTTAAGTTTATTCCTTTGAATAGAATTGAACAAAAATTCATTGAAATAAAAAAAAAGAAAATTTTGTTTATAACTAATAAAAGGATTATTGAAATAGACGAAGAAAATCTAGAACTTCAAAATATAAATTTTATTCTTATTTCAAAATTTGAAGCTATTAATGTTTTTCCTGATAAAAACAAGTTTGAATTTATTCATTCAAATAATAAAAGCGTTATTTATTTATCTCTTTTGTTCCTGAATATAGTAAAATTAATTAAGGATATTTATAATAACAGCTGCTTAATTCCTCTGAAAATAAAAAAGAAAATTTAAAGATTTTTGTAATAGCCTTTATTCAATAAAACCTTTGAATAGGAAACAAGCTAGATTTTAAAGCTTCTTGCTATTTTATGAGATTTAAGTTATAATTTATATAGTATTGGTAAATTATTTTTATTATTTTGTTTTAAATGATTTTAAAAATTAAAAATTTAAATATCTTTAAATAAAGTTTGAGTGTTGTAATTATTATATTTTAATGTTAAGTTTATTTTTAAAATGGTTTTTGCAAATAAAGAAATTCCAAAATCTTTTAAATATTTAATTTTTTTGTTTAAATCATTCATAAATAAAGCATTTTTTATAATTTTATAAAGACTCTTCCTTAAAATTGTAATGTAATAAAGGTTTATAAATAAAAACTTTTATAGAAGAAAACTTGCTTATTATATTTTGAAAATATTATAAATTTAAAAAATTGATTATCAAAAATTCTTATTGATTGTTTATTAATGTTAATGATTTGTACTATTTTTATCATTAGTATCAATCTTCTGATTAAAAAGCACCTCTTTTTTAATTTTATCAAACTCTTCTTGTGATTTAAGGTCCTCTTCTCTGTATTTTTTTGTTAGGTCATTATAAGCCATAAGTCCTCTTTTCATTAAATCTTCGGTAATTTGCTGATCTTCTATCGTGTATTTAGTAGTACTTATATTATTTACATGTTTCAAAATAAAAGGCCGAATACATTTTATTTCATCAGTTTTTTTAAGAACTGCTTCTGTAATCTGCCTATGTAAAACATTTTTATGCTTCTCGGCATAATTTAATTTTGGAATCAATTTATATCTGATAGCTTCTCGAATAAACATATGTAAATTTTTAAATCCAAAAACAAAACATCCTATTAATTTATTATCATCACTATATTTATAAATTACAAACTGCTGTTTATCATTATTTATATATCTAACTGTATTTAATGATATATTTGCTTCTTTCTCATTTATAATTGGCTCCATCCCAATATAAAATAAATTTTTATCCAATACCTTGCAATTTTCAACAACAACATCATCAAATGGATAATGATATTCAAACATACTAATTGCCGAGAAAAACCCTAATTGATAATTTGTCCTCATATTATCAGATCTTAATTTGGAGTTATAAATAGCAGGAGCATCAATAAGCGCACAGTTTCCTGCTGCAAAGATAGTCGGATAGCGAACCCCTTCATTTAGAGAAAGTCTTTCATCTGGGAGGAAAATATTAGGGTAATCCATTGGGATTTTTCCATTTAAATCTTTTGTGATTAACATTCTATAAATAAAATCGCATTTTGATTGTTGCAATCCGTTTTCATAAATCACCATGTCTACTGGAAGCCTGAAAACATATTTTTCTCCTTTAATAACAACATTTTTTATGATTGGCTTTTCTTGTTTGAATTTACTTAGCTGTTCTTCAGTATTATGAGAATTTTCTGAAATTTCTCCATCTGAAAACTCAATCATTTTATCTTCTTTTTCATTAGGAGCTCTTATTTGTTCCAAATCTAATTCGTTTCCTTGAAAGATAAAAATTCGGTTTCTTTTTAAATAATCTTGAACTATCTTCATTGCATGAGGTCCACAACTTGCTTCTAATACATTGGGTTTATCACTAATTATAGAAATATTTACATCTTCACGACCAAGTGCATCCATATATCTTCTGATAGAAGATGCAATTTCGAGAACTTTTAGATTTTCTCCTAATAATGCTATTGATTTTATTTCATCTTTTATTAATGCATTGTGAATTTTTGCGTGATCATTGATATTTTCCAGTGAGTATAAATTTTCATAGGATCTTGCAAGTTTTTCTCTATGAGAGCCAACAGCTATTAAAACTTTATCAAATGGAATTTTCATTTTATTTTTTAATGTTATTATTCTTTTTTCTCCATCTATCGAATGTATTTTTTCATCATATATATTTATTCCCATTTCATTCAGGTCTTTGGAGTCAAAAAACCTTGCATGCTTCGCTCTAATTGGGAACATGCTTTTTGTGAGCTTATTCATATCCACAAAATGTTGATCACCTTTATTTGTAATGATGGAAATTTTTCCAGTAAAAAAAAGCCTTAAAGTATTTAAGGCTCCAACAACAGTTTCTGTATCGCCAATCAGTACTATATGTCTGGGATCTAATTCGTTATTGTATTCAGCAATAATTGGATTTGCGAATATAGGAAGTTTTTCTATAGGAACTCTTACAAATAATTTATCTTGGCGAAGTGAAACCGGAAAACTTGCTAAGTTTCTACAGGCAGGCCCTGTTTCAACATTTCCATCGCAAATATAATATTCACTCAAGCAGTTTGGACAAGTTAACTTATCTCCTAATAGAATTCCCTCTTTTAAATCAGTCAAATCATATGAGCAAAAAGAGCCAGTTGCATAGATGTTATCACCTATTTTAAAAATCAGCATTTTCTGAAAGTAATTAAATGGATCTTCTAATAAAATATCATCTTCTGATTTATTTTCATATGGGTCTTTTCCATTTGCATCGGCCATTATTCTGCGTCTTTTTCCTATATTCAATTGTATGAAGCCTCTATTGGGTATTTCGTTTTCTTTTCCTGCATAAATCGCTTCTTCAAGATAAATCTTTTGTTGTGGTTGATCATCATTTTTTTTATTTGGATCATTAATTTTTTGATTCGTGAATTCAAAAAGATCTGAAAGATCTTCAAATATTGCAGCTTGTCTATATTCTGAAATTCTTTTTTTATAATTTAGCAAAATTTCTTCATGTTTCAATTTAGATTTGAACTGTTCTGGATTCATTTTACTAAAGAATACATTATTGTTCTTTCTTTCGTTAGGGAAATTTTCCTCTGCGAGTTGAAGTCTTTCTTGTATTTTTTTCCTTTGCAAGTAACTCACAAAAATAAAACTTGAATTTATAGCTAACCATTTGTATTTGTTAGAAAAAAACATAAATAAAATTTTAATTTTTTTTAATTATTTTAATTGATTTTATAAATAAAACTTAAAATTGAAATAAGAATATAGTCAATTCAAATATGGCCTTACGCAAATTGAATAAAAAACTCACTTATATTTCAGATTTTATTTTAAATAAATTTTTAGTTTTTTAAATAATTTTATTTTTAAGAAAATTCTCTTATTAATTATAATATGATGAGAGTTTAATTTTATATTTAAAAATTGCAATAATAATATATATTTTCAGTACTCAAATGTTTTTAAATTATTGGATATAATTTCATTGAGTCTTCAAAGTTTTTATTTGAACCCCCAATCATATTAGCTTGTGTATTAAAAATACTTGTATAATCGAATATCAGTTTTTCCACATTATTTATTGCTTCATCGAAATCACTCTTATCCTTCATATATTCGTAATAATGATGAACATGTGCCTTTCTCTTATATAGGAGGGTGAATCTATCTCTTAAATTTTCAAAACATTTAGAAATTGATGTATTATTTGAAAGAGAAAGCAATCCATAATTCATATTAACAGGGGGCTGATCGCATAAACCAATTTTAAATCCTTCATGATTCCATGAAACCATTTTCAAATTTTTTCTTTGTTTTACCAAATTTGAGTTTATATCAGAAATATTAATGTTTCCTCTAGCAATTAATGCAGAAGCTAAATATACTCCATTATTTATATTTTCTACAGAAATTAATTGATGGTCATTATTGAAAACATCATAAAAAATTTGGTCAAGTCTTCTTGGTTCTAATTTTTTATCAAGCACATGATATAAAGGAGATATAGAAGAAAGCATAAAATGCATACGTGGAAAAGGAACTAAATTCATAGTTATATCATTAATATCCACATTTAAGCTGCCTTCAAAACGCATAGAACAAGTTAAATTACACAATACATGAGCAATAATGCTATTCATTTTATCATAAGGCTTTTTCTTACCTCCTGATAAATCTACTAAATCCCCTTTTTTCTTGTTTGTATTATTTGAATTCAATGCTGAAGAATTATTGGAAAAATTAACATCTATCAATTCATCATTTTTAAAATTGGATTTCGGATTAATATTTCCTTTAATATTATTTTTGTTTTCTATCACAAAATTTTTCTGTTTGCCAGTTGAAATATTCTTTCCGAACTCCAAAATATTTTTATTATTATTTAATGAATTATTACTATTCAAATTACTTTTGCTATTTTCTTTCTTAGTATCTGATTCAACTCTTTCACAAATATCTATAAGAGATTGATTATCAATTGGCAAAACACAATCGGCGCAGTTAATAAGCTGATTCAATGACAAAATTGAATTATAAGGAGAAGTGATTACATCATCATCTTTTGAAGGAAAAACTGAAATTGTAAATTTATACATTTCAGGATACTCATCTGCCAAAGTTTTAACTATAAATGAACCTAATCCTGATCCTGTTCCTCCTCCAATTGAATGCATCAACATAAAACATTGAGGTGAGTCACATTCTTCCATGATTTTTTGCAATTTATCTATAATTGTTTTAGTATAATGTTTTCCGTACTCATAAAATCCATGAGCCCAATTATTTCCGGCTCCACTAACATCTTTTATCAATTGATGATTATCAAATAATTCACCAATATCTGATTTTAATAGCTGGTTAATTACTCCTTCTTCCATATCTACAACCATTGAACGTGCTTTAATCAAAGGTGCTTCTCCTAACCCCCTTTCTTCGAACTTGAAAAAAGAAGACATAGCATCATCAAATAAAATTCCCCTATTAGCATGTTCACGTAAAGCCAAATCCCAAAATCGCATTCCTATCTGATTCCCACATTGCCCTACTTGAATCGATAAAATTTCTCTTGGCATTGTTTTTAATTTTTACATTTAAATTTATAAATTTTTATTAAATATTGAATAAATAAGTTTTTCTGAATAACTTGAAATTTATATATTTACACCTTTTAAATTATTAATGTAAAATATTCTAAAATTATAATCATTTAAACCTTCTTTTGACTAAAAATTTGTTATTTAAAGCTTATTGAGGTTAATTTTTTTATTTTATTTATAGATTAACGATTTTAACTAAATTAATAGTTTTATCTAAAGAAGAAGTGATAGCAAAATTTTCATCTTTTGTTATATGGAAATCTAAAATTACATCAGAGTGCACTTTTTCTTTTTGGGAAATTGTACCATTTCCTCTGCTATCAAAAACATAGAAAGTTCCATGGGATCCTGACATATATACTAAATAGCTTTGCTGATTAGATATTGCAATTTTTGATATTGTTTCCTATTTAGATTAAATTTTTTTTTTTTTAATTTTATCTTACATTTTTTAAATCGAATTTTATTCTTATCTGTAAAGTGCTCAAATCCAATATTTGAATAATAGTCTCTGTTCCAGCGAAAATAACAAATTTATCACTAAGAAATTAAAATTATTATACTCATTGAAGAAATTAATGCATTCTACAGAATTTTCTTTGTTTCCAGCATTCAATAAAACCAAAATCTAAATAATTAATTAAATCGTATAATATAAATAAATAAATAATTAAATAAATAAAATAGTTTGAAATTTATATGTTCCTGAAATAAACATTTTGATATTAAAGAAGAAGAAATTTGATAATTATTTACACTTCCGTTCTCAGCATTGCAGATTCCCAATTCATTTTCATTACTTCCTGTAGCAATGATGTTTTTCTTTTTTGCCATTGCAAGATTTAAAATTGGTGATTGATGGAATTTTTTCCCTTTAATTGTATTAGATAGGCTATTATTTTTCAAATCCCATATTTTACATGTGAAATCTTCAGAGCCAGTTACTAAATATTTTCCATCATGTGAAAAAGCTCCACAAGAGACACTTTCTGTATGTCCGAAAAATGACATATTTGTTTCTGTATTTTGAGCGTGATAAACCCAAACGCTTCCATCAATTGATCCGAAAGCAAAAACAGGCCCTTTAGGATGAACATCTAGCCACTATAAAATGATTTTTTTTTCAAATAATTAGTCTATAAAAATAATATTTAATTAAATGTTTCATTTACATTTATTTCAGAAAATGATCCTTCTACAGTTCTTAAAAGCTCTAAATTTTCGCTATTAAAAATATTTACTGTTCCATCAAGACTAGATGTTAAAATATATTTGCCGTCAACAGTTATTTTTACATGATTAACACTATCTTTATTGATTTTTTCCTTTTTAATTAGTTTTTTCATTGAAACATCATAAAAATAAGTGTATTCTTCTCCATCTCCGATAATTAAAATTCCTTTATCATTCATTGCCAATGAGTAAATTTCTCCTTCAGCTTTAAAATTTTCGAATTCATTAGTAATATTGATAGATGACTCAGATTGAGACTCTGATTCAACAGCCATAGCGGTGTCTTTAACATCGATGACATTATCTTGAGCGTGGGCAGCATATTCTAAAACATCTGCATCAATTAAATTATTATCAAATTCTTCGAAATCCACATCTTCTATATATTCCTCGCTAATGTTATTAGGATTTTCTGATATTATTTATAATGATTTAACATTGAAATTAAGTATCAAATTTCTTAATTAATTATGCATAAATATCAAAACACAGTTAAAATTTATAAATTCAAAAAAATTTTGTTTTTGGAAACAATGGTCTCGAAATTTACCATTTTCATTATCGTTTGAATCTTCGATCATTTCAATATCTTTTTCTATAAATAATTTATTAATTGAAAGTAAGAAGAAAAAAGTTATTATTTTTTCTAATTAAGAGACTCAGTTAAAAATCCAAACATTGTGAAATAGTATATAAGATAAATTTCTGATAAATTGCAGTAAAATCATTAAAAAATTAACAAACAATAAAAAAAATGAATAAGAATGAAACTGAAATTACTAATTTCTTGTGAATTTTGATTTTGATTATTAGCATTTTTATTATCCATATTTAATGATAAAAATTCCTTTTAATTTTGAATTAATTTAAAATAAATAATTCAAATGAAAATAAAATTAAAAAAAAATAGAAAACATAGGATGTTTGTATATAAGAAGTTTATTTAAAATTTGGGGATTGGGGATTGG
>Ga0194116_10008363_pt1 | contig 10510 bp, 11 predicted proteins | sample TA2MahsurfametaG_4_FD_148617 | JGI IMG/M metagenome (GOLD analysis project Ga0194116, IMG submission 148617) | Freshwater microbial communities from Lake Tanganyika, Tanzania - TA2015008 Mahale S9 surface | ecosystem: Environmental > Aquatic > Freshwater > Lake | place: Tanzania: Lake... | reverse complement strand
GCGCCGGCCATCCTCGTTGAGGTGGCGCGAGAGCACGAAGAGATGGTCGGACAGCCGGTTGGCGTAGCGGATCGCCGCCGGGTTCACGCGCTCGCTCGCGGCGAGCTCGACGATCAGCCGCTCCGCTCGCCTCGAAACGGTGCGCGCGACATGCAGGTGGGTCGCGGCGGGTGATCCTCCCGGAAGGATGAAGGAGTCGAGCGGCGCGAGCTTCTCGTTCATCGCGTCGATCTCGCGCTCGAGCCGCTCGACCTGGCGGTCGCTGACGCGCAGCGGCGAGTATTTCGGGTTCTCCTCCTCGGGCGTGCAGAGGTCGGCGCCGAGGTCGAAGAGGTCGTTCTGGATGCGGCCGAGCATCGCGTCGGCCTCTCCCGTCGTGTGCAGCCGGGCCACGCCGACCGCGGCGTTCGCCTCGTCGACGGTGCCGAAGGCCGCGACGCGGATCGAGGACTTGGGGACGCGCGCGCCGTCGCCGAGCGAGGTCTCGCCGGCGTCGCCGCCGCGGGTGTAGATGCGGGTCAGGCGGACCATCAGCCGAGCCTCGGGAGCAGGAAGTAGAGCGCGATGAGCAGCAGCGCCGCGGCCTGCGAGGCGACGCGCGCGCGCATCAGCCTGTTGCCCCAGCGGGCATTCGCCGCGCCGCCCTTCGCCATCACGGCGAGGCCGGCGAAGAGGGAGGCGACCACCGCGAGCGCGGAGACCGCGATGAGGTAAGGAAGGATGGACTGGATCATGGAGGCTAACCGAGTTAGCGCGTCGCGCGGCTCAGGCCAGAGTGAAGGTGAAATCGCGGCGCTCCTCGGCGAGGCGCCGCAGCAGGCCGCATAGCGCATCGAAATCGGCGCCCAGCTTCACGCTCGCCCGCGCATGGTCCGTCCAGACGATCGCGAAGGGCCCGCGCACGTCGCCGCGCAGCACGTCCCAGAGCGCGTCGAGGTTGCGCGGCGCGACCTCCCCGAGGCCGAGTTCGCGCCCGATCCGGGCCAGGGCGGCGGCCTTGTCCGGCAGTCCGGCGTCGAGCATTACGATCTTCATCTCGGCACCTCGCGGAAGCTCTGGTAGTGGTCGGTCGTGACGAAGACGAGGCCGTCGGAGGAGAACACCAGCCGGCGCTCGCCGCGGCGGCCGCAGGCGAAGTCGAGGTCGGCCTCGCGCCAGGTCCGGCCCTGCCGGTCTGGAAGCCTGCGCTCGAAGTTGCCGAAGCGGTCGCCGCCGATAGCCTGGCCGCGGGCGACGCGGCAAAGGTCATCGCCCGGCCGCCAGCCGAGGCGCTCGGCCTCGCGCTTGTCGACGTAGCGCGCGGGGAGCCTGCCGTCGCGGCGCAGCGACATTACCGTCTCGGCGAAGCCCTCGACGTCGCGCAGGCCGATCCCGGCCGCGAAGGCGGCGAGGCGCTGCTCCTCGGGCGAGCGCGCGGCGGCGGGGCCGCCGAGGCATGCGGCCACGACGACGAGGAGCAGGAGCAGCCTGCGGAGGATCATGCGGCCGCCGGCCTCAGTTGCGCGACGCGAGCAGGCCGCGCGCGACGACCTGCGCCTGGATCTCGGCGGCGCCCTCGAAGATGCTGAGGATCCGCGCGTCGACCAGCAGCCGCGAGGCCTCGTATTCCTCGGCGTAGCCGTTGCCGCCATGGACCTGCACGGCGTTGTCGGCCGCCGACCACGCGGCGCGCGCGGCCCAGAGCTTCGCCATGCCCGCCTCGATGTCGCAGCGGCGGTCCTCGTCCTTGGCGCGCGCCGCGGCGAGGGTCAGCTGGCGCGCGATCGTCGCGTCGATCGCGATCGCGGCCAGCTTGTGCGCGACGCGCGGGAAGGCGGCGATCGGCCGGCCGAACTGCATGCGCCCGCGCGCGTAGGACAGCGCGACCGCCAGCGCGGCGCGCGCGACGCCCACGGCGCGCGCGGCGGTCTGGATGCGCGCGGATTCGAAGGTCGCCATCAGCTGGCGGAAGCCCTGGCCCTCGACTCCGCCGAGCAGCGCGTCGGCGGGCACCTCGAAGCCGTCGAAGGCGAGTTCGTATTCCTTGAGCCCGCGATAGCCGAGCACGCGGATCTCGGTGCCCGTCAGGCCGGGCACGGGGAAGGGATCGGCCTCGGTGCCGCGCGGCTTCTCCGCCAGCAGCATCGACAACCCGTCATGGCGGTCCTCGGGCCGGCCCGTGCGCACGAGCAGCGTCATGAGGTCGGCGCGCGCCGCGTGGGTGATCCAGGACTTGGCGCCGTGCACGCGCCAGCGATCGCCGTCGCGCGTGGCGCGCGTGCGCAGGCCTGCGAGGTCGCTGCCGGTGTCGGGCTCGGTGAACACGGCCGTCGGCAGGATCGAGCCGTCCGCGATGCGCGGCAGGAAGCGCGCCTGCTGCGCGGGCGTGCCGCCGAGGCGCACGAGCTCGGCCGCGATCTCGGAGCGCGTGGCGAGCGAGCCGACGATCAGCGAGGCGGCGGAGAGCTCCTCGGTGCTGGCGCACATCGCGGCTTTGCCGAGGCCGAGCCCGCCGAATTCCTCCGGCACGGTGAGGCCGAAGACGCCCAGCGCGGCGACGCCGTCGACGACGTCCATCGGGACCAGCGCGTCGGCGCGGTGCCAGGCCTGGGCGCGCGGCGCGACGCGCTCGCGCGCGAAGCGGCGCAGGGTGGCGGCCATGGCGTCGATCGCCTCGTCGCCGTAGCTCGGCTCGAGGATGGACTCGTCCAGCAGCTCCGCCAGGCGCTCGCGCGCGGCAGGCGTTGCCGCCGCGACCAGCGCCGCCACGGACGGGTCCGCGAGCAGCGCCGCCGCCTCCGCGCCGAGCCCGAGGTCGCCGGGGCGCGCGGTCTCCCCCTGGCTCATCGCGATGCCCGTGCCCAGCTGCAGCAGGAGCTCGGCCGCGCCGAGCGCGGCGACCAGCTCGTCCCGCTCGCCCAGGCGGCCGGACGCGGCGAGGGCGCCGCGCCAGCCGAGCAGCGCGCGCAGCCCGGCCACGGTGGCCGCAGCCCAGGCATAGCCATGCGCCGCGAACTGGTGCGCGTCGAGCGCCCGCGCGTCGATCCGGCCGCCCGGCGCGACGCGCGCGACGATGGCGGCGCGCGCGGCGGCCAGGTAGCACTCGGCGGCCTCGAGCAGGCGCGTTTCGGCGGGGCTGGACATGGCGGCGCGCAATCTGGTCCAGCCCATCGCCGGGGTCAATCCGCGGCGCGCGCGCCGTTCCACGCTTGTGCACGCCCCGCGGAGGCGGCAGCTTCCCGCGCCATGTCCTTCCTCGATCGCATCGCCGAGTGCAACCGCCACGACCTCTCCGGCTTCGCGCCCTTCCGCGTCGCGCGCGCGCGCGTGGGCTGGGTGCGCCACGCGCTCGCGCAGCGCCTCGCCGCGCGGCGCGACGTCTTCGCGCGCGACGCCGATGGCGGCCTGTCGCTGCGCGACGAGCTCGCGGACCATGGAGCGCGCAGCACCGCGATGGACGACGTGGTGCGCGGGCTCGAGCGCAACGGGCTGGTCACCGGCCGGCGCGACGAGTTCTACCCGGTCGCGCCGCATGTCGGCTCGCCGCCGCTGCTGCAGGTGGAGCGCGCGGCCGTCGCGGCCTTCGGCATCGCGGCCTGCGGCGTCCACATGACCGGCTTCGTGCGCAAGCCCGACGGCATCCATGTCTGGGTGCCGCGGCGCGCGCGGGGCAAGTCGACCTATCCGGGCATGCTTGACAACACCGTGGCCGGCGGCCTGCCGGTCGGCATCGGCATCTTCGAGAACCTCGTCAAGGAATGCGCCGAGGAGGCCTCGATCCCCGCCGCGCTCGCGCGCCGCGCCATCCCCGTCGGCGCGATCGCCTATTGCATGGAGGCGCCGGACGGGCTGAAGCCGGACGTGCAGTTCTGCTTCGACCTCGAGCTGCCCTCCGACTTCGTGCCGCGCCCCGCCGATGGCGAGATGGAGGGCTTCGAGCTCTGGCCGGTCGCGCGCGCCATGGCCACGGTGCGCGACACGCGCGAGTTCAAGTTCAACTGCAACCTCGTGCTGATCGACTTCTTCCTGCGCCATGGCCTGGTGGCGCGCGACGACCCGGACCACGACGCGCTCTGCGCGGGCCTGCGCCGCTTCGCGTGACGCGGCGCGCGTCGCCGGGCATGCTCGCGCCGCGGGCAGGCGGGGAGGGACCGATGGTCGACATGCGCGTGGCGATGGTATCCGGGGCGAATCGCGGCATCGGACTCGCGATCGCGCGCGAGATGGCGCGCCGCGGCTGCGCGCTGAGCCTTGGCGTGCGCCGGCCGCAATCGATCCCCGCGGAGCTGCGCGCGCTGGGCGAGGAGCGGCTGCACGTCCATCGCTACGACGCCGCCGAGCCGGCGGCCGGCGATGCCTGGGTCGCGGCGACGGTCGCGCGCTTCGGCCGGATCGACATCCTCGTCAACAACGCGGGGATCGCGCCGCAGGTCCAGCTGGAGACGGGCAGCGACGCGGACCTCGACGCGCTGCTCGACATCAACGTGAAGGGCCCGTTCCGGCTGCTGCGCGCGGCCTTCCCGCATCTCAAGCGCGCGGGCAATGGCCGCGTCGTCAACGTCGCCTCGCTGTCGGGCAAGCGCGTGCTTGGCCTCAACGCGGGCTACCAGATGGCCAAGCACGCCGTGGTCGCGCTCAACCACGCCGTGCGGCGCGCGGGCTGGGAGCACGGTATCCGCTCGACCGCGCTTTGCCCGGGCTTCGTCAATACCGACATGGTCGCGGGCCAAGAGGGCATCGACATGGCGCAGGTGACCCAGCCCGCGGACCTCGCCGCGCTGTGCGGCGTGGTGGTCGACCTGCCCAACAGCGCCTCGGTCGCCGAACTGCTCGTCAACTGGCGCCTCGAGCCCTCGCTGTGAGCGTGCGCGATGTGGCGGCGCGCCCCGCCCGGATGTAGCCTTGCGCGCCATGCAGTTCGCCAGAGTGAAGCCGCGCGCGAGCGCCGAGGTCGCGTTCACGATCGACAGCAGGCCAGCGCGCGCGCGCGTCGGCGACACGCTGATGACGGCGATGCTCCTGAACGCCCCGGCGCTGCGCCGCTTCGAGTTCGGCGAGGGCGCGCGCGCGGGCTTCTGCCTGATGGGCGCGTGCCAGGACTGCTTCGTCGCCTTCGTCGATGGAAGCCGCGTGCGCGCCTGCACCACGCTGGTGTCCGAGGGCATGGCCGTCCTCACTGGGGCATCCGATGGCTGAGCCGCGCGTCGTCGTCGTCGGCGCGGGCCCGGCCGGCATGCGGGCCTGCGCCGCCCTGGCCGAGGCCGGGCTGAGGCCCGTGCTGGTCGACGAGGCCGCGCGGCCGGGCGGTCGCATCTACCAGCAGCCGCCCGACGGCGCCGGGCGCCCGGCGCGCGAGCTCTACGGCCTCGAGGCGGCGAAGGCCACGCGCATCCACGCGCTCGCGCCCGCGCTGGCCGGGCGGATCGACCATCGCGCCGAGACGCTGGCCTGGAACTGCTTCGCGGACGCGCTCGACCTGCTCGGGCCCGGCGGGCCGTCGCGCGTCGAATTCGACGCGCTCGTGCTGGCGACCGGCGCGACTGACCTCGCGCTGCCCTTCCCGGGCTGGACGCTTCCCGGCGTCTACGCGCTCGGCGGCGCGCAGATCGCGCTCAAGGCGCAGGGCTGCGCGATCGGCCGGCGCGTCGCCTTCCTCGGCGCCGGGCCGCTGCTGCCGCTCGTCGCCTGCCAGTATCTCGAGGCGGGCGTCGCCGTCGCCGCGGTGCTCGACGCGACGCCCTTCCTCGCCAAGCTGCGTGGCCTGCCGCGCATGCTCTCCGCCCCCGCGACCCTGGCCAAGGGCATGCTCTACGTCGCGCGCCTGAGGCGCGCAGGCGTTCCGATCTTCTTCGACGTGCGAAGGCCGCGCGTCGAGGGCCGGGGGCGCGTCGAGCGCCTGCGCTTCGAGGCCGGCGGGGTCGAGCGCGAGGTCGCCTGCGACGCGCTCGGCGCGTCCTTCGGGCTGCGCAGCGAGACGCAGCTCGCGGACCTCGCGGGCTGCCGCTTCGAGTTCGACCCGCGCACGCGCCAGCACGTGCCCGCGCGCGACGCCGCGGGACGCAGCTCGCGCCGGCACGTCTATGTCGCGGGCGATGGCGCGGGCATCGGCGGCGCCGACGCCGCCGAGCTCGCGGGCGAGCGCGCCGCGCTCGCGCTGCTCGAGGACCTCGGCCTTTCCTTCGATGCGAACCGCGCGGCGTGGCTCGAGGGGAGCCTCGCGCGGCTCGACGTCTTCCGCCGCGGGCTAGAGGCGGCATATCCCTTCCCCGAGCACATGGTCCGCGACCTCGACGACGCCACGATGCTCTGCCGCTGCGAGGGCATCTCGGCGGGCGCGCTGCGCGAGGCGGCGATCGCGAAGGACGCGGGGGAGGTCAACCGCGCGAAGGCCTTCACGCGCGTGGGCATGGGGCGTTGCCAGGGCCGCATGTGCGGGCGCGCGGCGGCGGAGGTCCTCGCCATGGCGCGCGGCGAAGCGCTCGGGCAGGCCGGCAGGCTGCGCGCGCAGCCGCCGGTGAAGCCGATCCCGATGCTGCCGGGGGTGCTGTCGTGAGCGCGCCCGTCTTCGACGTCGCGATCATCGGTGGCGGGACCGCCGGTTGCGCCGCCGCGCTCGCCCTGCGCCAGCGCGGGATGAGCGTCGTCCTGCTCGAGAAGGGCGCCTGCGGCGCCATGGCGAGCGGCACCAACTTTGGCGGCGTGCGCCGCCAGGGCCGCGACGTCCGCGAGATGCCCCTGGCGACGCGCTCGCGCGCGCTCTGGGACAGGCTGCCGGCCGTCGTGGGCGAGGACTGCGAGTTCCGCGCCACCGGCCACATCAAGCTCGCGCGCGACGAGGCCGAGATGGCCGAGCTCGAGCGCTATGCGCGCGAGGCCCGCGACCACGGCCTCGAGCTCTCGGTCGTCGGTGGCAACGCCGTGCGCGCGCTCTATCCCTGGCTGGGGCCGAAGGTGGTCGGGGCCTCGCTCTGCGCCGACGACGGCCAGGCCAACCCGCGCCTCGTCGCGCCCGCCTATGCGCGCGCCGCGCGCGCGGCGGGCGCCGAGATCCGCGAATTCGCGAAGGTCGAGGGCGCGCGCTGGACCGGCTCGTGCTTCGAGGTCGATGCCGGCCCTGCGTCGGCGCGCGCGCGCCGGCTGGTCAACGTCGCCGGCCTCTGGGGCGGCGAGGTGGCCGGCTGGTTCGGCGAGGGCGTGCCCATCAGGCCGCTCTGCCCGAACATGGTCGTGACGGAGCCGCTGCCGTACTTCATCGACCGCTCGATCGGCGTGTGCGGCGGCAACGTCTATGCGCGCCAGGTCGAGCGCGGCAACGTGATCTTCGGCGGCGGGCGCGGCTGGGGCGACGCGCAGGCCGGGCTGTCGCGGCCACGCGCGGACGTCGCGCGCGACGCGATGGCCCGCGCGCTCGAGATCCTGCCCCAGCTGCGCGACGCGCGGATCATCCGCACCTGGACCGGCTTCGACGGCGAGATGCCCGACGAGATCCCCGTCATTGGCCCGAGCCTCTCGACGCCCGGCCTCGTCCACGCCTTCGGCTTCTCGGGCCATGGCTTCCAGCTCGGCCCGGCGATGGGCGAGATCCTCGCCGAGTTGGTCGACGATGGCCGTACCCCGTCTCCGGTCGAGCCCTTCTCAATCGGCAGATTCGCGAGCGCGCCGCCGGCGCCTCGGCTAACCTGAACACCGAAACGAGGGAGATCGACGACATGAAGAAGACGACGACCATGCTGCTCGCCGCCACGGCGATCGGCCTCGCCAGCGCCCCGGCGCTCGCGCAGAAAGTGCTCAGCGTCGGCATGGCCGCGCAGGACGTCCAGCAGATGGACCCGCATCGCATGACGACCACCCAGGACCGGCCGATGGCCAGCTGGATGTTCAACGGCCTGATGCGCTCCAAGCCCGGCACGATCAGCCTCGACGACCTCGAGCCAGACCTCGCGGAGAGCTACGAGGTCTCCGCCGACCGCCTGACCTGGACCTTCAAGCTGCGCCGCGGCGTGCAGTTCCACCGCGGCTTCGGCGAGATGACCGCGGACGACGTCGTCTTCTCGATCCGCCGCGCGGGCGATTCGAAGACCTCGGCCTTCTCCTCCGACTTCGCGGCGGTGGACAAGGTCGAGGCGGTCGACTCGCACACCGTGCGCATCACCCTCAAGAACCGCGTGCCCTTCCTGCTCGGCTCCCTGCTCAACTACCAGGGTGGCTTCATCGTCTCGAAGAAGGCGGTCGAGCAGTTCGGCGACAACTTCAAGCTCAACCCGGTCGGTACCGGCCCCTTCGCCTTCAAGGAGCACAGGCCGAACGACCGCGTGACCTTCGAGGGGCATGCCGGGCATTTCCGCGGCAAGCCGAAGATCGACACGGTCCACTACCGCTTCATCCAGTCCGACGCGAGCCGCGACCTCGCCTTCCAGGCCAACGAGATCCAGGTGATCTACGGGCGCCAGGACCAGGTCTGGGCGGAGCGCACCAAGGCGCTGCCCAACACCATCGTCGACGTCATCCGCCCGGCCGAGTTCGGGCTGCTGCACCTCAACACGACGATGAAGCCGCTCGACGACAAGCGCGTGCGCCTCGCCATCGCACACGCCGTCAACCGCGACGAGGTCGCGCGCGGCCGCGGGCCCCTGCTCCAGGTGCCGGGCAAGTCGATGATCCCCACGGGCTATGTCGGCAGCGACGACCAGGTGCCGCTGCCCGGGCACGACATCGCGAAGGCGCGGGCGCTGCTCGCCGAGGCGGGCTTCCCGAACGGCGTGCAGATCAAGGCGATCCACACGCAGCTGCCGGGCATGCTGAGCACGATCCAGATCGTGCAGGCGCAGCTCAAGCGCGCGGGCATCGACATGGTCATCGACCTCGTCGACCACCAGACGTTCCACGCGCAGATCCGCCAGAACCTCTCGGGCATCGTGCACTACTCCGCGGCGCGCTTCCCGGTGGCGGACATCTACCTCACGCAGTTCTACCACTCGCGCTCGATCATCCAGACGCCGACCGCGGTGACGAACTTCGCGCACTGCAAGGTGGCCGACGCCGACATCGAGGCGGCGCGCATCGAGACCGACCCGGCAAAGCAGAAGGCCTTCTGGTCGGCCGCGCAGCGCAAGATCAACGACGAGGTCTGCGCCGTCGCCCTCACCGAGAGCTTCTCGGTCTGGGCGCGCAAGTCGAACGTCGACTACGGCTACAAGGCGGAGGGCTTCCTCAACCTCGGCCCGCAGCTGACCGAGGCGTCGACGATCAACTGACGACCGGCCGCCCGCGGCCGGCGACGGCAGGGGCCCTTCCCGCGCAGGCGGGGAGGGCCCTTCGCCTTTTCAGGGGAAGCCGAGCTCGCGCCGCAGCGCCGCCGGATCCACGCCCGCCCCGCGCATGGACGCCAGCGTCGGCGCGCCCTCGCGCTTGGCCAGCCGCGTCCCGTCCGCCGCGCGCAGCAGCGCGTGGTGATGCCAGCGCGGCGTCGACAGGCCGAGCAGCGCCTGCAGCAGGCGATGGACATGGGTGGCGTGGAACAGGTCCTCGCCGCGCGTCACCAGCGTCACGCCCTGCAGGTGGTCGTCGAGCGTGACGGCGAGGTGGTAGCTCGCCGGAACCTCCTTCCGGGCCAGCACGACGTCGCCGAGCGAGGGCGGGTCGGCGGCGACGACGCCGGCGCGCTCGTCCCGCCAGGACAGCGGGCCATGCAGCGCGAGCGCCTTCGCGACATTGAGGCGCAGCGCGTGGCTCCCTCCCGCCGCGAGGCGGCGCGCGCGCTCGCCCGGCGGCATGCCGCGGCAGATGCCGGGATAGACCGGCCCGTCGGGCCCGTGCGGCGCGCCGCCGGCGCGCGCGATCTCCGCGGCGATGTCGCGGCGCGTGCAGAAGCAGGGATAGAGGACGCCCAGCGCGTCGAGCCGCGCGAGCGCGCCCGCGTAGTCGTCCATGTGGCGCGACTGCCGCCGCACCGGCTCCTCCCAGGACAGGCCGAGCCAGGCGAGGTCCTCGAGGATCCCGTCGACGAATTCCGCGCGGCATCGCCCCGCGTCGATGTCCTCGATGCGAAGCAGGAAGCGCCCGCCTGCCGCGCGCGCGCGGCTCCACGCGAAGAGCGCGGAGAACGCGTGGCCCTTGTGCAGGCGCCCGGTCGGCGAGGGTGCGAAGCGCGTGACGACGGTCATCGCCCTCGACGCTACCACGCGACTTCGGCTAGCAAGGCCCCATGTCCGGCTTCTTCACCCTCGAGGGCCCGTCCTTCGGACCCGCCGCCGGCGGGCGCCCGCGCTCGCTCGTCGTGCTGCTGCACGGCCTCGGCGCGGACGGCAACGACCTGGTCCAGCTGGCGCCCTACTGGGCGGACCTGCTGCCGGGAACCGAGTTCCTGTCGCCCCACGCGCCCTTTCCCTGCGACATGGCGCCCTACGGGCGGCAATGGTTCAGCCTGCAGGACCGCGACCCGCATCGCGTCAGGTCGGGCGTCGCGGCGGCGGCGCCGATCCTCGACGCCTTCCTCGACGCCACGCTCGAGGCGCGCGGCCTGCCGGCCTCC
>Ga0194116_10008359_pt1 | contig 10512 bp, 10 predicted proteins | sample TA2MahsurfametaG_4_FD_148617 | JGI IMG/M metagenome (GOLD analysis project Ga0194116, IMG submission 148617) | Freshwater microbial communities from Lake Tanganyika, Tanzania - TA2015008 Mahale S9 surface | ecosystem: Environmental > Aquatic > Freshwater > Lake | place: Tanzania: Lake... | reverse complement strand
TAATTCACAAATGTTTAAAAATAATTGAATAATTTATTTTAGTGTTAGTAATTTTTTAATTTTTTTTAAAATCATAATTGCTTTAAGAAAAAAAAAATGTTTAATTAAAATTAAAATAATAAAGAATTAAAAAATATATATAAAATTAAAAAAATCAATTAAAAATGAATCCTTCAGAAATTAAAAAGTCATTAGACACAGAAGAAGATAGAGAAAAATCTCGCTTATTTAAAGAAGAACTTTTAAAATTTAATACTCTTCACGGTCGTGAAAATTTTAAAGTTCCTCAAATAGGTGGTAAAGAACTAGATTTGTATAAACTATATAAAGAGGTAATAAACAGAGGGGGAAGCTCTTTGGTCTCAGAAAATAAACAATGGAAAGAGATTGTAAATGCACTTGAATTGCCTGCTAGTTGCACCTCTGCATCTTTTACTTTACGTAATCATTATAATCGTTGTTTGCAGTCTTACGAAGCTTATTATTTAAGAAATCAAAATATAACTTCAACTATAAATTTGAATACTAATATCCAGCATTTAAATCAAAATACTATAAACAATTTAAATAATAGTTTGAATTTAAATACAACTTCAATAAATACTTTTATAAGCAATACTGTTAATCCTATAGTAAATACAAGCAATTCGATAAATAATATTAATACAAATATAAGTAATTTAACGAATAACCAATCAAATCAACCAGCTGTAAAAAAAGAAGAGCAATTTTTAGGAAAAAAAGTTGTAAGACAAGACGTAGAATATAATTTGATTTTTCGTTATCAAGGTAAATCACAAGCAGTTACTAGAGATAAATCATATCAAAAAAAAGTTAGATTATTAAATGCAATACCTGATATGAGAAAAATTGTTCTTGCTTTTGAATCTCATGTAACTTCTGAAATAATATGGGCATTAAATACTCTCTTTTTATTTTCTAGCAACAATACATGTAATCTTCAACTAGAATATCAACCTTATTTAATCGAAAGCATGACTAATTACCTTTACTATTGTATTAACAATATCTCAGATATGTTTTATTTAATTGATATTGTTGAAGGAAATTTTGGAAAAATAAAAATTGATAATAGTCTTTTAAATTCAAATTCAGTTAACTTTGGATGTGGCTTTTCTTCATCTTGTAATAATAATTATCTCCAATCAAATAATTTAAAAAGTGAAATAATGAATCTAAATATGATATATGCAGGGAATCCAGTATTAAGCAATTTGAATTTATGTGGAAATAATATTCAACACAATAATATAACAAATAATTATGGGTATATTAATCAGAAAGATGCTTCCACACGTTTACAAAATAAAAGAGCAAAAAGCTTCAATGAAAGTACAACATTTCATTTTTTAGATGAAATAAATAATACTATTTCCTTGGCCACCATTTGTAAAAAAAACAAAAATTTGTTTGAAATTGAGAAAAAAAAAACAGAAAATAACATAAATTTAAATTTAGAAGAGGTATCAGAATTTGAGTTATTAGAACATTTAATTTCTATAATTCAAATTATAAGAAATTTATCTTTTTTAAAAGTAAATGAAACAACTATTTTTAAATGTCAAAAATTTACCAATATGCTTTATATGATATTTATCTGGACAAATATACAAGATCTCAAAATAAATTGTTTAGATATAATAACAAATATCTCAAGGCATATAAATCTTAAAGATTTAAAATATCCTATGGAATTATTATTAGGAATATTCGATTTTTTGAAAAATCCAAATAAAGAAATATCTGAACAAGCTCTAGAATGTTTACGAAAATTAAGTTTTCCATCTGGAAATGATGAATATTTTGAAAAAATGCCTGACGAATTTTTTGAAGAAATTATTAATCTTTTAATGTCATATAAATTAGAAATTAGAGAAGCTGCAATTGAAATTTTATATTTTCTTTCTGATCAAAAGCTTCCTACTAAGACTAGATTAGGAAAACAAAATAAATGTATTCAGCGTCTAGTGGCAATTGTATGTTCTAATTCAACAGAATCAAAAATTTCAAAGTGGGCGGTATGCACACTTGCTAAGCTGGCTGAAGTACCTTCAATTCTTAAGATTATTAATTGTTATGAGCAAGAGCTGTTTTTTGCGGCTTGTACAGATGAATCAATAAGTAGAATAATAATGGGAATTCTTTCTAATTCATAGAATAAATATATATTTTTAATATCTTTACAATAAAATGAAAAAATCAATTTATAATTCGAAAATATTTTTGGGTTTAAATTTTATACTATTTACTGTTAATATTTTACTAAATGTCTTTTAAAATCCATTAAAACAATTGTTTATTAGAAAAAAATAATAAAATATTTATTTTTATTGAGAAAGAAGTAAAAAATAAATTTACGCAATATATTTTTTAATATAATTTTCAGAAAAAATAAATTTATTAAACTAAATTAAAGAATTTTAAAAAATAAATATTTATAATATGTTTGTCAAGATATGTATAAAAACAATTGTTCTAAATTAAGATAATTATTATTAAAAATTTAGAATAAAATTAAAAAGGATATTTAAAAGAAAATTAAATAAGATTCTTTTTTTTAATTAAATCATGTAAATTTTATTTGATAAAATATTCTTAAAAAAATAAATAATTATTGAGTTCTCAATATTTTTTAAATATCGACTTCATAAAATACTTTAAAATGTTTATTAATTTAAAAAAAAATACTAAAAAGAATTCAAATAATTACTTATAAAAAATTTAAATTTTTACATCCACAAGATATTTGAAATTGTCTTTTTAGAAATTATTATTTTAATTTTAATATAGGGAGAAAAATTTATTAAATTTATCAAAAATAGTTATAATAAAAAGAAACTATGTCACTAAAAATAGCTTATGTTATATTTTATTTCGCATTTCTCAAGTACATTCCAATATTTTCTTTTTTTCCCACTGCTGTTAGTATTGTATTAATCTAAAATAATATATAAAAAATTTATAAAGATTCAATTTTTATATAAATTTCGAAAATTATTACAGTTTCTTGATCAACGTAATTCGTTAAAACTTTCTTCTGCATTCTTAATACTTCTAAAACTGAATATGATGAAGGATAATCTTTTTTCTTTAAATAAATCTCAAGCATTACTGAATATATATCTCCCTCTCTAACAACTTCATCGATTCTTGCCTTAAAATTATATTCAATTAGTATTTACTATATTAAGGAGTTGATTGCATATTTTTAAAGACTCTTCATGTTCATCTTTGGAAGTATTCATTACTTGAAGAAAAGATTTTGTTATTTTGATTTTATTATTAAGATTTACTATCTTTTCATTCTTTTTATTTTCATCATCTTTTAATTTTTCAATTCCATTTATAGATTCTTGGTATAAAATTATAGCTTTTTCATAATTTCTGAATTCATTAATTTCAACCTATTTTAATTGTAATAAAAATTATTTATTAATATAAAAAAAATTATTAAAACTAATTATTTGACAAAAAGCAAATAAAGTTTGAATCTTTTTTTCACTAAAGATTTAAAAAGATGTCTTTTCAACAATTGACTACTAAATCTTTAAATTACATTTGCAAAAAGTTCATAAAAATTAGCTAAATTTAAATAGGCCTTAGCTTTATTATAAAAAGAGACAATATTTTTAACAATATCTTCATTCTCATTCCAATCCAGGCTTTGAAGAAAATTGGCTGCAATAATATATAATTCGGATATTCTACAAGTTTGTGCGAATTCTATTACCTTGTCTTTATTTCCCATTTTAATTAAGCATTTCATTGCTTTTTTCAAATTTCCTAATTTAACATGTATTTGATGTGCAGCCTCAAAATCTCCTTGCATTATTAATAATTTAGCAAGTCTATTCGTCAAATCATTTTTAGTTTTATTATCTTTTTCGTTTTCAATCTCTTCTAAAATGGCATTTGAAGTTTGCAAGCTTATTTTAACTTTATGATTCTCACATAATTTCATGCTCATATCATAATCTTTTAATTTAATAAATAGACTTAAAGCTTTTTCGTATTGTTTTTGTTCTGCAAAATACTCTGCAAGAGCTCTTAAAGTATCTTTATCATTTCGATATTCTACACTATCAGCTATCTCTCTAATTTTATCATATTGTTGTGTAATTAAACATAGATTTAAAGCTTTTTTAATATTTCCTGACAATAGATAAAGATTTATTGATTTTTCATAATTTCCTTTTAATTCGAAATATTCTGCAATTAAATTTTGTGTTAAAGATGGAGCCTTCAATCCTAAATTATAAATATCTGCATCCATATTGTGTTCTCTTGCAAGCCTAAATGCTTGATTAATTCGACCAGACAAAGCATAATAATATATCGCCATTCGAATGTCATTTATTGATTCAAAATATTTCCCCATTAAAAAGCAAGCTCCCTGATCTTTTGTTTCTTCACTTATATTTTTTGCTTCTTGAAATTTTCCTTGAGAGAGTAAAATTCTAACAACATTTGAATAATCTTGGGCTTTTTTATAATGCAATAAAGCTTTTTCTATTTCTCCTTGAGACTCTAAATATGTGGCCCACCAAGTTAAAGTTTTTTGATCTTCACCTTTCCCCATATAATTTTCAAGTAGATCAATTCTGTTTTTATGAACTAACATTCGAGGAATCTCTCTTGAACCGCATTTAGATAATTTGTAATATTCAATAGCTTTTTCAATATCATTTATTCTATCATAATGCTCTGCTATTCGATAATAGGTATTTTCTAAATTGATTCTATCATAATCTTTAGCAGTCTGAATCGCTTTTTCATATTCACCAATAGTTATATAAAATCTTATTAAGACATCATAGCGTCCTACTTCCTGTAATAAAACTTTTGCATCTTCAATCATATTTAAATGCATAGCCACAAGTGCTAACCTTGCTTCAATCTCTTTTTCATGTTTTGATTCTCTTAGCTTAATTTAGTTTAATTCATAATTAGGATTTTTAATGAAAATAAATTTAAAGTTAAATTAATTTAAATTAGTATTTTTTATGAAAAAAACTTTAAAATTATCATTATAACAATTCATTTTTTACAGCTTTCATTCCTCTAGAAAATCTCATATTACTTAAACAAACTTCTAATACATCTATTCTTTTAGTTTTTATACATATTTGTGCCATATTTTCCCATATTAAAGGATTTTTTATATTTTTGACAATTTTATAAGCTTCATCTAATTTTCCACAGCTCATATAAATAGAAAAATCAACAAGAGATGCTTTTATATTATCGTCTATCTTTTCCAAACCCTCAAAAAATTGAAACTTCTTTGTAAAAATAGAGGTAGTTTGCTTTTCAGAAGTTTTACTTACTATAAAATAGATTGATGGAATATTCAAAGCAAATACACCTTGGATATCTCCTTTTATTGAATGCGCTTCTTGTTGATGAATACCAAATTCAGTTGTGTAGAAAAAAATATAAAATTCAGAACCAATCCATTCTTTTTTATCATTAGATGAATTTTTGAAATTACTAATTGTAAAATTTGTATTAAAATTATTACTAGAATTATTACCATTTTTCAAATTATTATTTGCTTTTTGAATTACATGTTCATATAAATACTTTTCATTATTTTCTTCTACTAAATCTTTTGCATATTCAGTTGAAACACCAAACAATCGAGGATCTTCATGATCCCAAATAATCTCAACTGGAATTCTATTTGGACTTATTTCATAATCACTAAAAGAATCCATTTCAACATCAAAAATATAAAATCTGGTTTGAGGAATTCTCATTTCAGAATTAGGATTAGTATCAGCTAAAATTGCGATATAATTTGCTTTAACGTTTACATATGCTTCTCGAATTTCTCCCAATGATTCTCCATTTTTTTCAAATTTTCTACTACTTACTATTTGTTTTAGATTTCTCCTGGTTATATCATAAACACAAAAATAGTTTTGATTAGTAACAATACATAAATATTTCGATAATACATTAAAACTTAAAATTTCTCCGTAATCACTATTTAACTTATTTTTCAATTCACCTTCATAACTAAATATATCTAAAAATTTGCCATTAACACTTATAATTGAATCTTCGTTGAGGGTTATCATGTTTGATTTAAGAGGAAAAGAATATAGTTTTGTTAATACCAATGTTTGAGCTAATTATTATTAGACTTTAATTTAAAAATAAACATAAATTAAATTTTTATAAAAAAATAAATACGATTAATTTCAAATAAATTTAAATTATATCCATTCCACGTGATTAGTGTATTTTGAAATAAATCCATTCCTTTAATTGTTTCAGTCATTTCAATTTTTTTTATCAACAAATTACTAAGATTATGATTGGCGTTCTTATTTTCTGGATTAGAAATAATTTCTAAAGTTTTATGAGAAGTTTGAATTATCTTTAATTCATTATTCATTTTTTTTTGTAATATGGTCTCAGAAAGCATTGAATAATTACCTTTAATATTTGAAATGTACAATAATCCCATATAAGTACTCCATTTGATCTCGTTTATATTTAATATAGATTCGACTATACAAAACGGTTCCCAAGAATCGGAAGAAACGGGTATTATATTAGCTGTTAAATTGCATTTCCACATATATACTCTTCCTTTAAGGCTACCAACCACTAAAGTTCTTTTTCGAAAATTAAAATCAATACAAGTAAATGTATCATCTATAAAATTTTTACCAAGCTCGTGATCAGACATAGTTAAAAAATATGATTGATCAGTATCAAGATAAAATAATCTTACATTATCATCTCCTGAAACAATTGCTATTAAGCCTTCCCCAGCCCAGCAGCACTTTATGCTTTCAGGATTTCCAGCAATAGAAAGCTTGATTTTTTTTGGAGTAAGTTGTTGATTGAAATGAATTGTACATTTTACGAGTAACATATGAGAAGTGATTATTATAATAGCATTTTCTTTTTCATAAAATAATAAACTTTTTATTTTTCCACCAACTCTGCAAATTTCAGGGGATGAAGAAGCATCATCAGCCAAATGTAATAGTCCTCCAGAGTTACAAAAAAAAAACAAAGTATCTAATTTTTCTGGAGGAGGTACTTTACTAGAGTCCATTTTTTCATATAGAAATTTGGGGAATAAAATTTCTTCAACCAAAAAATTCTGCTTATAATTACAAAGTTTTTGTAAACAATTTCCATTATTCATAGCTTCAAACCTCCAAACTAGAATTAATCCTTTTTCATCAACACTAACAATCCTATTTCCACTATGATTGAATTTTATAATTGTAACTCTTGAATCGTGACTGGTTTTTTCATCTTTATGGATATTTTCTTCATCAATCCAAACACCAATCTTCCCTATATAGATTTCAATTTATATTTTCAAAAAATCAATTATAAATAATAATTTTTAAATTATAAATTAAAAATAAAATTTTTCTAGATGTCAATAAGTTTACCATCTATGTAACCGTAGGCAATTATCATTTCTGAAGGATGCCAACTTAATGCAGTTATTATATTTTCTTTAATTATATCATGTTCGGGAATATTCAAAGCTTCATCTTGATAAAAAGTTATTCTTGATTTCTCAGTACTAACTCCCAAAACTGGAATATCTGTGTTAGACCAAGCAGCATTCATTATTCTTTCCTGTTTGGTATCAATATTAAAGCTCAAATAGAGAGTCATTTTTCAATTTATTTTAAAATAAAATCATATTTTTAAATATTTTAATTCAGAAAATCTTAATTATATTATTTTTGAATTTAAAGAATTAATTAACTAAGACAGCCTTTTAAAACACATAATTTTTTAATAAAACTAACTAATAAGTGATTTATATCTATGGAAATTATGATTCCTTCATAAAAATTGATTTACAATCAATTGAAGGTAATTGAATAGCATTTGATTTATTTGCTTGAAATAATAAGTTGATAATATGGAAAAAATAATTTTTTATTTCGGAAATCTCAATTAAACAACTTCTAACATATTCTAATTAATCTTTTATTTGATTTTTTCTTATCATTTTAAGAGTTAAAATCTTATTTATCAGATTTCTATGGGTGAATTCATCAACATATTATTGATTTAGTAGGGTGCATGAAACATCACTATATAAGATTTTTATAATAAATAATAACTAACATTTTTAAATCATTATCATCTTTTACTTTAATTAAATTTATATTTTTATTTTTAATCCATAAATTAAAAAAAATTTATGAAATTATATTTAATAATCAAACAATTAATTGTTATTTGAAATTAATAGTTAAGAACTCTTAAAAGATAAGCTTTTGTTATGTAATATTATATTAAACGTTATAAAGTTAAATTAATAATATTTTTCTCCAATCATCGCTAAATATAATTTTAAACAAAATAAAATTTGATTTTATTTTATTCAGAAAATTTTCAAATATTTAATAATTAGGAATAAATGAAAAATTTTGATTTATCTAATGATTTTTGCTACTCAATGCAAAGTTTAGAAATATTATTATACGAAGGAAACATCCAAGAAAATGAAATTATTGATTTAATTGGAAAATATTCAGTATAATCTTTTTAATTATTTAAATCAGATATTTATTTATTTAGCTCTATTAAACTTAATTCATCTTTTAGTATGCAACAAATTTCTATAAATCTTTAAACATGAATACTGAATATAAATATTACCTTGATAAGATAAATAATATTCTCGAAGATAAAAATATAAATGATCTGCTTATTGAATATTTAAATTCACTAGATAATATTGATAATTCCTTTAATTTATACTCAGATTATGCTCAGAATAGAAAAAATATTCTCAAGTTGATTACAACTAATGCAAATACAATTTTTTCAAAGAATTATATAGAAAAAATTATAAATAGGTTTTTTTATTTTGAGTCACAAAAAGAAAATATTATTATGAAAGATTTAGATAATCAACAAAAGTTGTTTAAAGAGAGATTAAAGAATAAATCCTGCAACGAATCAAAAAATACCAAAAAATTAAATATCTCTCATTTGAAGGAAAAATGGTTTAGTGAAAAATCTAAAAATCTGAACAAACCTTTCTCTAAAGTAAATTAAAAAATTCCTTAACCCATTAAATAAATTTCCATTTTTTTAATTATATTAATTTATTTAAATTATGATTTCCAAAAATTTTTGGAATTACTATTAAATAAATTAATAAAAAATATTAGATTGAAGATAAGTTTATAAAATATGTAAGATCTAATTTATTTGATAAGATTTTATCTAATAAAATTGATTCCTTATTTGAAGATATTTATCTCAAAAAGTATGAAAAATTTACTCAATTTATTAATAACTTCGAAATTTACTTAGACAAAATAATAGACCAAAGATTGAATGAAAATTTGGAACACCCAATAATTAATGAAAATGGTATTAAAATTATTAATAATTTTTCTAAGTTAAAAATTTTAAAATTAAAATTATCTTAATTAATTAGAAATTAAAAAAAGTTTTTAAAAATTAAATTAAAAAATCTTGATTAAGATTCAAATGATATCGAAGAAAAAAATGTTATCATAGAAAAAAAATTTAACAAATCTATCGAAAAATTTAAAAGGCTAAATATTTTTAATTTTATAAAAACAAATAATAATCTTGATATTTCTCAAAATGAAAATATATATCTTGTTGAAGTAATAAAAAATAATTTAGATACTATTATTACAAATAATAATAAAGACATTTTCAAAAAAAATTATATTAATAAAATATCTTCCTTTTCAAATAGAAATATAATCGATAACAAAGTTCGAGATTCGTAAATAATCCTTTTAATTATCTTTAATATAAAAATTAGATTAATTTTAATCATAATAAATAAATTTAATTAAATAACAAATAAAGGATAGAATATCATTTTCTTTATTCATTTTAATATTTTTTAATGTGATTTCAACCATTTATTTGAATTCCAGATCTCCAGTATTTTCATCAGAATTATCCAAATTATTAATTGAAGAATTAATTTTAATTGCTTCCATTAGATAAAGGATATATTCTCATTTCTTCCAAGATTATTTTTTGAAAGATGCAATTCGCTAATTGAATCATTTATTTTTAATAAAACTTTTATATAAATCATATTCATCTCATCTTCTCAAAGATTGTTATTATTGCTAAGATTTAAATCTAAAATATTTTTTTTTTCTTAATAGTTTTTGTTAATAAATACATATTAATAGGGGCTTTTCCCAGATTATTTCCAGAAAGATTTAATACTTTTTTTTCAAAATACAGAGCTTTTTATCTTAAAAAAATATAAAAAAAGATAAATTATAGAAAGATGTAATTTTTTTTGACTAGGTTAAAAGGAACACCTTTTAATTAATTATTAAATTCAATTAAGTTATGTATGTATAAGCATCAAAGTAATAAATAAAATTATTATTTTTTAATGCTGAACTTAAAAAATCCATATTGATCTCATTTCCACCAAGATAATTAGAATCAATGCCAAGAGATTCAATTGAAGTATTAATTTTT
>Ga0194116_10008358_pt1 | contig 10512 bp, 10 predicted proteins | sample TA2MahsurfametaG_4_FD_148617 | JGI IMG/M metagenome (GOLD analysis project Ga0194116, IMG submission 148617) | Freshwater microbial communities from Lake Tanganyika, Tanzania - TA2015008 Mahale S9 surface | ecosystem: Environmental > Aquatic > Freshwater > Lake | place: Tanzania: Lake... | reverse complement strand
TCAGTTTGAATATCTTTTAAATCATGAGCATAAGTCTGCGATGTATTTTATTGACTGGCGTGTAAACTTCAGCAATGTTTACAGATATATCAGAGAGGAAAAATCTCAGCGAAGAAGCATCTTTTATCATCATGAGATGGAACGTTTCCTTTATTATCATGAAGCTTCCAGGGACCTCATCTACCAGAGATTTATATAATCATTTCTGCAACACATTAAAATTCAAGTATTTAAAAATGAAACAAAAGTTTCATATATTATATAAAGTGAAATAAGTATTTCAAAAATAGTGGTTTTTCCTTACCTTTACAGTCCTCTTTCTCCTCAAACTATTAAAACCACTGCCATGCCTGTAACTAAAAATGCATTCGAGAGGTACAAAATCATCGACCGGAAACTCAGGAGCAGAAAAGATGGATTTACCATCATGGAACTAACCAATCTTGTTAATAAGGAGTTGGTGATGTTTGATAAAAAATCCAATCCTGACAATTCTCAAGAGGTTACAGATAGAATGATAAGGCTTGATCTAAAGAATATGCCAGAGATCTACCCAGTAGAAATTGTGAAGAGGAATGGCAAATATTGTTATGAAACTTCTGAAGATTCAATAGACAATATCAATTTAAAGGAAGAGGATAAAACTGCAATTACGTTAGCAATGGGTGTATTTGCAAGATTTAATGGAACGCCCATTTATGATAAATTTTCTGATGCCGTTACACGAATTTTAGCAAGCTCTGTATTAAGGAAGATTAATACAACTGATACTAAAAGATATATTCAAGTAGCGGAAGTATCTGAACATTCTGGTATTGAGTGGATAGAAACTATCTATAATGCAATTGTCGAAAGAAAAGCATTAACACTTCACTACAAGAGTTTTGGTGATAAACCCTCTATAAAAGTTATAAGTCCTTATATGCTAAAGGAATACCGTAATAAATGGTATTTGATAGCATATGTACATGATAAAGAAAAAGGTGGCATTATACTATTGCACCGTTTGAGTAGGATAGTAAAAATTGAAGAAAGTGAAGAAGCATTCGAAGAGGATAGATCATTTGATGGAAATAAATACTTCAAATACACTTTGGGAGTTTTTCATAAACATGGAGAAGAGCCAATACATGTTAAACTAAAATTGCATGGAAGTCCCATCATAAAGATTTTATCGGAAGATAAAATTCATCATACTCAGGAACTAGTTCCAATTTCTCCAGATGAAGCTATACTCGATTTACATGTATATGCATCACCAGAGTTAAATACATTTATTATGTCCTATGCGGAAAGTATTGAAGTCATTGAACCAACTTCACTTCGAGATGAGATTAAAAAGAAGCTTTCAAACTCAATATCTAGATATGTAATTCAAAATTGAGTATCACTTTACCTATAATGATGTTTTCATTTGGTAGAAGAAATAATCAATACATACAATTTATTGGTTAAGGAAATCATTGATTTGGTGGGTTAGTTTTTGGAAACAAAATTTCATATACTACCCCGATTTTTGTTGTCCAATTTTAATCTATGGTTGATAAATCCCTCTCCAAATCACTACTCGTAAGTGTCCAGGCAGCTTATAAAGTATTGAATGACAATGACTTCAATGAGGGCTTGATAGAAGCATCGGTTGCACATGTTGATCCTATTGTGAAATTTTTTAATGTAACCCCCGGTCAAGCATTGGTACTTGGATTTTTTGTTAGTCAAAATATCAATGACAATGAAATAGACAGGGAGTGTTTTACTAAATACTTTTCAAAGGAAATAAGTTCATTGCCGGATGCACTTGAATTGATTGATTCACTCGCCGAAAAAAAGTTGATTTTTAAATGCGGAGATGTATCAAAAAAATCGGTTTATAAGTTCAAGTTTATACGGGTACATCCAAGAGTAATTCGGGCTATTATTAATGGGGATATTGAACAACTTCAACTTACTCCTTGTGAAACATTCATGGAATTCTTAGATGATGTTAATGATGTAGTAGTTCAGCGGATGGAGAGACATATCAATACTGAGCAGTTGATGGGTGAAATAAAGGTTCTCATGGAGGTAAATAAACATCTTGACTCAGTTCAATGGATTAATCGACAAGAAGAACTAATTGATATCAATTTATGTCTCTTCCTTAACATTTGTATTGAGCATGCCCGGGGTCAAGAAGAAGTAGATTGCGAGAAAGTAATTCGCGAAGTATGTGACAATGCAACTCATCGGATGAGGCATAAAAGTCTTATGAAGTCTGGACAACATATTTTGGTTAAAAGAGGTTACATCGAATTTTGTGGGAGCTTTATAGCTCTGTTTGATTTTGTAAAGATTCAAGATGATGTTATGAAGCAAGTTTTTAGTGACTCACCTGATACAATAAAAAGGGAATTCAAACCTAAAAATTCTATTCTCATTGATTTTGAAAGTATACAAAATGAGCAGCTTTATTATAATTCTAATGAAGGTCAATCTATTCATACGCTAACTGAAATTTTATCAGATAAACGTTATCATGAGGTGGTTGAAAAAATGAAGTCAAAAAATATGAAACCTGGATTTACAATTTTATTGTATGGAGCTCCCGGTACAGGAAAAACCTCAACTGCGAAACAAATAGCAAAAACAACTGGTAGAAGTATTTTAATGGTAGATATACCGTCAATTCAAAGCAAATGGCTTGGTGAAAGCGAAAAAAACCTATCAAGAGTATGGGATGAATATGACCAAGCAAAATCTAAATTTCCAGTTGCGCCAATCTTACTATTTAATGAGGCTGATGCTTTACTTGGGAAGAGAGTTAATGTTAATACAAGTGTTGATCAAATAAATAATACGTTGCAAAATATACTTCTTCAGCGTCTTGAGGATTTCGAGGGTATTTTTATTGCAACTACTAATTTGCTTAAAAATTTGGAATCTTCGTTTGATCGTCGGTTTCTATACAAAATCGAGTTTTGTAAACCTGAATCATCTGTTAGATTACAAATTTTACAATCACGTTTCCCAGAAATTTCGTCTAAAATTCTTGAAGAAATAAATGAGAGATTTGAACTTACAGGAGGGCAGATTTCAAATATATCAAGGAAGCTATTGGTGAATCAACTATTGAATAAAGAGTCAGATGATGCTGAGCAGTTATTTACTATGTGTGAAGAGGAGGTGAGACTCAGAAAAACGGTACATTCCAACCCAATTGGATTTCGTACTGGTCATTAGGATGTAAAAATAACATATGCAATATTTTAATGAAGCGTTTAAAAAACTCAATGACCGTCAAAGACAAGCTGTTGTAACTACAGAGGGGCCAGTGATGGTACTTGCTGGGCCAGGTACTGGGAAAACTGAAATTCTTGCTGTACGGATTGGTCATTTATTGAATCAACCGGGAATTAACTCCAACAACATTCTCTGTTTAACTTATTCAAATTCCGGAGTTAATGCAATGAAGGGTAGGCTTTCGGAATTGATTGGTGGGGAAGCGGAAAAGATTAGTGTATTTACTTTCCACTCTTTTGCAAAAAAATTACTGGATTCTAATTCAAGTGATTTCTTTAGTGGAAGAACTCTGATATCAGATGCAGAGCGTTACATGCTTATTGAAAAATTAATCCATGATTATTTAGTTCCCGAAGACCCCGGTTATTTAAAGCCTTCTTTTAATTCAACTATTAAAAAATACGCTGAAATATTCAATGTTATCAGACAGGAGAATTTAAATCAAGACTCTATCATTGAATTAGCTAATAGATGTATAAATGATATAATGCCTCTTGAAGAGGAGTATAATTTACAAAATGGAAATGGTTTTAATAAAAAGGGGAGAGATCTGGCTGAATCTATTAACTGGTTTTCAACAAGAATTGCTAAAATGTATGATGAGTATGAGAAAGAGCTTGAAAAAAGAAACATGTTTGAATTTGAGCACATGCTTAATGAAGCGATTCTTCTATTGGAATCAAATCAAAACTTACTTGTACGTTTAAAAGAAAATTATCAATATATTCTTGTTGATGAATATCAGGATACTAATTTAAAGCAAATTGCAATTCTTGATATATTGACTAAGGGTGAAGTAAAGCCAAATATTTTTGTAGTAGGTGATGATGATCAATGTATATATAGATTCCAAGGGGCGAGTGAAAAAAACTTTTCATGGATTCGTAAAAGATTTAACCATGAATTATGTACAATAACTTTAAATCTAAATTATAGAAGTACTCCGGTCATTCTTCAAGAAGCATTTGGTTTAATCCAGCAAAATGATAACAGACAGCCCGAGAAGGTACATCCTTTGCTCTCTGGTAATAGTAAATATAATTCTGCTACGCATCCTCATCCCGAAATAATGACATTTCAGTCAGCTGATCATGAGGCTTATTTTATAGCAAACATGATAAAAGAAAAAATTGCGAAGGGAGTTAAACCTCCTGAAATTGCTGTATTAGCGGGAACACGTAATGATTATTCTCAAGTTGGGAAATGGTTAAACTCTTTTGGTATTGATACAAGAATAAATCAAAATTGGGATGATCTGTTAAAATCACCATTGGGAAAAATACTTTTCAATTTGTTGCAATTTATCAGAGCTAGAGAAGGTAATGTGTATTTAGCAGAGGGATTCTTATTGCAATCTTTATTATATAAAAATTATTATGCTTATTCAATACAAACCTTTTTACAAAGCAAAACTGAAGAGTCAAGAGATTTTTATAAATGGCTCACAAATTATGATGGAATATCTGAGAAAATGAAGATACTTCTATCTGATATAGGTGTTTTACTTAATTCAAAAAACGAAAAACTCTCTGAAAACATTACACAAATTCTATTTTCATTGGCAACGAGTGATTTGTGTGAACATATTGATAAAAGGCATATTGATGCTTGGTTAAAATTTATAGAAGAATTTAAAAATGCTTCTAAAATTACTTCAATTGAATCCCTTGCTGAATTAATATGGTATTACTATCAAAATAATATTCCGATTAAAATTGATTTAGAAAAAAAGAATAATGATGAAGCAGTTGTGCTTTCAACTATACATGGTAGTAAGGGTTTAGAATATGAGCATGTCTATCTTATTGCTACGCACGATAAAAAATGGGAAAATAAAAGCAGTTCAAGGGATGTACAAGTTCCTAAAATATTGAATCGATTTATAGTGCCAGAAGCAAATAGTGATGACGATTTTCGTAGATTATTGTATGTGGCTTGTACCAGGGCTAAAATTAATTTAACCATTTCTCATTGCAGAATATTCAGCAATAAACCCGCAGTATTAACGAAATTCCTCCATGGCTATAAGAATTCTACAAGTGTTGTATATACAGAGGTACCAGAATTTGAAATACCTACAATCGATAAGGATACGTATGTGCTTGATGCAGACAATGAGCTTCTCAAATTAATTAAATATAAAATCACAGAGTATAAATTATCTCCAAGTGCACTTTCTGTATGGGAAAGATGTCAAAATGAATTTCTTTATAATTCAATTTTAAAAATCCCAACTGGTTCTAATGAATCAGCCTCATTTGGAACTTTATTTCATGAAATAATGAAGGTAATTGGGAATGATATTTCTATTCAATACAATCAAGCTAGTTTGAATAATTTGATTGATGATTTGATGGTAAAACATAAATATAATTTTCATTCAACGCATGTAGAAAAATATAAAGCTTATGCAAAATACTTGGTTCAATCTTATCTTGATGCACATCCGATTACTGGAAGACCCTTTAAAATCGAGAATACATTTTTTGCTGAAATAGCGGGCCGAATTAAAATGAAAGGTCAATTAGATAGGGTAGAGATACAGGGGAATACCGTTAAAGTTATTGATTATAAAACAGGTAGTTCAAGGGAAACATCTAAACCTTTCAAAAATGAAAATGAACCTGGTACAAAATACTGGCGGCAGGCATATATGTACACATTACTCATGATGCAAAATTTTGATGCTGCCCAAGGTTTTAAATTTGAGTTTCACTATCCTGAATTAAAACCCGTCATTTCGGTTTTCAATTACGAAAAGAATAATGCATTTGAAGAATTTATAGGTAGTGTTTGGGATAACATTCAAAATTTACGTTTTCAAAAATCTTGTGGGAACAAAGACTGTATCTACTGTAAATTAGATTTAACCAAAATTGCTTAATACTAATTTTAATTTCTTGGAAGCACCAAAACAAAAGATTATTTATCATCATACTCATTCTCCGAAGAAATATACATCTCGGATGATTGACCGATACTTGGCAAAGGGCTGGTATCGAATGTATCAAGATTTGTTTACAACTACTCATAATTTATATGAAGAGGATAAAGAGACAATGAATAGAGTGTGGTGGCTAAGATATGGTATAGATAATCTTACCCCTCATGAATCACATAAAAAAATTTTAAAGCGTGCTAAGTCTTTTGAAATTACAATAGAGCGATTTATCGATAATAGCTGTGAAGAACATGATTTGTATGGGCTATACAGACGTAATATTGATTTTGATGGATATGATTCATTAAATAAGTGTCTATATGGAGGTGATAAAGTAAATTCAAAATACAATACCCATATAATTCGTATAAAAGATAAGGGTGAATTGATAGGAGTTGGGTTATTTGATAAAGGTTTCAACAGTCTATCATCTGAAATACACTTTTTTCATCCTTCGTATAAAAAGTACAGTATTGGGAAGCTTCTTATTTTACTCACCATAGATTTTATGAGAAAAAATAAAATGAAATGGTACTACCCTGGATATATTGTTGTAGGAAGGCCAAAACTTGATTACAAACTATTTCTTGGAAAAGATTCAGCAGAGTATTTTGATTACGAAACCAAGTCATGGTTACCTTATAAAGATGATATACTTGAAGAGGAGCATTATACGTCATATGATTTAAATGTTATGCATATATCTATGGCTTTTACCAAATCAAAGGATTTTGATGTCCGTGAACTTATGGATCAAATAGAGAATGATCTTAAATCAATCGAAGCAAATAATTAAAAATCAATTTTATGACAACAATTGTTTTTTACGTAATATTCCTTGTTATGGGTTTTGCTGTAGCATATTTTATTCTAAGAATAAGTTATGATAAAGTTTTAAATGAAAAGCAGTTGAGTTTTGATTCTCTTAGAAATTCATATGAGGAATTAAAGAAAGAAAGAGATTCATTCGCAAATCAACTTGGTGAATTGAAAATAGAATATGCAAAACTCAGTACAGCACAAAATGGAATGAATGAATTAATACTTACATACAAGGATAATATGAAAACTGAGTTTAGGGTGCTTGCCGGGGAAATTCTTGAATTGAAGGGACAAAAACTAACAGAAGTAAATAAAGATGAGATTGCAAATATTTTAAATCCACTTAAGACTGAACTTAAGGAGTTTAAGGACAAAGTTGAAAAAGTATACCACGATGAATCAAAAGAAAGGCATGCTCTTGGACAGCATATCAAAAATCTTGTTGAAACCAGCGGTAAAGTTGGACTCCAAGCTGATAATCTAGCTAATGCATTAAAAACCAATGTTAAGATGCAAGGTAACTGGGGTGAGATGTTACTTGAGTCAATACTCGAACATAGTGGGCTAACAAAGAATAGGGAATATTTTTCGCAGAAATATATAAAAGATAATGCTGGTAATATCATTAAAGATGAAAATGGAAATGGACTTCAACCCGATATTACAATAATATACCCTGATCAACGAAAAGTAATTATTGACTCCAAAGTATCACTAGTAGCTTGGGAGCAATATGTAAATGAGTCAGACCATGAGAAACAAAAGTCTTTACTTGAGGGACATGTAAAGTCTTTGAAACAGCACGTAGATGGGTTAAGTAAAAAGAATTATGCTAAGTATGCTAAGGCATTAGATTATGTTATCATGTTTGTACCAATTGAACCTGCATTTCTTGAAGCTCTTAAAAATGATACAGGACTATGGAAATATGCTTATGACAAGCAGATATTAATTGTTGCACCCACCAATTTACTTGCTGTATTGAAGATTGTAGCAGATTTATGGAAGATTGAACAGCAAAGTAAAAATGCTATTGAAATTGCAGATAGTGCTGGTGATTTGTATGATAAATTTGTAGGTTTTGTTGATAATATGGAAATTATAGGTGATAATTTGAACAAGCTTAAGATCACTTACGATAAAGCTTTCGGTCAGTTATCTAGTGGTAAAGGAAATATTCTAGGTCGGATCGAAGAGATTAAAAAGAAAGGCGCAAATGCAAAAAAGGCTTTACCAGATAGGTTGATAGATAAAGATGAAGTTTGACTTATTACCAATTGGAAACAAGTTTAAATTATTGATGGATGTGTTTAAATTTAAATAATGGTATAGTTTGACCTCCCAAATCAAGGTTTGTAAAGATTCTGTCTATTCCATTTTTATAAGAAATAAAATTATTAAGATTCATTCTTTTTTGAAATTCGGTATACTCATAAGGTTGAAGCCTTAAAGCAATGTAAATTATTGTATTATTTAAAACATTTTTGTTTAGACAATTTATCATCTCGTCCAGCATTAAAGCAGGTGCTCCTAATATTGAGAATATTAGATCATATTTTTCAGCACTTTCGAAATCGGCATAGTTATTCTTGAAAATTTCAATTTTAGTATTTAGTTTTTTATTTTCGTAGTTTTTATCAACGATATCAATTTTTTGAATTTTCGAAATATTCTGTAATAAAAAGTCTGCTGCCCATCCATCCGACCCACCTAATTCTAATACTCTTCTAATATCAATATACTCTATATCTTCTAAAATATTTTTTATGATAGACTCTAAAATTGATACACTTATTGCAATCTGTCCACTTGTTAATATTTTTATAGCTTTTGGGTTTTTTACAAAGTAATTCCTTATGAATTGCTCAGTATCTATATTTTTATTTATGGATGCCTCATCAACCAATTTCCAAAACATTTTATATTCAGATTTTCCTAATAATCTCAACAATGCATTACTACATTCATTATCATCAAATGAATAATTTAAATAGTAGCCGTATTTTTTTAAGTGGTCTTTTATTTGATTCATATATTAATCAGTCAGGTTTAAATATCTACTATAAACTATCGGTTAATTAGGATTATCAAAATCACTATTACTTTTCTGAACTTCAATTATCTCCTGCTCAACAAATAGGTATTGAGTATTTATTTTACACCATTCATCAGCCTCTTCCAATGAGTTCGCTTCTATGACAGGGCCAGGCCACTTTCCAAGTTGACCATTGATATTATGGATTGCAATAACTGAGGTTAGAAATTTTTTCATGAGACATCTTAAATATGACAACTAATAGAAAAAGAAGAAAAAATATAATGCTGCCTCAATCCTTCGCACACCTTCAAAATACCCTAATGTTGTACCAGAAGCGTTTTTTACTCTGCCATCTTCAACATAGCCAATCGTTCTTCCAGTATTATCTTTTACCTTATCGGTCTCAATGTAGCCTATAGTTGACCCTGAGGCATTTTTTACCCTTTCTGATTCATAATAGCCAATTGTTGAACCACTGCTATTCTTAACCCTGCCATTTTCTATATATCCTACAGTAGAACCGCTGCTGCTCTTTACCCTTCCATTTTCTATATAACCTATTGTTGAACCATGACTACCCTTTAATCGTTGGGCTTGAATGAAAGAAGATAAATGACAAAAAATAATGATGAAGACTACTTTATACATAATCATTATATATTAAATCTAAATTAAGATATTCTTACTATTCATCTTGATTCAACTAATTGATTAAGCTCATCATAAACTTCCATCGTTTGACCTGGGAATATTATTTTTATTACACACTTCACATTTTCTCCATATTTAAAAATGATATCATTTCTTAAATCATTATATTTTTTTAGATCTCTCACTGTATTTATGTAATCACGTTGCTTTTGACTTAATTCTTCTTTATGAAATTCCTTCTGATCAAAAACGTAGATATTTTTAATATTGCTTCCTCTCATTTAATTGAATTCCTATTTTAGAATTAAACGATATAGTAACCTAGATTTCCTGTAATAAAAATATGTCAATGAATATACATCAAAAACAAAAGGTTGAAGAGTTAAAGATTGAATTTATTAAAAAAGTAGAATCATTAATTACCTCTGGTTCTGCAAGGGAATCCTTTCTTAATGTTTATCAAGATAAAAATCAGCATGTGTATGTTGTAAATCGTCAGCATAAAGTGGACAAGATATAGTCTAAATTAGTAGAGTGTTTCCATCATTAACAATTAAACCAATAATGACATGGAACAGAAGCCAAAACAATCTACAGAGAACTTCATTAAAGAGATCCGCCGCAAGACAAGGAGACTCTTTTCCTCAGAACAAAAGTTAGTAATCGTAATGGAAGCTCAACGAGGGGAATACTCCATTGCAGAGCTTTGCCGCAAACATGGTATATCCCAAGCCACCTTTTATAAGTGGAACAAAGAGTTTATGGAAGCGGGTAAAAAGCG
>Ga0194116_10008353_pt1 | contig 10518 bp, 10 predicted proteins | sample TA2MahsurfametaG_4_FD_148617 | JGI IMG/M metagenome (GOLD analysis project Ga0194116, IMG submission 148617) | Freshwater microbial communities from Lake Tanganyika, Tanzania - TA2015008 Mahale S9 surface | ecosystem: Environmental > Aquatic > Freshwater > Lake | place: Tanzania: Lake... | reverse complement strand
GTGGTCCGCGCCATGCGCATGCCCGGGCGCGTGCCCGTGGGAATGGGAGTGGGAATGCGCGTGATGCTCGCCATGGCTGGCGCCGCCACGCGCGGCGCCGTGCCCGTCGCGGGGGGGCGGATCCATGCCGATGTTATAGTGTATCGCTAGCGGCGACGGCAAGCCGGCGACGCTTTACATGCCGCGCGGCCGGATCCACGGTCTCGCCGCCATCGGGGGAGACGCATGCAGCACACCGGTCCGGAAGCCTTCGTCACGCGCGAGACCGGCGCGATCCTCGCGCGGCTGCGCGCCGCGCCCGCGATCGACTGGTCGGCGATGCCGATCGCCGAGGCGCGCGCCCTGTTCCATTCCAACAACGCCTACTGGAACGCGTCGGTGGTCGAACTCGCCGCGGTCGAGGAATTCCCCATCCCGGCCGAAGGCCAGGCGATGCGCGCGCGGCTCTACCGCCCGTCGGCGGCGAAGCGCCTGCCGGTGCTGCTCTATGCCCATGGCGGCGGCTGGACCTTCGGCAGCGTCGACTCCCACGACCGCTTCACGCGGCTGCTCGCGCGCGAGAGCGGCGCCGCCGTCCTCGGCATCGACTACCGCCTCGCGCCGGAACACCCCTTCCCCGCCGGCATGGACGACACGATCGCGACCATCGCGTGGCTGCGCCGCGAGGGCGCGGCGCACGGCCTCGACGTTTCGCGCCTCGCGCTGGGCGGCGATTCCGCCGGCGCCAACATCGCGCTCTCCGCCATGCTGGCGCTGCGCGACGCCGGCGGCGCGCTGCCCGCGGGCGCCGTCCTCTTCTATGGCTGCTACGCGCCGATGCACGACACGCCGAGCCATCGCCGCTTCGGCGGCGGCGCCTTCGGCCTGTCGACCGAGCGCATGCGCTGGTACTGGCGCAACCATCTCGGCGCGCTGCCCGAGCACACGACCGCCCTCGCCGCGCCGCTGCGCGCCGACCTGCGCGGCCTGCCCCGGCTCTTCCTCAACGCGGCCGGGCTCGACCCGCTGCTCGACGACACGCTGGAGATGGCGGCGCGCCTCGCCCATGCCGGCACGCCGGCGGAGATCGACCTCGTGCCCGGCGTCCTCCATGGCTGCATGCAGCAGACGCGCGAGGAACCAGCCGCGATGGCGAGCCTGCTGCGCGCCGCGCGCTACCTGCGCGACATCCTCGCCGCCTGACCTGCAACGCATCCGGGGGAACCGCGCCATGCAAGCGAACGCCATCGGCGTCATCTCGATGTTCTACGCGCGCCCCTTCGGCACGATGCAGCTCGCCATGCTGCCGCGCATGAAGGCGGCCGGCATGGACTTCGTGGAACTGCTCGTGCCCGAGCCTGGCGAGCTCGACCTCGACGCGACGCGCGGCACGCTCGCCGCCGCGGGCCTCTCCGTCGTCCTCGCCGCGCGCGTGAACCTGCAGCGCGACCTCGCCTCGGAGGACGACGCCGCCCATCGCGCCGGCGTCGCCTACCTCAAGACCTGCGTCGAGGTCGCGCGCGCCCTCGGCGCGTCGATCGTGGGCGGGCCGCTCTATGGCGCGCCGCTGGTGTTCGCTGGCCGCGCCCCGGCGCCGGTCGACGAGGCGCGGCGCGCGCGGCGCGTGGCGCGCGTGGTCGCCGGGCTGCGCGAGGCGGCGGCCTTCGCCGCCGGCAACGGCGTCGTGCTTGGCCTCGAGCCGCTCAACCGCTTCGAGACCGACGTCGCCAACACCACGCGCCATGGCCTGGCGCTGGTCGAGGAGGTCGGCTCGCCCGCGCTCGGCGTCATGCTCGACACGTTCCACATGAACATGGAGGACGCGGACATCCCCGCGGCGATCCGCATGGCGGGCGCGCGCCTCGTTCATTTCCAGGCCAACGAGAACCATCGCGGCTTCGTCGGCACCGGCCATCTCGACTGGACGGCGATCGCGCGCGCGATCGCCGACGCAGGCTATCGCGGCCCGGTCACGCTCGAGCCCTTCCGCCGCGACGACGAGCGGCCCGGCGTGCCGCTCGCGCAATGGCGCGCGCCGGCGCGCGACGAGGACGCGGAGCTGCGCACCAGCGCCGCCTTCCTACGCGCGGCGCTGGAGACCGCGTGGAGGGGGCGGTGAGGATCGGCTGGATCGGCTGCGGCCGCCACGCCGGCGAGATGCTGCTGCCGCAGCTGGCGCGCCTCGACGTCGAGATCGCCGCGCTGTGCGACATCGACGCGGAGCGGCTGTCGACGATCGGCCGCCGGCACGGCGTGCCGGAGGCGCGCCGCTTCGCCGACCCGATGCGCCTGCTCGACGCCGGCGGCATCGACGCGGTCGGCATGGCGGTCGGGCCGCTGCAGCATCGCGACCTCGCCATCGCGGCGCTCGGGCGCGGCCTGCCCGTCTTCATGGAGAAGCCGCCGGGGCGCAATGCGGAGGACGCGCGCGCCATCGCGGCGGCCGCCGCGCGCGCGGGCAAGCCGGTCGTCGTCGGCTTCATGAAGCGCTTCAGCACCGCCAACCGCATCGCGATCAACCACGCGCGCGGCTTCGGCGCGCGGGCGAGCTTCCTCGGCGAGTACATGACCGCGCCGACCTATTTCGAGCGCGATCCCGACTACACGGGCTTCTACCTGCATCATTGCGTGCACTACCTCGACCTCGTGCCGCACCTCATGGGCAGGCCCGCGGAGATCCGCGCGCGCCGCCACGAGCTGTCGCCGGGCCGGCTGCTGCTGCATGTCGACTTCGCCTTCGCGGGCGGCGGGCTGGGCACGCTGGTGATGGGCACGCACCAGAGCCGCGCGACGCCGATGGAATGGTGGCAGGTGATGGGCGACCACGAGCGCGTCGAGGTGCGCAACGTCCACGAGGTGCGGCTCTACCGCGCGCCGGGGTTCAAGGTCGACGACCCCGCCGCGCGCCTGGTCGAGGGCGAGGACGCGATGGCCTGGGAGCCCAACCTCACCGTCGCCGCCAACGAGGACCACAAGGGCTACCACGCCATCCTGGCCGCCTGGCTCGACCTGCTCGCCGGCCGCCCCCGCCCCGACTGCCCCACCATCGCTGACGGCGTCGCCGCGATGGAGGTCCTCGACGCGATGCTCCGGTCGGCCGAGACCGGGGAAGCGGTGCGCCTCCCGGGATAGCTACCCCGCCGCGCGCAGCGCCTGGTCGAGGTCGGCGAAGAGGTCGTCGGTGGCCTCGACGCCGACGGAGAGGCGCAGGAGGTCGCTCGGGCAGGGCGTGCCGGCGCCCTCGATGCTGGCGCGGTGCTCGACCAGGCTCTCGACGCCGCCCAGCGAGGTGGCGCGCTTCCAGAGCTGCACGCGCGCGGCGGTCGCGATCGCGGCCTGCTCACCGCCGCGCACGCGGACCGACAGCATGCCGCCGAAGCCGCCCTTCATCTGGCGCGCGGCGACCTCGTGGCCGGGGAAGCCGGGCAGGCCAGGGTAGAGGACCTCGGCGACGCGCGGATGCGCCTGCAGGCGCTGCGCCAGCGCCATAGCGGAGCGCGAGGCCCACTCCACGCGCGGGAAGAGCGTGCGCATGCCGCGCAGCAGCAGCCAGGCCTCGAAGGCGCCGGGCACCGCGCCGAGCTGCGCGCGGATCATGCGGCAGCGCTCCCAGTACTCGTCCTTCGCGCGCGCGACGAGCGCGCCGGCGACGAGGTCCGAATGGCCGTTGAGGTACTTGGTCGCCGCATGCATCGCGATGTCCGCGCCCAGCGCCAGCGGCTGCGTGAACACGCCGGCCGCGACGGTGGAATCCACCGCGAGCCGCGCGCCGGCGTGCCGCGCGATCGCGGCTGCGCCCGCGATGTCGGTGATGCCCCAGAGCGGGTTCGCGGGGGTCTCGATCCAGACAAGCTTCGTGGCGCCCGGCTCGCAGGCCGCGGCGATCGCGTCGAGGCTGGTCGCGTCGACGAAGGAGACGCGCAGGCCCCAGCGCGTCGCGAAGCCGGCGAGCCAGTTGCGCAGCGACCAGTACATGACCTTCGGGGCGACGACATGGTCGCCCGGGTCGAGCGCGAGGAAGCAGGACGTCGCCGCCGCCATGCCCGAGGCGTAGAGCCACGCCCCCGCCCCGCCCTCGAGCGCGGCGAGGGTCGCCTCCGCCTGGTCGAAGCTGGGGTTGTCGGCGCGGGCATAGACGCGGCCGGAGCGGAACTGGTTGTCCTCGTCGCGCAGGAAGGTCGAGGCGACATGGATCGGCGGCACGATCGCCTTCGTCACGGGCTCGATCCAGCCGAGCGCCTGGGCGGCGATCGAGGCCGGCGCGAGGCGCGGGGTCGGGCTGTCCTTGGTCATGTCGCTCGGCTCCATGGATCGCCGCGGCGCCCTGGCGCGGGAGCGCGCAGCGGGCGCTGGGGCGACGAGGATTGGGAGAAGTGGGGCGACCGACGGGGCTCGAACCCGCGACAACCGGTACCACAAACCGGTGCTCTACCAGCTGAGCTACGGTCGCCACCGAGAGGCGCGGATTTACGCCCTCCTCCCGCGAGGGTCAAGGCGGGCCGCGCCGCGGCGCTTGGATGCCGCGGCGGCGCTTGTATAGTCCCGCCCGCTTCAGACAGGCCGGCCATCCGCCGCAGGAGAGTTCGATGTCCCTCGCCCTCGCCGCCCGCATGGGCTCCCTCGGAACCGAGACCGCCTTCGAGGTCCTCGCGCGCGCCAAGGCGCTCGAGGCCCAGGGACGCTCGATCATCAACCTCGGCATCGGCCAGCCCGATTTCCGCACGCCCGACCACATCGTCGAGGCGGGCATCAAGGCACTGCGCGACGGCCACCACGGCTACACGCCCGCCAACGGCATCCTGCCGCTGCGCGAGGCGGTCGCGCGGGACATCCATCGCCGCCTGAAGGTGGAGGTCTCGCCCGCGAACGTGCTGGTCGTGCCGGGCGGCAAGGTCACGATGTTCTTCGCCATCGTGATGTTCGGCGAGCCGGGCGCGGAGATCATCTACCCGAATCCCGGCTTCCCGATCTACGAGAGCGTCATCCGCTTCTCCGGCGCGACGCCGGTGCCGATGCCGCTGAAGGAGGACAAGGGCTTCGCCTTCGACGCCGACGAGGTGCTGTCGCTGGTCACGCCGCGCACGCGGCTGCTGATCGTGAACTCGCCGGCCAACCCGACCGGCGGCACCGTGCCGCGCGAGCAGTTCGACCGCCTGGTGAAGGGCCTCGAGCGACATCCGCATGTCGCGATCATGTCGGACGAGATCTACGGCCAGATGCTCTATGACGGGCGCGAGCATGTGTCGCTGCTTTCCTACCCCGGCATCCGCGACCGGCTGATCCTGCTCGATGGCTGGTCGAAGACCTACGCGATGACCGGCTGGCGCCTCGGCTACTCGGTCTGGCCGGAGAAGCTCGTCGCCCAGGCCGAGCGCCTGGCGATCAACTGCCATTCCTGCGTCAACGCCTCGGCGCAGTACGCGGGCCTCGCCGCGCTGGACGGACCGCAGGACGCGGTCCACGACATGGTCGCGGCCTTCGCCACGCGCCGGAAGGTGATCGTGCGCGCGCTCAACCAACTGCCAGGCGTCACCTGCGTCGAGCCGGGCGGCGCCTTCTACGCCTTCCCGAACGTCTCGGGCACGGGCCTCGGCAGCCGCGAGTTCCAGGACGTGATGCTCAGCGAGGCGGGCGTCGCCGCGCTCTCGGGCACGGCGTTCGGCGCCCATGGCGAGGGCTACCTGCGCTTTTCCTACGCGAACTCGGTGGAGAACATCGCGGAGGCGATGCGGCGCATCGGCAAGCTCCTGACCGAACGCACTAACAAGAGGCACTGATATGCCTAATTCATAGGCATCCAGTGCAATAGCCGGGCAAGGCGGCGGGACCATCCCCCCGCTGCGGGCGGTTTCCGCGGAAAGTCGCGGAGTCGCGTACGCCTGCCGAGTTGGCACGGCCCCTGCTAAAGATTGGTGCGAGTGGATTCCCATCCCGTGCGCGTGGCGCGTGTGGGAACGGCGCCACCGAAGCGGACACGCGAGGCGATGAAGAAGATCGAGGCCATCATCAAGCCCTTCAAGCTCGACGAGGTAAAGGACGCCCTCCACGAGATCGGGCTCAAGGGCATCACGGTCGCCGAGGCCAAGGGCTTCGGCCGCCAGAAGGGCCATACCGAACTCTATCGCGGCGCGGAATACGTCGTCGACTTCCTGCCCAAGGTGAAGATCGAGGTCGTGATCGAGGACGCGCTCGTCGAGCGCGCGATCGAGGCGATCCAGAAGGCCGCCCATACCGGCCGCATCGGCGACGGCAAGATCTTCGTGACGAATGTCGAGGAGGCGATCCGCATCCGCACCGGCGAGCGCGGCACCGACGCGATCTGATCCTAGCCCGCGCGGCCGGCGGTCGCGCACCCACCCAAGGTTCGAACGCCGCGCGGTGACGGCGCCGGGCCCCGACGGCGATCACCGCACCCCAGACAGGCTCCAGGAAGAGGAAAGAGACATGGCGAACGCAGACGTCAAGAAGGTCCTGCAGATGATCAAGGAGAAGGACATCAAGTATGTCGATCTCCGGTTCACCGACCCGCGCGGCAAGTGGCAGCACCTCGCCCACGCGGTCGAGACGATCAACGAGGACGTCTTCGAGGAAGGCCTGATGTTCGACGGCTCGTCGATCGCCGGCTGGAAGGCGATCAACGAGTCCGACATGGTGCTCATCCCCGACCCGAAGTCGGCGGTGATTGACCCGTTCGCGGCGCAGTCCTCGCTGATCCTGTTCTGCGACGTCTACGAGCCCGGCACGGGCCAGCCCTACAACCGCGACCCGCGCTCGATCGCCAAGAAGGCGGAGGCCTACCTGGCCTCCTCCGGCGTCGGCGACACGGCCTATTTTGGCCCCGAGATCGAGTTCTTCGTGTTCGACGACGTCCGCTACAAGGTGTCGATGAACACGGTTATGCACACGATCGACAGCGAGGAAGGACCCTACGTCACCGACCGCAAGTACCCCGACGGCAACATGGGCCATCGCCCGCCGATCAAGGGCGGCTACTTCCCCGTGCCGCCGGTCGACAGCGCCTCGGACCTGCGCGCCGAGATGCTGACGGTCATGAAGGACATGGGCCTCAAGATCGAGAAGCACCACCACGAGGTCGCGCCGTCGCAGCACGAGCTCGGCAACGTCTTCTCGACCCTCGTCACCGCCGCCGACGGCGTGCAGATCTACAAGTACGTCGTGCACAACGTCGCCCACCAGTACGGCAAGACGGCGACCTTCATGCCGAAGCCGATCAAGGGCGACAACGGCTCGGGCATGCACGTTCACCAGTCGATCTGGAAGTCCGGCAAGCCGCTCTTCGCGGGCAACGGCTACGCCGACCTGTCCGAGACGGCGCTCTACTACATCGGCGGCATCATCAAGCACGCGAAGGCGATCAACGCCTTCACGAACCCGCTCACGAACTCATACAAGCGCCTCATCCCCGGCTTCGAGGCGCCGGTGCTGCTCGCCTATTCGGCGCGCAACCGCTCGGCGTCCTGCCGCATCCCGTTCGTCGCCTCGCCGAAGGGCAAGCGCGTCGAGGTGCGCTTCCCGGATCCGGGCGCGAACCCTTACCTGGGCTTCGCGGCGATGATGATGGCCGGCCTGGACGGCATCAAGAACAAGATCCATCCGGGCGACCCGATGGACAAGAACCTCTACGACCTCCCGCCGGCGGAACTCAAGCAGGTCCCGCAGGTCTGCGGGTCGCTGCGCGAGGCGCTCGAGAACCTCGAGAAGGACCACAAGTTCCTGCTCGCGGGCGACGTCTTCACGCCGGACATGATCAGCGCCTACATGGAGCTGAAGTGGGAAGAGGTCTACAACTTCGAGCACACGCCGCACCCGATCGAGTACGCGATGTACTACTCGGTCTGACGCCTCCGGCGGACGACGACACGGGAGGGCCGCGCCGCGAGGCGCGGCCCTTTCCCGTCGAGGGTCCTCAGCCGGGCCCGCGCAGCCGCGCGCGATGGAATGTGTAGAGCCCTGCCGAGACGACGACCGCCGCGCCGCCGATCGTCCAGGGATCCGGCACGTCGCCGAAGAAGAGCCAGCCCAGCACCGCGGCATAGACGAGCAGCAGGTAGTTGAAGGGCTGCAGCGTGGAGGCCGGCGCGAGGTTGAAGGCCTGCGAGTAGACGATGTGGCCGACGCCGCCGACCACGGCCGCGGCGGCGAGCAGTGCCCAGCCCGTGGCGTCGGGCGGCGTCCAGGCGAACCACGCCGCGAAGGACGAGAAGGCCGCGCCGACGACCGCGGTCCACACGCCCGTGGTCGCGGCGCCGTCGGTCCTCCCGACCACCTTCAGGATGACCTGGTAGCAGGCCCAGAGCGCCGCGCCCGCGACCACGTAGAGCATCGGCAGGCTCGCCTCGGCGAAGCCCGGCCGCACTATCAGCAGCACGCCGCAGAACCCCGCCAGCACCGCGCACCAGCGCCGCCAGCCGACGCGCTCGCCGAGCAGCGGCACGGAGAGCGCCGTCACCAGCAGCGGCGCCGAGGCGCCGATCGCATGAACGTCGGCCAGCGGAAGAGCGGCGAAGGCCGAGACGAAGAGCCACATCTGCACCGGCAGGATGAGCCCGCGCAGGAACTGCAGCCGCGGATGGCCGCTGCGCCAGGCGATGCCCCTGCCCGGCCGCCAGGCCAGCGCGAGCGCGATCGGCACGAAGAGCAGGAAGCGGGCCCAGATCACGAGCGCGACCGGCATCATGTTGCCGAGCTTCTTGCTGAGCACGTCGACGCAGGCGAAGAGGCTGATCGCGGCCAGCACCACCATGATGCCGCGCCGCGTGGACGCGGCCTCGTCGCGCGGCACGGCGCTCACGCGCCCTACCCCATCGCGGCGCGCACGCGCTCGCGGTGGAAGGTGTAGAGGCCGCTGGCGACGATCAGCGCCGCGCCCGCGACGGTCCAGCGATCCGGCACGTCGCCGAAGAACAGCCAGCCGAAGAGCGCGGCATAGACCAGCAGCAGGAAGGCGAAGGGCTGCAGCGTCGAGGCGGGCGCGAGGTTGAAGGCGTGGCTGTAGGCGACGTGCCCGACGCCGCCCAGCAGCGCCGCGACGACGAGCAGCGTCCAGTCGCCGGCGTCGGGCGTCGTCCAGGCAAAGGGCCCGATGACGCTCAGCAGGATGGCGCCGATCGCCGCCGTCCAAACGCCGGTGGTGGCGGCGCCGTCGATGCGCCCGACGATCTTGAGCAGCACCTGGTACACGGCCCAGAGGACGGCCCCCGCGACCGCGTAGAGCATCGGCAGGCTGAACTCCGCGAAGCCCGGGCGCACGACGACGAGCATGCCCGCGAAGCCGACGCCGATCGCCGTCCAGCGCCGCCAGCCCACGCGCTCGCCGAGGAAGGGCACCGAGAGCGCGGTGACGAGCAGCGGCGCGGACGCGCCGATGGCGTGTGCGTCGGCGAGCGGGATCGCCGCGAAGGCCGAGAGGAAGAACCACATCTCCACGAGCAGCACGACGACGCGCACGACCTGGAGCCAGGGCGCGCCGCTGCGCCATGCAATCCCGCTGCCAGGGCGCCAGGCCAGCGCGAGGGCGAGCGGCACGAAGAGCACGAAGCGCACCCAGAGGATCTGGACCACGGACATGCGCGCGCCGAGCACCTTGCTGACCACGTCGAGCAGGGCGAACATCGTGATCGCGGCGAGCGCGACCGCGATGCCCAGCCGCGCGCCCGAGGGCCGGGCCGCGCCCGGCGCCACCGCGCTCACGCGGCCGGCCCGTCGACGGGCCGAGGCCTCCGGTCGGGGCCGATCGCGACATAGGTGAACAGCCCCTCGGTCACCTTCACGTGCTCGCCGCCGCCCGAGCGGCGCACCCAGCTCTCGACATGGATGGTGATCGAACTGCGGCCGACGCGCCTGATGTCGCAATGGCAGCTCAGCACGTCGCCGACGAGGACAGGCAGGTGGAAGGTCATCGCCGCCACCGAGACGGTCGCCACGCGGCCGCGCGCGCGCTCCGACGCGGCGATGCCGCCGGCGATGTCCATCTGGGCGAGCAGCCAGCCGCCGAAGATGTCGCCGGACGGGTTGGCGTCGCCCGGCATCGCGAGGGTGCGCAGGAAGGGCTCGCCCCGCGGCACGGCCGGATCGCTGCTCTCGTGCTCCACGTCGCTGGCTCCCGCCCCCGCCGCGCAGGCCGGACCGGCCGCGCGCGGCGCGATCCTATCGCAGGCGACCCGCCCGGCGCGACACCGCGACGTGGGCCTTGATCGCGGGGAGTCCGCTGCCGCAGCTTGGCGCCTCGGCAGCGAATCGAACGGACGGACATGGCGGACCTCTTCGGCGGCGGCAAGAAGCGCGACAAGGACAAGGCGGGTCCGGCCTCGAGCGGCTACACGGCCAAGGACATCGAGGTCCTCGAGGGCCTGGAGCCGGTGCGTCGCCGCCCCGGCATGTATGTCGGCGGCACCGACGAGCGCGCGCTGCACCATCTCGTCGCCGAGGTGCTCGACAACGCGATGGACGAGGCCGTGGCAGGACACGCCGACCGCATCGAGGTCGAGCTCTCGGCAGAAGGCACCTGGACGATCCGCG
>Ga0194116_10008352_pt1 | contig 10518 bp, 6 predicted proteins | sample TA2MahsurfametaG_4_FD_148617 | JGI IMG/M metagenome (GOLD analysis project Ga0194116, IMG submission 148617) | Freshwater microbial communities from Lake Tanganyika, Tanzania - TA2015008 Mahale S9 surface | ecosystem: Environmental > Aquatic > Freshwater > Lake | place: Tanzania: Lake Tanganyika... | reverse complement strand
CCCCAATCCCCAAAAAAGTTAAAATTTTGAATAAAGTTTTTTATTTAAAACTACTTATTTATTTCTATTTTTAGACATTTTTAATTAAGGTAATAAGTTATTAAATTTTATTTACTAAATTTTATAATGTAATTGAAAATAAGATAAAATTCTTATTTTTATTTCAATATTAATAAAATTATAAAATGTTTGGACAAAGTGAAACCGATCCCTACTACAATCGATTTGCAAAAAACAGAATAGAACCGAAAAGTAATCAAACCTTGAAATATTAATTATATCTTGATTATTATTTTATTAATTTTTTGTTATGTAATAATTTTATTAAAACAGAATTCTTAAAATTGATATTTTTCGAATATGTAAAATTCTAAATAGATCCTCTAACACAAAGTGGACAATTATTAATTAACAATTCTCCGCTTATTAATTCTAATTACTCAAATACTCGAAAATACAATTCAGCCAACTTCAATGTAAATAATAATCAACTGCAATCTGATATTCAAAATATGTTTAGTAATAATTTAAATGCAAACCCAGGAATCAATTTTAATCAAAATTTGAGATATACTAATCACCTACAGAACCAAAATCCACATCATATCGCTTCAAATTCCGTAAATAGAAATAATAATAATTTAACGAAAAATAATACTATTGCTGTTTCAAATAATGGGAATATTTTAAATGTTTCTATTGAAAATATTATTGATAAAATTCGTAAAAAGTTGATCCTTCGTGGTACAACTGGAATTTTAAGTATTGGAAAATCCTTTAGGATCAATGATTCAGATAATTCAAAATCAATTAGTTTTTCTGAGTTTTCTAATCTTTGTAGCAGATACGGTTTAGGTTTAATTGATACTGAAATTCGTAGTACCTTTGCTTTATTTGATAAATCAAGAAATGGATTTATTGATTATGAAGAATTTCTCAAGGCTATAAGAGGAGGTTTAAATCAATTTCGTAAAAATTTAGTTGAGCAAGCGTTTGGTATTATGGATAAAAATAGAAATGGAATTATTGATTATAATGATATCATATCATCTTATGATGCGACTAAGCATCCCTCTGTGATGAAAGGCGAAAGGACTGCAGAGAGCGTTTATAACGAATTTATTTCAAGTTTTCAAATGAATCATGAGAATTATGGCACAAATAAAGCAAATTTTAAAATAACTAAAGATGAATGGTTGGAATATTATGAAAATGTTTCAATGTCTATTGATGATGATGCTTATTTTGAGCTAATGATGAATAACTGTTGGAGAATGAATACCAACACAACTTTTAATAATAATATGAGAGGATGGGCAAATGTAAATGAAGGAAATAATATACAATCTTTACAAGATAACTACAATAAAAGATATAATAATAATGGGAACACTAATATTAATAACTTAAATTATCCAGGACAAGTAAATAATTATAGTGTAAACAAATTCAACAATTTTAATAACAATAATTTAGATCCTGGCATTAATAACAATAATATTTATAATAATTCTCCTTTTAACAATTTCAATATAAACAACCAGCAACAAATGAATCAAATGCAATTGAATCAACAAATTCCCCAGAAAAACACAATTATGCAAAATCCAAATCCTCAAAAGGCTTTTGAGAAAGGGCAAGCAGTTCTAGAGAAATTTCGACAAAAACTATTTTCGAGAGGTTCTAATAGTTTACTAAGTCTTGCTCGACAGTTCAAAATTATTGATGATGATAATTCAAAAGCTTTAAGCTTCAATGAATTCGTTAAAGTTTGCAAAGATTTCAAAATAGACTTAACTCAATCAGAGAGCCTCGCCTTGTTCAATCTATTTGATCGAAACAGAAACAATGAAATTGATTATAATGAGTTCCTTCGCATAATGAAGGGAGAAATGTCAGAAAGACGAAAAGCTTTAGTAAGACAAGTATTTTCAATATTAGATGCAAATAAATCAGGCGTAATTGAAATTCAAGATTTGAAAAATAAATATAACATGAGGAAAAATCCTGAAGTATTAAATGGAAAAAAATCTGAAGAAGAGGCTTATGGTGAATTTCTGCAAACTTTAGAATATCATTTTAATATTTATAAAGGAAAACTTGATAGAAAAATTACATTTGAGGAATTTATTGAATATTATAATAACATTTCTTGTAGCATTGATAATGATGAATATTTCGAAACCATGATTAAAAATGCATGGAATTTGGATAGGAATGATTATAATAAAATACAAAGAGGATGGGTTTCCGGTAACTATAATAATGATACTCAAGGAAATTATGAAATGAATAACTCTAATAATAATAGCAGCAATAACAATGAAACTTATAACTACGGACATATCAATTATAATAATAATAATTCAAACAGTTTTAATAATAACAATTTTTCAATGCAACAGAATCCTCAAATACAGCAACAAAATGTGGGGCTTCAAAGACAGCCTTCAATGAGAAATTCGTCTTTTCCTATAAATGATCCAATTTTGAAAAGTTTTAGAGAAAAAATACTCTCACGTGGAATTAAAGGAATTCTAAGCATCCAAAGGAGTTTTAGGATAGCAGATCGAGACCGGAGTTTTTTAATAGATAATGAAGAGTTAATAAAATTACTTAAAAATTATCGATTTGATGTAACAGACAAGGAAATCAAGAGATTATTTGAAGTATTTGATTCAGATAGAAGCGGAAAAATTGATTTTAATGAATTTATCTATGCAATAGTTGGTGAAATGAATGAATTTAGAAAAAATTTAGTTAAAAAGGCATTCATGATACTTGATAAAACCGGTAATGGAAGAGTTGAAATTGATGACATTAGAGGAACATTTAATGCTAAAATGCATCCTGATGTTAAAAGCGGAAAAAAATCAGAAGATGAAATATTAGCAAGTTTCTTGGATAATTTTGAGATGCATTTTTCATACATAGTAATAAAGCTCTTATTTAACTTTTCTTGAAATGTTAATTGAAATTTTTCATTTTATAATAATATTTATTTATTTTAGAATGAAAAGATGACTAAAGATCGAAGCATAAATATTGATGAATTTTTCGAATACTACAATCATATTTCTGCATCTATCGATAATGATGCTTATTTTGAAGTAATGATGAACTCCAGTTGGAATTTAAACAGAAATTACCAACAGGCTTGGAAAAATGAATATTGAATAATGTAAATTCAATAATAATACTAATATTTAAAGATCAAGTAAGTTTTTAATACTAATTTTTATTTCTTTATTTGTTTAATATGAAAAAATATTTTTAATCTCATTTTAATTTTAGCTAGTACATCATAAATAATTTATTTATTAATAAATGAATAATCATCTATCAAATTTTTTGTTTGATAAAAATTCTTATTTAGGATTTTTAGTAATTATACTAATTATAAATTAAATAATTTATATAAGGAATATTCAATTATAAAATTGCCAATTTATATAATTTTAAACTTTAATATATATTTAATGTCTATCTTGATTTGAATAAAATAGACTTAGAAAAAGATTTCAGAATAATACATTTACATATGAAATTTTCAACAATTTATTAATTAGACTTGAATTATTGTTAATAATTTTTTAATTATCGTTATTTTTTTTATTGAAAGAAGGCATTAAATACTTAAAGGGAATACTTAATTAGAGATTTTAGAAAGTATGTATTTTATGTTATTAAAAGTTTTATTATTATTCTTCTTCTGGGAAATCATAGTGGTTATACCTAAATATTAAGTTTATTATTGATATTTGATATTATTTTAAGTTTTCATTTTTTGAAAGTAAAAGGAATGATAATATTACTGTTTAATTTCATATTTTCGGCTCTTTATTGGCCATTTTTCCAATTTATCAATTTCTACAACCTCTTCGGCTTTACTTAAATTTTTAAAATGAGGTTCCATACAATTAGTCTCATAATTTTGATTGTCACGCAGTAAATAATTATTATTGCTTGTGTTCTTAACAAATGAATTCTCATCGTTATTGAGGAAAAAAATATCTCTAAATTAAAAATCCATTAAAACTTTAGAATTATTTTCCATGAAACCAAAAATATTTTCAAAAATTAGTTTACATGTTCTCCTTTTGAGAAGTATCATTTAAATATTTTTGAAAATTATCTTCCCTTTCATTTAATTTGAGCATATTTTTGGTTTCGTAATCTGGTATATTTTCAATTTTAAAATAATTTGTTGACTCATTTTGTTTATATGTATTCTCGTCTTCTTCTAAATTTATAAAATTTTGTTCATTATTATCTATCCCTGCGAAATTATTAAAATTTGGAACAAGACCTGTTCTTGATTCATGTGTGATATTTTGATTAAGAATCTCATTTTGTTGAGATTTAATATTATTAGAACTCTTTTGAGTTTCGAATTGTGACAATATATCTATATAATTAAAACAATAAAAAATAATAGATAAAGGATTACTAATTATTATTCAAATGTAAGATTCAATTTGATTATTTTGTAAAAATTAAAATTTTACAAAGCCTTATATATTTAAACTGCTTTTCATAACATGCTTTTAAATATAGATTTATCAAGAAAAAAATTTTATTCAATAAACATTACCTTTAGGGATAAATATTTCTTCTAAAACATTATCAGAATAATAAATTTTTAACTTCTCCAAACAATCTTTGGCTTTTTTTAAAATTTTTTCTTTTCCTTCATCAATACTGAATCTGTTGCATTTATAATTGACGTTGAATTTTTCAACAATTTCAGAGTTTCTCGAATTTGGCTCTTGGATGAATAACCTATACCAAATAATTATATTGCAATAAATTTTTTATATCAAATATGAAAAATAACATTAAAACTAACTAATAATTATATAATCACTTTTATTTAATAAACTAAAATTTAAAAAATTTTTATAAATATACAATATTTCTTTATAAGCGTCTAAATAATCTCTAATTTTATTTAAGAGAGAATTCATTTTATCTTTTAAAATACTAAAATTTGAGGATTTATAAAATTTATCAAGATCTGAAACATTCCTGTCTTCCAAATTTGATATAAATTTAATAATCAACTTTGATAAATTCGCGAATATTCCTTCTCTTTTATTTTTAAGAAACTCAAATTCGAAAAGAATCTAATAAGAATAAAGATTTTAAGTCAATGGATAATTAAAATGCTAATTTTTAAAGAAAGTTAACTAATATTATTTTAAACAATATTTTTTACCTTAATATCATTGTATGGTTCTGTTAATTTTTCAGAAATTTTTATCAAAAAATTATGTAACTTGCTATTATCATCTTTTATTTTCTTGTATATTGAAATAAATTTTTTCAAGAGATTTATTTTTTCTTTTGACTCTTTCGGAAAATCATTAATTTTTAAAAATTCCTTTATTATATTTTCAAATGTTTCATCATTAAAATTATGGATTACAGATATACTTAATATTCTATTAGAATCAGCTGATTTATTTAAGGAATAATTATCATCATTATAATTTTCTTTAATATCTTTATCCTTGTTTAGATTTGAAATTATTTCTTTTTCTGAATAATTAGTGATTTCTTTAAAAGAATTATTTTTATAATCAAAATCATTATCTTCAGATTTCTTTTTTTTATTCTTTTTAGAGATATAATCATTTTCAGGCCTTTTTCTTTTTGTTTGAAGGACTTTCCCATTTTTATTTGATTTTATTATGCTTTTAATAATTTGATCTTCAGTGTGATTTCCTTTAACCAAGCAAAATTTACCAATTTCTTCATCAGATTCCTTTTGATTACAAATTAAATAAAAATGAAAAGATATGAAAACATGATTAATATATCTATGGATTGATTATTAAATAAAAAAGATCCACAAAAATCTAATAAAGAAAAACTTGTAAAAATTGAAAATGAATAAGAATGTGTTTTTATAAAATAAATTATAAAATCAATTTATAAAGGATAATTGAAAAATAAAATGTAGAAGTATTATTTAAAAGGAAAAATGAAGATTACTAGAAAATTTTTCTTTTCAAGTTCAAATAAAAAATCCTGATCTTCAAATTCAACATTTTTGAAATTTTAAAAATAAAGATGTTTGAAAAAAATTCAAAATGATATATTACTTTCTATATTGTCTTCAGAATTAAAAAGTTTAAAAGTTTCATCCTAAACAAAGATGTTAAAAATAAAAATTTACTTTTATTTCAGAAGGCTTTCCAAGTAAATATCCATTTTTAAATTGATTAGAAATCAAGTTTATTTTAGGATCAACAAAGTTTCTTTCCTTTAAAAAATTGGATAGTTCCTTAAGATAATTAATTTTATTTAGTTGATCCAAATTATTATCATAAATGATTGTTTCTGAAAATTAATTATTTTATAAATTACCACAATTTAATTGCTCATAAACAAAGACTTTTTCCATATTATTTAGTATTTTTAATAATTAATTTTTATTTTTCTCCAAAGTTAATTTAGAGAAAAATAATCTTCATACATTTATTTTCAAAATAAATTTAATAGTTTTAAAAACAATAAGATTTAAAAAGGCTATAAAGAAAATCAAATCAAAATTTCAGTTTAGAAATTCTATTCTTAAACTTAAATACTAAATACTATTGATATCAATTGTTTTTTAACCTCCAGATAACCTATCAAACTCAGCATTTTCCATAAAATATTCAAATTAAATAAATAAATGCACTAAAAAAATTTTTATAATAAAACAAAATTCAAAAATTTTCTGCTTGAAAATTTTTATATTTTTTTAATAAATAAAGTTTGAAAAACTATTTGATTTCTATAAAAATTAAAACAGAAATTTATTTAATATTAATAACTAAAATCTATGATTTAAATAACGTATTAATCAGTTAAAAAATTTTAGAGGTAACGATTCTATATTTTAACCTACTCTCAACTCCTTTTTATTTAATACTCAATTTAAAATTATTTTATCTCCTCTATTGATTTTAATCTTTAATTATTGAGAAACCAAAAATTATAGAAAATTATATTTCCAATAAAACTTACTGAAATGATTATTCAAACAAATTTATTGTTATAATTCCTTTTTTAAACAATCAAATCAAAAAACATTTTTTATTTAATATTATAAAAAATTTCAAAGCTTTAGAACAATACAGCTCATATTATCCTGCGATCCTCTTAATAAAGCAGTTTTTATTATAAGCTTTGAAAATTCATCAGCATTTAAAACTGATTGACTTAGCTTAAGAAGTTCATCATCCATTATAACATCCCAAATTCCGTCGCTCGCAAGAATTAAATACTTGTCTTTGTCACTAACAAAATGCTTAGTTATATGAGGAGTTACAATCACTCCATAACGCTTAAGCGAATGATCTCCAAATGCTCTAGTTATGATCAATTGTCCAAAAACTCTTCCATTAAATATTAGGCCTCCAGAAGTGTTCACTCTGTTAATTTCTTGGATATCAGAAGCCTTGTGATCATAAGAAAGTCTTTTTACTCCAAAATTTGATACTAAAACACATCTGCTATCACCAACATTTGCGCAGTAAATAACTCTTCTTGAAGTTAAAGGGCTTATATAGTCTTTTTCTTTGCATATCAGGACAATTACAGCTGTCGAGCCCATATATTCAGATTCAGAGGTTAATTTAATTTCATCATCAAGTTTATTGAAAAGAATATTTATTGAATTTTCTATATCATAGTTTAAATCATCTGTTTCGAATTTATTATTAAGGGGACTGAGAATTTTAGTAAATAGCTCTGGAAGTCTATTTTTTAAGTATTGAGCAATTTCTGCTCCACCATGACCATCATAAAGTGTAAATAAGCCAACATCAGAGTTTCCCATATATTTATCTATGCATTTTGCCATATCTTCCATACCACCTCGAAAACGATAGTTAGGGTCTTCTTTGTATGATATCTCTTTAACACAAGAAGCCTCTTTTACAAATAGAGAGTTTGTATTTGCGGTTGATGATCCGTTATAAGTGCTTTCTTTAGAATTCGAAGTTGTTGAGTTAATAGAATTTGACTCAGAATTAATATTATAATTACCATTTCCTATAGGATAGTTACTTGCTGGGAGAGGACTAGTCAAAGGTATTTTCAAAGGATTTATTTGAGAATTTATTTGATAAGGATTGAAGGCGGAGCCATAAATTAAATTTTGATCAATGCTGTTTGTTCCATAATTCCCGTTTGAAGAAGGATTTGAACCATTCGAACCTCGAAAAGAATTGCTGAAGGAAGAATTGGAAATAACAGGGTTTGGGTTGAGTATATTTAAAGAGCTATTCTGAATAAGATTTGAAATTGCTGGTTTTCTAAGAGTTTTTTTAAAAGCATTTTCCGATTTATCTTGTCCAAATACTATTACACGGTCTTGAGGATTTACAATATTTGGAGGATTAAAATTCATAAGAAATTTATTTTTCGTAACATTAAAATTTGGGCTGTTATTATTGTTTATATTTTCAATTGCGAAATTTTGATTAATAATATTATTATTAGAATTGTTATTCAATAAATTTGGTTTGATCTGCTTAATAAAATTAGATTCATTTTTGTATGAATCTCTTGTTATTTTTTTATTTGTGGGGTCATCATAACCATTCTTGTTTAAATGATTAATATTATTCATTATTATATTGTTTGGGTTGTTATGGTTTATATTATTAAATATTTTATTATCAAATATAGGTACTGGAAAAATTGAAGAAGAGACGCCTGTAGCTTGAATTGGCTTATGTGGCTTATGTTGATTTTCTTGATTTTGTTTGATTTGCTGAGTGAAGGGTGTTTGACTTATTACGGAATTTTGCTTGAAGTGGTAATTTTTATTATTCATTTTTATTTAATTACCATATATTTTTATTTATGATTTATTTATTAATATAATTATTTTAGAAAGGATTTAATATTTTTAAATAATAAGTTTAACAATAAAATCATTTGAAAATAATTTTATTTGGACTATTTGAAAATAATCAAGCAAGCTTATTTATAATCAAATGATTATTGATGAAATTATAATTTAATTGTCTAAACATTCCTTTTAAAACCTTTATGATTAATTAATACATTTCTTATTCATCATTCTAGTTTTTTTTATTCTTTTTGGTAAAATAATTATTTTGAAGATAAAAAGCTTTATACATATTTAAATTTAATAACATTAATAATATTTAACTAAAAGAGAAATTCTATTTCATAAAATAAAATAATTTTCAAAATGATTTATATCTAAAACATATATTATTATTTATCAGTATCCTGAGGGTGATAAGTAGAAGCATTATTACATTAATTTCAATTAAGGTGCAGTATTAATTAATTTTTTAAATAAAATTCATGCGAAATGAATAATTTAGTTATCTTCATATTTGACAGGTTCCATTCTTGTTGGTAATTCAGTTGAAATTGTTTCTTTTGATCTAATTTATTTAATAAGATTTAAAAATCAAATATTTTGTAGATTTTGTTTTTTAAAAGATCCAATACAAATTTAAAAGGTAATTATTTTATTTATTAAAATTTATAAAGCATACTTTTTTAAATATTGCCAATATAAGTCTGAATAGGATAAAACTTGAACGATACCAGATAAAATGCTTGTCCAACATAAGAAGCGTTCATTATAGTATCTATAAATCCAATTGAGTATATAGAAGAATCTATAACTTCCCAATGTAATGATATATAAAAAGGTGAATTCCTCTACTTTTTTATTTTCCAAAACTATTGTTATTTGAGGTAAAATAGCTAATGATTCTAACCACAATGAGAAACTCCAAATTAACTCCCAAGCTTTTATAAAAATGAATGAAATATTAATTTTAACAAATTCGAAAAAAACTTTATTTAATTAATTACAATCCCAAGCAGGATGTATGATCAAAGCAAGAACTAAAGCAATTGGAATTAAAATCATGTGAGGAAAAATATCTTCTTTTTCTCTATTATATGTCTAAATATATTAAATATTAGATTGAAATTTTCACTATAATTATTATAATCAGCAAAATGTCAAAATTAATTATAATTCTTAAAAAAGTCTGTTAGATTTTTCTATAATTTGTAAATTATTATAATTATTACATTTTTAATTGGAACCTTCACTCTCATCAAAAATAGTATGTAAATTGTTACTGATATAAAAAGAATTTTCATAATAGTATTGTAGTAAGATATGAAATACATGAATAAGTCCATATATCTTGTTAAAAATACTAACAAATATATTTCTTGAGTTTTAGCAGAGACACCTATATTTTAAGTTAAATTTAAATTACCTGAGCAGTTTTTGTGTTTGTGTAATTTATAAATAATAATTACAAATGAAGCTAAATGAAGAAAATCTGCAATTAGTCTAAAAATGTTCATTTTATTTTTATTAATAAATTTTTATTTAATATTAATTCTTATTTTATTTTTATATATATGTAAAAAATTTCAACCACGTAAAGAATAATTATATTATTAATTGATGTTTAGCATAATTATATAATTAGATAAAAAATTGGGGATTGGGGA
>Ga0194116_10008348_pt1 | contig 10520 bp, 3 predicted proteins | sample TA2MahsurfametaG_4_FD_148617 | JGI IMG/M metagenome (GOLD analysis project Ga0194116, IMG submission 148617) | Freshwater microbial communities from Lake Tanganyika, Tanzania - TA2015008 Mahale S9 surface | ecosystem: Environmental > Aquatic > Freshwater > Lake | place: Tanzania: Lake Tanganyika... | reverse complement strand
TTTTAAATTTCAAATGGTGAGTGATGTTAGTTTAAAACTTTATCTTTAAAAATCAAATCCATTTATGTTTTTTAGTTATTAAATTCTTCCTCTTATATTTTCATGGAGAGGTAAATAAATAAATAATCCGCTTAAAAATTGTTTTTTAAATTTTTAAAAAAAAAATTTTATGGAAAATATAATATATGAATTTAGGTTTTTTCAATATCTTAAAAGTTAATATATTAACAGTTGAAAATTTTAAATGTATAATTCCCTAATATATTTAATCTAATTAATTTTATGTAAGATAAATTTCTGATGAAAATATTTTTATTATTATAAAAATCTCTTGAATTTAAACTAATTATATGATCGTGAATATCTTGACATATATTCCTTTACCAATTCTTCTCCATCAATTTTTGAAATTTTTCCTATATTTCTCAATATATTTTCACAAACAACATTTGTTAATTTTTCATCATCAGATCCTTGTTTTACACTGAGTGAATGACATTTTCCATTCGTTTCTTTTGCGATTTCTTCAAAATTTTTTTTTGCCCATATATCTAAATAAAATGTATTAACAGGTACATTTTTCGATTTTAATAATTTCAGTTCTTCTTTATAATCAATAACATCTCGATATTTACTTTCTTCCCAATAATGAGTTCCATAATTATTTTGTCTTCTTTCAATTGTCTGTGCTTTTGAATTAGATGGAGCATCACCAATTAAAATAACTTGTGAGATTGGTAAATTATCATATTCGTTATTTGCGTGATTCAAACCGATTTCAATCGCTTCTTCACTTATTCCCCCACCAACCTTAATTTTTCTTAAAAAAGTTCTCAAATCATCTGGCTGCGATTCCCAAGGAGAATGCTCTAAAATTAAATCATTTGTCACATTGTAATTTCTATATACTGCTAATTGAATTTCGAATCCTGCATCCACTTTCTTAGTTTTTAGGATAGTGTTTATTCTATCGAATAGTTTTTCTATAACTAATTTACAACTTTCTATTAAATAATACATCGATCCTGTTGCATCCATTAAGATTATTGTTCTTGATTGTAATCCAAATAAATCATTCGGGTTAACAGATGTATTTAGCGTATTTAAAAATACTTGAACCTTGGAATTGTTTTTATTAATTAGTAAATCTAAAAATTCCATTGACTGTAAATGTCTTTCTTTTGATTCATTAACGAGTTGTAAATTTAATTGATATTGGTTAGAAATAAATTTTTGACGCATCCCATTCAGTTTTGAATAAGATATATTAATTGAGCTTTTATAGTAATCTCCTCCATCATCTTGGTTTTCAGTTCCTAAAAATACTGGACTTATTTTTGAAGAATTATTGAATATACTATTATTAGAAGTTAGACCTATATAAGGGCTGGAAATGTCTAGTATATAATTTACATAAGATAAAAATAAAAAATTTTTTATTTTTAAAACAATAAAGTTTTAATCTATAAAATTGGTAATTTTTAAATAAAATTAAATTTAATTTAGATATTCAGTGATGAATACAAACAAATTTAATTATAACAAATAATGGAATGGGGTATCAAATGTTTTTTAAAAATGATTTTGCTAACCGAAACAAATTAAAATTAACTTTACTTTCTTTTTTATATCCAAACTTTTCTAAATCATTATCTAGAAGAATAAGCTCATAGGTGCCTATTTGTCCTTGTCTTGCAGTCCTGCCTTGGATTTGAATTTCTTCTGAGAGATGTTCTGAAAAGAAGGTTTGTAAAATATGTAAACCACCATGGTTTATCACTGTTTCATCATTAGATATGAAATCAGTTCCTCTTCCGAAAACTCTAGTTAATAATGTAATACTTCCTGAAAGTGTTGAGAATCTTATAATTCTATCTTTTTCTTTTTTGTCGGTTTCTTCTGTAAGTATCTTTGTTTCGTGCTTTAACTTTGAGAAATAAAAAGAATTGTAGAATTCATCAAGAATTTTTTTGTTTTCAAAAAAGACCAATACTGCTCTCTTTGTTCCTTTTAATGTTCCTGAGAGGCCCCTTTCAATTTGATCTGCTATGATTTTAAAATAATCATTAGAACTAATTGTGGAGAAATTTTTATTTTGATCAAATCTGAATTGACTTTTCCCATATACACTGGGAGAAAAGGTTTTATTTTTGATATTATAATTAACATTTATAATTTTGTTCTCTTCAGAATTCAAAGCTTTAAGAGTTCCAGTTACTCCAAGAATAAATTTGAAAAATTTTGGAATTTCAGCATAAGCAAAAAATCCGCATTTTACAATAAAAGCTTTTTTTTCTTCTAAAATATTAAGATCTATTTTGTTTTTATGATGTTCTTGATAATAAGCAAACATTGTCTTATAGCCGTAGCTAACATTAAAAATTATATTGTCTTGTTCTTTGTAGCCAATTTGATTTCCAACTAAGATATAATCGTGATCCTTATAATTTTTTAAATCATAAATGACATTCGTCACACATGTCTCTATTAAATCTGAAAAATCTTTGAATTTATTTAAACATTTTAAATATTCAGGACTTTGTTTGAATTTCTTATAATTAAAACACTTAAGTTTATCTCTTTCTGACCACAATTTATCTAATAAAATACTGATACAAGGATCAGTAATTTTTATAGAAGGAGAATAGGTATTTCCATAAAAATCTTTTGAAAAAAATACATCAACTTCATCAATTAATAAAATATTAATCTCATCTTTAGATTTAAAGCTTCCTGAATCATTTATTATTCCATTTTTTATGAAATTTTCAACAGATTTACGAATATCTATTTTGTTTGTTAGAACAGATTCACATAATTTATTAAAAGTCCCATAATTTATACGATCAAAAATTCCTAATCTCTCAAAAATTTTTGAAAAATAATTAAAGTCTCTGTCACTCAAATATTGACTATAACATGCAACATACACATTGATTCCCATTAAAGCAAAAAAAATCGAAAGGACACCTAAAACCACAGATTTTCCTTCCCCAGTTTTAATTTGAACTAAATGATTATCCAAATTTTCTCTTTCATCTATTTTTAATATTCTGAAAATCGAAATTACTTGAGCTGGATGAGGCTTTAATAAATAACTTTCACGGTCATCTGAGTCTTCTGCGTCAAAAAAAGAAGATGCATTAGTTATAGTCCACTCTGCAAATATATAAGCTAAAAGTTCTGGAATATTATCTATAATACCCATCCAATTCATAATTTCTTTAGATTTATTAACTTCTAATAAGATACTTTTTGCTATATAGAATTTATCTTTAATTTCGGTAACTAAATTAGAATCAGATTCTTTTTTAATATTTATTAAATTTTTTTTTAATATATTCTCATAAATTTCTTTGAATTTTTGATAGCTTTGTAGCAGTCTCGCTTTATTAATTTCCTTAACATTTACACCCTCTATTTCAAGATTTTCAACCACATATTTCTCATCATGATTTCTAGTTCTTGAATTGAAAAGTTGTATTTCGAATCCTTCGAAAATTTTGTAACCCTGAATTATTAACCTCCCAATTTGGTGTTTGTCTAGTAAATAACCTATCTTTGAGATACCTAGTGAACCAACTTTTTCTTTTGAATTGATTAATATTTTTAAAAATCTATCATTGTAATATTCTTCTTTTTTATCATAATTGACAATCAAAAATTTTTGACAAATTAATTCTATAGATATATCTTCTAATTTTTTTTCTTTACTTAGAATTTCAATTTTTTTCATATTTTCATCAAATTTTACCTCTTGTATTTTTTCAAAATCTTGAATTAATTTAGTAAAGATATATTTGATTTCATTCAATCCACATGACTTATGATAGAAATAAGTTAAATTATTAATAAACTCTTCGTCTTCTTTTGAAGTATGAATATTAATGGCATTAATTATTTTTATTAACTTATCATGAGAAATTTTAATTTTTGTTTGTAAAATATTTAATGATTCGGAATAAAAATCATCTTTGATTTTTGGAAATTCTGGTAATGCATTAAAATATTTAATACTGGTAAGAATTTGAATTTGATTTTCTAGATGTTTAATAAGACTATCTAATTCAGATTTTGATTTTAAGTAATTTTCAAATTCCAATTCTGAAAAAAAATTTTTTATTTCTCCAAAGGAATTAAGAGTATTTTCACAAAATTTTAAATAAGTTGGAAAACATTTTAATTTTTCTATTATTTGATGTTCGTTTGGATAGGTTTGTTTTAATTCCCTTATATTATTATTTATAAGTTTGATTGAATCATCAATTATATAAATTTTCAATAAATGAAAAATGATCTTTTCGTTATCGAATCTTTTAAGGTATATATTAAGAACTTCAATCCAATCAAAAAATTCTTTCGAAAATTTTTTAATTATTTCTAAACCACTTTGTTCAATATTTTCCAGAAATTTTTCAAAAAAGTTGAACTTTCCTATATTAATATCATTACTTTCAAATACTATGTTTTTCTTATTATCAAGAGATTTTTCTCTCTGAATTGAGAGTAAAAATCTGAAACCATTTAATAAGGAATTGATGTTTTCAGTAATCATTATTTTTAGATCTTTAATCTTCTTATCTAATTCTTTATTTAAAAAGTACTTTTGGTTTTCGTTTTTGGATATTATACTTAATAAATAAGAATTTTCATTTAAAATATTTGAATCTTGAGTAGAGTTTGAATTTTCTTTGTCCTTGTAATTTAAGATATCATTAAAACTTTCCAATTCTGCTTGTGTTTGTTCAATTTGTTTATAATAAATAAATAACCATTTTTCGATTTTTTTAAATTCATTTATTTCAGATCTAAAAAATTTTTCAAATTTTAATATTCCTCTAATATCATTAAAATATATTTCTAAATATTCATTTAATCTTTTTTCCTTTAAAAATACTTCTGAATTATTTATAATTTCTTTAATTTTATCGGAAAGATAATTTCTTGTTACATCTAAATTTTTATTTTGCCTATCATTCCTCTTATTGATTATTTCAGCAAATTCATATAAATGTTGATAATCATTGTTATTTATATAATTTTTAATCTGCTGATTTTCATTCTTTAATTTTTCTTCTAAATCTTTATTAATTTTTTCCAAATCTTCTTGGATTATTTTTTTATGATCTTCGTCAAAAAATTTTGCACTTAATTTAATATTTCTTTCTAATTCTTTAAAATTATCTTGATTTATAGTTTCTTCCATTTTATTTTTTGCTTTATCCACAGCATCAATTATTATATCATCTAATTCTTGCCCATACTCTGAAGGTAAACATGATTTAAGTTTATTTATTTTATTTTTTAGTTTGGTAGGAGGATTTTTAATAATGTCTTTTAAATCTTTATTCTTGAACTCATTTATTTCATCTCTAACTTTTGTTTGAATATTGGTAACAATTGAATCTAAATCATTAAAATTTTTCTTTAATTCTTCTGGGATAACATCAAAACAATTCTTTACTGATAATTTTATTTTATTCATATAAGTTATACGATCTTCTATATTTGTTTGCTCTGAATTCAAGTTTACTAATTTGGTTAACTCATTAGCAAAAGTTTTACAAATATCTTTTTCTATATATTTCAGCTTTTCTTTATATTCATTTTTATTTATCAAATAGGAGTCACTTATCTTTAAAAGTTTATGAATGTCTTGCATTTTTTTTTCTAATTGATTTGCATTATTTAAATTGTCTTCTTTTATGATATAATCTAAGGAATTTTTTTCTGCCTCTTGCAATCTGTCTTCTAATATATTTTTAATTTTATGTTTATTCTTATCCAAAATTTTTTTTGACAGAGGATCCTTTGATTCTTCTAGACTATTCAAACTGTTTTCGAATAATTTATAATCACCAGAATTCAGATATTCTTCTATTTCATTTTCTATTTTTGGAATTTCTGCTTTTAAGTATATCTTAAGTTCATCATTCAAATTCTTAAATGCATCTTTCTTAATCTCATCGCTAAAATTAAAATCATCCAAAAATAAAGTCTCTTGAAGTAAAAAGTTTTTCTGTTTTATCTTTGATATTTCTTTTTCTTCTTGATGATTATCAGTCTCTTTTTTAAAGCAAAGGAAAATTTCTTTAATTTTGATATCTAATATATCTTTTATTTCATTATTTGAATCCATCATCGAAATTATTGTAGTATATTGTTTAAAAAGTCTTTTAAAAAAATTTAAATAATGTTTAAATTCTTTGATTATATCAATATATTTTGCATAAATGTCATTTTCATTTTCATCAGAAAAACTTTTATTTATAATTAAATTTTCTATATTTGAATAAAGATCTTCTATTTTAGTTTTCGATATTTCTTTAAAATTTTCCAAAAAGTCTTTGATTTCTTCAAACAAATTTTTGAATGTTTCAATACTTTTATATTTTCGATTAAATAGACTTTTACAATTCTTTAAAAATTTTGTAATTTTCTCAAGCTTTCCTATATTTTTTAAAAATGTTATTATATTCTGTTCGAACTTATTATTATTTGATTCCAAATTGTGATTAGGATTATTATTACATTCCTTATTATCTTTTTTAAGGACAATATTATCAAAATTTTTTAGCTCCTCAAAAACTTCTTTAATATTATTTTTAATATTTGATATAGAGTTTTCATATTTTTTCATAGGTTCATCAATGATTGAAATTAAATTTTTATAATCTTTGAAAATTTCTTTAATTTTCAACAATCTCTCATAAGACTCGACATTATTCTTTATATCATTAAATTCATCTAAATTCAAATCAGAACTATAAATATTTTCGATATCGTTTTCCAAATTTCCAAGAATCATTTCTTCTAATTCTTCTCTAAATTCATTAAATTCAATGTTTTTAAATTGTTGGATCCAATTAAATTTATCCATATTTTTTATAAAGTTTGAAGCAGTTTTAGAATTAAATCTCTCTTTATTTTCAAAAGTACTGCTAAGACTGGTTTTAATCTCTTTCATTATTGTTTTTAATGCTTTTGAAATTTTTTCAATAGTGTTAGAAAGTTTTGAATATAAATTTTTTGAAGTTTTTCCTATAGTTGATAAAACCTGCATTTTTATGATTTCAAAACCAGCCAATTCGAAATTATCTAAATCATTTTGGAGCGCAAAATCAATAGCTTTTTTTTCTAATTCTTCAAAAATTTCATTAATAAATTTTATTGATTCTCCCTCTAATCCTAAAAATTTATCGTTCATTTGGAGTTCTTTATTTAAAAAACTCATTTTAATTTTAGCATTCATTTCAATTTCATCGAAAAAATCATCAATATATTGTATTTCTTTTTCTTTTTGAGTATTATTTATGTTATTCTCTTCATTTGGAATAATTATAATATCTTTATTCATCATTTTATCATTATTTCTATCAATTTTAATTTCAATTTCCTGATTTAAAAAATTCTTTTTTTTACATTTTTTCTCTTTTAGATTATTTAAAATTTTTTTGCAATTATTTAATTTAAACTGATAAAATTTATAACATTCATTTAAAAATGTATCAACTTTTAAATTTTTATTTCCTTGGTTAATATATTCATTATAATTATTTACTGCATCATCCAATTTTTCAATTAAATCTTTGAATTTCCCAAAATCAAATTTTATATTTTCATTTTCATAACTTTTACTTATAAGATTTTGAGCCTCAATTTCCATTGATTTTATTTTATTATCAATTTCTTCCTTTGCTTTTTGTACAATCTGATTATAGGAAGGAAAAATTTCACAAAAAGCATTGATTTTTTTAATTCTTGATAGAACTTTCATATTATGAATGTCAAATGTTTTTATTTCTTCATAAAGCAAATTCAATTTTTCATTAATAAAATTTTCAATTAGCAAATTATTTGGCAAACACTCTTTTGGGATAAAATCCTTAAAAATTTCAGATTTATTTACTAGTGTCATTAATTCTTTTATTGAAATTAAATTTTCTGCTTTTAAATCATCTTCTTGTTTTAATAAATTTTGAACTTGAGACTCTATACTTTTAAATATTTGTTCAAAATGTTTTTTTATTTTTTCCGATATATCATCATACAATCCTTTCAATTTATGATTATTTGTCGATTCATAAATAAATTTCATTTGATTTAATTTATATTTAATAATTTCAAATCTATTATTTTTAAGACAATTTTCAATAATTTTTAAATCTAAACGAAATTGTTCATTTATATCATTTATTGAATCCTCTGAAATGAAATAATTGAAATGTTCTTTAGGGTTTTGAATTGGCTCAGTCATTTGAATGTGTTCAAGCAAATCACGATGGTTATCCTTAAGTGGATCTAGTATAAAATCGGAATTTATATTCTTTAATTTCATTTTGAGAACATACAGAAAATTCTTACAATGTTCATTAAGAGATTCTTTTTTCGATAAATTTTCGTCTATATTTTCTATAATTTTATATAGCTTTTTTGAGTCATTTTTTTTGAATTTGGTAAAAATAAAATTTATTTTATCTTTTATAACTTTTAAATTAGGAATTATAGATGTAATATTATTTGCATATTTTTTCAGTTCAATTCCTCTATCACCAAAGCCTTTTTCAGAGATAAGAATTACTGGTCTAACAGATTTTGCTAAATGAATTGCCTTTATAATTGAAATTCCATTAGCCATATCAACTTCAGATCCATTAGAATCTCTAAATCCTGGGGTATCACATAATATAATAGAATTATTTTTATTTTGAATTGCATTTATATTCCTAGTTTCAGATCTCATAAAGCAACTCGATTTTAATTTAAGTAACTGATTTAAGTAGATATTATTATTTTGAATGCCTTGATTGAAGTTATTAATACCTTGTACATTATTTTTAACCTGAAGAGAGTCTCTTTTATCTGAACTTTTACAATTATTTTTTATAAATTCTTCTAAATTTCCTTCAATATGAATTAATTCATCAAGATTTTTTTTCTGCATTTTCATTCCCAAAAGAAATTGAATTGTTGTGGATTTTCCAGCACCTGTATCTCCAAGTAACAAAATAATATCTTTATCATTAATTATGTTTCCAGCATCATCTATATGCTTTATTAATCTTTTTAATTCCTGAACATTTAAAACACGATATTTTTTAAAGGCCATTTCCAAAACATTTAGAGAATTTAGCAAAAATCCGTTATTATAATTATTTAATGCTAATTCGATTTGTTTAGTCAAATCACAATTTGTTTTCCCTTCTAAAATTAAAAATGAATTTAATTTTTCAAAATTTTCCAAAATATTTTTCTTTTCATGAATATTATCCAAAAAATCTTTTTTATTACAATTTTCAATGTTAAAATTTTCTTTCAATCGATTAATTAGAATCTCTAATTTTTCTTCTTCACAATTTTGTAAAAATAATGTGCCGATTATTAAATTAAAATACTTCTCAGCACACTCAACTAGTTCTAATCCATCTTCAATGTAAGAAATAAATTCGTCTGTATTCTTTAAATCTATCTCTTTTTCTGTATTTTTTGAAGGTAAATTATTTACGGGATTCGAATTTTCATTATTTTTTATTTTCAAATAGGTATTTTCGAATTTTTTTATTAATAGTGAAACTTCTTGCATCTCTTCTTGAGGCTTTTGATACTTTTCTATATATTTATCTGATTTTTTATTTTTAATAGCATCATCATACTTGTTTTTCAATTTTTTTATTTTTTCTTCAAGTTCATCAATAGTCTCTATTTCATTTATTTCGAATACATCTAATATTGTTTGAATTTCTTTTAATTCTTCAGAAATTTTGTTAATTTTTTCTTCCTCTGTTTTATTTAATTTTTCCCGCTCTTTCTCCTTTATTAATTTAAATTTTTGAAAATTTTCTAAACTTTTAAATTCAAAATCATCCAAATTTTCTGAGCCTTTATTGAAAAATTCTAGGTTTCCTTCTGATATATCATTTATTAAATTATCCAATTCTCCACAATCAAAAAAATCAATAGAAGAATCTAATTCTTGAAGAATTATCATTATATCTTTGGCTTTTGTTAATTCTTCAATTTGTTCTTGCAATTTTAAAATAATTTTTTTATTTGAGTTGAATTAGAACTCTTTGATTCTATAGTTTTTTTATTTTTTGCAATTTTATCATCAAAATGACTTATTTCTGACAATTCATTTTCTTCAATTAAAAATTTTAAATTCTCTAATTCATCGATAGTAGGTATTCTTAATTCAGAATTAATAATAGGTTCATCTTCAATTTTATTAATTAGATTTTCATCTATTTCAAAATAATTTTTATTTTATTCATTTTAATTTGTTAAAATCAACTTACCTATTTTCTGAGTGGATTCTTTTATTCCTTCTATATTTTCTTCTTGTAAATTTTGTGAAATATTTATATTATTTGATTCCATTTTTTTAAATTTGAATTTTTATTTGTTTATAAAAAAATTATCTCATTTAAATGAAATTTTACCATTTATTAGAAAAAAGCATAAAATTTTGATTTAACAAATTTATTATTAAATTAATGACAAAACAAAAATTATTAAAATTG
>Ga0194116_10008347_pt1 | contig 10520 bp, 7 predicted proteins | sample TA2MahsurfametaG_4_FD_148617 | JGI IMG/M metagenome (GOLD analysis project Ga0194116, IMG submission 148617) | Freshwater microbial communities from Lake Tanganyika, Tanzania - TA2015008 Mahale S9 surface | ecosystem: Environmental > Aquatic > Freshwater > Lake | place: Tanzania: Lake Tanganyika... | reverse complement strand
AAGAACATGAACGTCGCGAGGCTGAGCGGCTCGAGGCTGAGAACCGTCGTCGCCTCGAAGAAGAGGCGGCTGCGCGACGTGCTGCCGATGAGGCGAGACGCGCTGCCGAGCAACGCGAACGCGAACAGAGCGAGACTGAAAAGCAAGGCCGTGCGCGTGGCGCTGCGCCTGCGGGCGAAGCCCGCCCGGCCGAGGCGCGCCCGGGTGAAGCGCGTGCTGCCAAAGGCGGTGCCGCCGAGACCGACCGCGACAAGCGCACGCGCTATGGCCGCGAAGAATTGCACGTCAGTACCGACGCCAGTTCGCGTCTCAAGAAAAAGAAAAAGGTTCGCGAGCGCAAGGCGCCGCTCGGCATGGAGCAGCGGCACGGCTTCGAGTTGCCGACCGCACCCGTGGTACGCGAGGTGGCCATCGGCGAGACGATCACGGCGCAGGAACTCGCTGAAAAGATGGCGGTCAAGGCGACCGAAGTCATCAAGGCCATGATGAACATGGGCGTGATGGCGACCATCAACCAGCCGATCGACCAAGACACCGCCATGCTCGTGGTCGAGGAAATGGGCCATACGCCGAAGATCCTCAAAGAAAATCAGATTGAGACCGACATTCAGGGCGACTCAGCCGAGGCCATCGAAGTTCTGCCGCGGCCGCCTGTGGTCACGGTCATGGGACACGTCGATCACGGCAAGACCTCGCTCCTCGACTATATCCGCAAGGCCAAGGTTGCCGCGGGCGAAGCGGGCGGCATCACGCAGCACATCGGTGCTTACCACGTGCAGACGCCCAAGGGCGGCGTGACCTTCCTCGACACCCCGGGCCACGCGGCGTTCACCGCGATGCGCGCCCGCGGCGCGCGTGCGACCGACGTCGTTGTGCTCGTGGTCGCAGCGGACGACGGCGTCATGCCGCAGACCATCGAGGCCATCCAGCATGCGCGGGCTGCAGGGGTGCCGACCGTGGTTGCGGTCAATAAAATCGACAAGAGCACCGCCGATCCGGATCGAGTGCGGACCGAACTGTCGAAGCAGGAAGTCATCCCCGAAGAGTGGGGCGGTCAAAATATTTTCGTGAACGTATCGGCCTACACGGGGCAGGGCATCGATCAGTTGCTCGAGGCCATCCTCTTGCAGGCCGAGGTGCTCGAACTCTCCGCGCCACCGGGCGGACTCGCGAGCGGTCTCATCATCGAGGCGAGCGTCGAGAAGGGCCGCGGTGCCGTGGCTACGGTGCTCGTCAAGAAAGGCACTCTGAAGCTTGGCGACCCAATCATTGCAGGCCAAGAGTTCGGTCGCGTTCGCGCCATGTTCGACGAGACGGGCAAGGCGGTCAGCGAGGCCAAGCCCTCGATGCCCGTGCTGGTGCTGGGTCTTTCGGGTGCGCCGAATGCGGGCGATGAAATCCTTGCGGTCGAGAGCGAGCGCAAGGCTCGCGAAGTCGCGCTCTATCGACAGGGCAAGTTCCGCGACGTCAAGCTTGCCAAGCGGGCCGCGGCGGTCGGCGATGTGTTCTCGCAGATGGCCGAAGAAAAGGCCGGCGTGATCAGCGTGGTCATCAAGGCCGATGTACAGGGCAGCGCCGAAGCGCTGCGCGATTCACTCACCAAGCTCTCGACCGACGAGGTTCAGGTCAAGGTGGTGGCGAGCGGCGTCGGCGGTATCACGGCATCCGATGTGCAGCTCGCGGCCGCATCGAAGGCCATGGTGCTCGGCTTCAATGTTCGTGCCGATGGTGGCGCGCGCGATGCCGTCAAAGAAACCGGCGTCGATGTGCGTTACTTCTCGATCATTTACGAAGCCATCGATGACATCAAGCAGCGCATGAGCGGCCTGCTCGCGCCAGAAGTGAAAGAGCAGATCGTCGGCACCGCACAGGTTCGCGATGTCTTCCGCTCGAGCAAGTTTGGTGTGGTCGCCGGTTGCCTCGTCACGGAGGGCATGGTCAAGCGCAATAACCCTATTCGTGTGTTGCGCGATAACGTCGTCATTTTCGAAGGCGCGCTCGAATCGCTGCGTCGTTTCAAAGACGACGTGGGCGAAGTGCGGGCCGGCACGGAGTGCGGCATCGGCGTCAAAAATTACCAGGACGTGCGCGTCGGCGATCAGATCGAGTGCTTCTCCCGCGTCGAGGTTGCACGCGCGATCGCCTGATCGCGTGTCGGGTCGTGACCAGCAAGGCGAGACAACAGCGCATCGAGTCCGAACTGCAGCGGGTGGTGGCGGAGCTCGTCTCCCGTGAGGTCAAGGACCCGCGGGTAGGGATGGTCACGATCACGGCCGTACGCGTGGCGGCGGACATGGGCTCGGCAAAGATTTTGTTCGTGCCCTTTGGCGATCGCCATACCCCTGACGAAGTCACGGCGGGTCTGACCCGCGCCGCCGGGTTTTTGCGCGGCGAAGTGGGTCGGCGACTCGGCCTGCGCCATGCACCCCGGCTCGACTTCGAGTTCGACTCCAGCATCGAAAATGCAGATCGACTTACGCGCCTCATCGATTCGGCCGTCAAGGATACGGTCGTAAAATCCGACGACCACTCGGCCTGATCCTGTGATCGACGGAATCCTGTTGCTCGACAAGCCCTTGGGCTTGTCGTCGACCGCCGCTGGTTTGCGGGTACGTCGCTTGCTCGGCGCCAGCAAAGCGGGGCACGTCGGTAGCCTCGACCCGCTCGCGACCGGCATGCTGCCCATCTGCTTAGGGGAAGCGACGAAGCTGGCTGGGGAGATCGTCGAGGGCGACAAGGTCTATCTCTTCACCATTGGCCTCGGTGCGCGCACCTCGACCGGCGATACCGAGGGCGAGGTGGTCGAGCGCGCAGCGGTCCCAGCGCTCGAGCCAGCGACCATAGAATCGGTGCTCGCTCGATTCGTCGGTGAGACGCAACAGATTCCGCCCATGTATTCAGCGCTCAAACAGGGTGGTGTGCCGCTGTACAAACGCGCCCGCGCCGGCGAGGTGGTTGACCGGCCGCCTCGGACCATCCGCATCGAAAGTCTGCGGCTCATCAGCGCAAGTCCCGAGGCACTGACCTTTCGGGTGGTGTGTGGCAAGGGCACCTATGTGCGGGTGCTGGCCGAAGACATCGCCAAAGCGCTGGGTACGGTAGGTCACGTTACGTTGCTGCGACGCGAGAGCGTGCGGCCCTTCGATCCGGCGCGCCTCGTGACCCTCGAGATGATCGAGTCGAGCGCTGTCGGTGAACATTCCAAGCGCGACCTGCCGTTGGGATCACTGCCGCTGGTATCCCTGGATGAAGCCGTAGGGCACCTGCCCTTGGTTTGTCTTGGCGCAGAGGCCGCCCGCAAGATGGGTCAGGGCCAGATTGTCGAGAGTGTCGATGCGCTGCGACTGCCCCTCGAGACCACCGTCAGGATGCGCGATGCCGCCGGGATTTTTCTCGGTCTAGGCAAGGTCGCAGCCCCGGGTCGAGTAGCACCGAAACGACTTGTGGCGCAAAAAGTCAGCGAGTACAATTCGCGCCCTTCAACGCGACCGTAACTACCAAGATTTAAAAGGGTTTTTCAGAATGCCTCTCACGACAGAGAAAAAGGGCGGAGTCATGGCCCAGTTCCGCCGGGATCCCAAGGACACGGGTTCCCCAGAAGTTCAGATTGCGCTCCTCTCCGAGCGTATCGCAGGCCTCGGACAACACTTTTCGGCCCATTCGTCGGATCACTCCTCCCGACGCGGTCTCGTGAAGCTCGTCAACCAGCGCCGCAAGCTCCTCGATTACCTCAAGGCTCGTCAGCCGCAGAAGTATCAGGACGTCGTCGAGCGCCTCGGGCTGCGCCGCTAAGCAAGCCCGCCGCAAAGGCCGCGCCCTCTCCAATCAGAGCGCGGCCTTTTCGCTTCAGGTCAATTTTTCACGAGGTTTCCAGTGCCCGCATTCAAGAAGACATTTCAGTACGGCCCCCACACCATGACGCTCGAGACAGGCGAAATGGCGCGGCAGGCCGGCGCCGCCGTCGTCGCCTCGCTCGGTGACACCGTGGTGCTCTGCACCGCCGTCGCTGCCAAGCAGGCCGCCCCGGGGCGCGATTTCTTCCCGCTCACGGTCAACTATCAGGAGAAGTTCTACGCCGCGGGTCGCATCCCCGGCGGCTTCTTCAAGCGCGAAGGTCGTCCGACCGAAAAAGAGACGCTCACTTCGCGCCTCATCGATCGCCCAATTCGTCCGCTCTTCCCGGACGGTTTCTACAACGAAGTGCAGGTGGTCGCGACCGTGGTGTCGCTCGATCCCGAGATGGATGCCGACATCCCCGCGATGATCGGTTCATCGGCGGCTCTCGCGCTCTCGGGCGTGCCCTTCAACGGCCCGATCGCCGCGGCTCGCGTGGGCTATAAGGACGGGCAGTACCTGCTCAACCCGACCGCCAAGCAGCTCAAAGAATCTGATCTCCACCTCGTCGTCGCCGGCACCAAAGACGGCGTGATGATGGTCGAGTCCGAGGCGAGCTGCCTCTCGGAAGAGGTCATGCTGGGCTCGGTGGTCTTTGGCCACGAGCAGATGCAGACCGCCATCAAGGCCATCAACGAACTCGTCGCCGAGTGCGGCAAGCCGCGTTGGGAGTGGGCAGCGAATGCTGCCGCGGCCGAAGTCGAAGCGGCGGTGCGCGTTGCGGCCCACGACTCGCTGTCCGAGGCTTACCGCATTACCGAAAAGCAGACGCGTTATGCGCGCGTCGGCGAAATCAAGAAGGCCGTCACGGCAGAGCTCGCCGGCGGCGACGCGCCGAAGTACAGCGCCGATCAGGTGGACGATCAGCTCTTCCGTCTCGAAAGTCGCATCGTTCGCGAGCGCATTTTGAACGGGGAGCCGCGTATCGACGGTCGCGACGCCTTCACCGTGCGTCCGATCACCATCAAGGTTGGCGTGTTGCCGCGTACGCACGGCTCTGCGCTCTTCACCCGTGGTGAGACGCAGGCACTCGTCGTGACCACGCTCGGTACCGGCCGCGACTCGCAAATCATTGACGCGCTCGAGGGCGAGCACCGCGAGCCGTTCATGCTGCACTACAACTTCCCGCCGTTCTCGGTGGGCGAGACCGGCATGATGTCAGGTCCGAAGCGTCGCGAAATCGGCCACGGTAACCTCGCGCGTCGCGGCGTCGCGGCCGTCATGCCCGACATGGAGAAATTCCCCTATGTCGTGCGCGTGGTGTCGGAGATCCTCGAGTCGAACGGCTCGTCCTCGATGGCCTCGGTCTGCGGTGCTTCGCTCTCGATGATGGATGCGGGTGTGCCCTTGAAGGCGCCGGTCGCAGGCGTCGCCATGGGTCTCGTGCTCGAAGGCGGTCGCTACAAGGTCCTGACCGACATTCTCGGTGACGAAGACCATCTCGGCGACATGGATTTCAAGGTCGCCGGCACCAAAGACGGCGTTACCACCTTGCAGATGGACATCAAGGTCGAGGGCATTACGCCCGAGATCATGAAGGTCGCACTCGAGCAAGCGAAGTCGGGCCGTTTGCACATTCTCGGCGAGATGAACAAGGTCATCTCCTCGGCGCGTGAAAAGATGTCCGAGTGGGCACCGTCGATCATCACCCTCAAGATCGACCCGGAAAAAATCCGCGACGTCATCGGCAAGGGTGGCGCAGTCATTCGTCAGATCACCGAAGAAACCGGTACCACGATCGATATCGAGAACGACGGCACCGTCAAGATCGCCTCGGTCAATGGCACTGCGGGCCGCGAGGCGCAGCGTCGCATCGAGCTCATCACGGCTGATGTCGAAGTCGGTCGGGTCTATGAAGGTCGCGTTGCGCGCCTGATGGACTTCGGCGCCTTCGTCACCATCCTGCCGGGTCGCGATGGTCTCGTGCACATTTCGCAGATTTCCAATGAGCGCGTCGAAAGGGTCTCCGACAAACTCAAGGAAGGCGATGTGGTGATGGTAAAAGTGCTCGAGGTCGATCGTCAGGGACGCGTGCGTCTGTCGATGAAGGACGTCGAGGAGCGCTAGCACACCGTGGCGAGACCCGCGAATCTCGCGGGCTCCCACCGAGTTCGAGCCCAATCCAAAATCGCCGCCGCCGAGTTGCACTCGGTCGGCGGCGGTTTTTGTTTCAGCCACCCCAGAACCTGCCGCAGCTGCGGTACGGCCAGTCGCGGATCGATCGCCGCCGCGTGCCGCGATTTGGCGAGCTTGCTGCCGTCGGCTTCGACCACGAGCGGCACATGCAGATAACTCGGTGGCGGCAGACCGAGTGCCTGCTGCAGCGCAAGTTGCCAACGTGTGCTCGCCAACAAATCCGCACCCCGAACTACATCGGTGATGCCCTGATCGGCATCGTCAATCACGCAGGCAAGTTGATAGGCGTGCAGACCATCGCGGCGGCGCACCACCACATCGCGCTGGATCTTGGGGTCGAAGGCGATGTCGCCGAGGCTACGATCGACAACCGCGCAGCTCGCAAGCCCCGTAAGGTCCGCCCGTAGCGACGAGTTCTGTGGATCGCAGCGGCGATGTCTGCAGTCGCGAACACAACAGGGATCTTCTTCACCCGCAAGATCGCGACGGCTGCAATCACAAAAAAATAGCGGCACTCGTTGGCCGAGCGCAGTCACGGATTGCTCGTAACGAGGCGTGCGATCGTGTTGGTGCGAAATCGGCTTCGAGGAGGTGAGCGCGAAAGCGAACAGCGACTGCTCGATCGCCAACTCGTGCTCGAGACGGCAGCGCGGCTGATCGAGATCGTCGATTCTCAACAGCCATTCGCCATGCTGGCGTGCATCCAGCCAGCTGGCAACGGCAGTGAGCAATGATCCGAGATGCAGCCGCCCCGACGGTGTCGGGGCGAAACGACCGCGACGAGGATTATTCAGCGGTAGCGATCATCGCGATCGCCGTACTGCTTCTCTCGGCGCTCGCGACGCTCCTGCGCCTCGAGACTGAGCGTGGCGACCGGCCGCGCCTCAAGACGCTTGATGCCGATTTCTTCGCCGGTCTCGAGACAGTAGCCATAGCCGCCGTCTTCGATGCGCTCGAGCGCTTCTTCGATCTTGCGGATCAGCTTGCGCTCGCGATCACGCGTGCGCAGTTCAAGGCTGAATTCTTCCTCTTGAGTGGCGCGATCATTGGGATCGGGGAAGTTCGCGGCTTCGTCCTTCATGTGCGAAACCGTACGGTCGACTTCGCGCATGAGATCGCGCTTCCAGGTCTGCAGGATCGTGCGGAAGTGATCGAGCTGCGCGCGGCTCATGTACTGCTCGCCGCGCTTGGCGATGTAGGGTTGAACGTTACGCGGACCCGCCAGCAGGTTGTGATCTTCGCCGTCTTCGCCATCGCTAGGCGGCGCGATCGGCCGCGGATTACGTTGCACGAAGGTGGCTACGATTTCGTTTTCCGGGCGCGGTGTGCTCTTGGGTGCGGGTCCGGCCTGAGCAGCCGGTGCCGCAGCCTTGGCGGGCGAAGCTGCCTTGGCGGGCGAAGCTGCCTTGTCGGGCGCAGCGGCCTTGGCGGGCACAGCGGCCTTGGCGGGCGCAGCGGCCTTGGCGGGCGCAGCGGCCGGGGCTGGCGTACCGATGTCCGCAGCTGACTTGGCAGCGGGCTTTTTCTGCGCTGTCATGGGCTGTTTGGGTGTTTCGAGCTTTTTGCCTGGAGGGACTGTTTTGGTCACGGTTTTCTTGGCGACAGGCTTGACTGTCGACTTGGTTGGCGGCGCCTTCTTGGCAGCAGGCTTGCTGACCTTGGCAGGCTTCGTGGCAGTTTTTTTGGCCGTCATCAGACGCTCCTTTTGGACAAGGTGCTCTGTGGGACGCGCGAGAATACCGGCAAAAACCCGTACAGGGAAGTGTGCACCGCTCAGGGCAGATCGATGGTCGGTTCCGGGGTCCAGTTGGCCTGGCGACGGGTGGCCACAATCGTGGTGTATATGCCGCCGCGCACATTGAACACGGCTGTCAGCTTCATGTAACGCGGGCTTGTCACAGCAGCCAGCGCATCGGCGATCTCGTTGGTCACGGCCTCATGAAAAGCACCCCGATCGCGGAACGACCAGATGTAGGACTTGAGTGACTTGAGTTCGACACAGCGCGCGTCCGGCACGTACTCGAGTTGGAGCGTGGCGAAATCAGGCTGCCCCGTCTTCGGACAAAGACAGGTGAATTCCGGCATCGACATTCGGATGGTGTAGTCGATCTCCGGTTTCGGGTTGGGGAAGGTTTCGAGTTGTGTGGAAGGCTGCGACGGCATGGGGTCGGTGGGAGGGCGATTGATGTCAGATTAATTTACACTACGCGCCCATTCGGCGGGCTCTCGCCGAGGAGATTTTTCACACGATGCGTTTGACCAAGATCAAGCTGGCGGGATTCAAATCCTTCGTCGATCCGACCAGCGTCACTTTCCCCAGCAATCTCACCGGTGTCGTCGGCCCGAACGGCTGCGGCAAGTCCAATGTGATCGACGCCGTACGCTGGGTGATGGGCGAGCTCTCCGCCAAGCATTTGCGCGGCGATTCCATGGCCGACGTGGTTTTCAACGGTTCGAGTGCGCGCAAGCCCGTGGGCAAGGCGTCGGTCGAACTCGTGTTCGACAACTCCGACGGCAAGATCGGCGGCGCCTACGCCGCATTCAACGAGGTTGCTTTGCGGCGCGAAGTCACTCGTGATGGCGTGAGTGCGTACTTCATCAACGGCGCTCGTTGCCGTCGCAAGGACATCACGCAGCTCTTTCTCGGCACAGGTCTCGGTTCGCGTAGCTACGCAATCATCGAGCAAGGCATGATCTCGCGCGTCATCGAAGCGAAGGCCGACGATATGCGGGCGTTCGTCGAAGAAGCAGCGGGTATTTCAAAATACAAAGAGCGTCGCAAAGAAACCGAATCGCGAATCGCCGATACCCGCGAAAACCTCGAGCGCCTGCAAGATCTGCGCGATGAAATCGACAAACAAATTCGACACCTGCAGCGTCAGGCTACCGCGGCGAGGCGCTACCAGGAACTCAAGCAGCGCGAGCGACGGTTGACGGCAGAGCTGCTGGCACTGCGCTTGCGCGATCTCGACAGTGGCGCCGAGGTGCAGGATTCTGCGGTCCGCGAGAAAGAACTCGCGATGCAGGCGGCACTCGCCGACTTGCGCTCGGCCGAGGCCGCGATCGAAACCCAGCGTGCGTTTCATGCCGAGCAGAACGATGCCGTTTCGCAGGTACAGGCGCGCTATTACGGCGTCGGCGCCGACATCTCGCGCACCGAACAACAAATTCAGTTTGCGCGCGAGACCCGCGAGACCAAGCGCCGCGATCTCGCGCAATCGCGGACCACGCTAGAAGCGCTCGCAGTGCAAATCACGCGTGATGAGCAGGAGCTGGTCACGATCCGCGACGAGCTCGCGCGACTTGCGCCCGAGATCGAACGGGCGCGACATGCCGAGGGCGATGCCGCGAGTCACCTCGAATCGGCCGAACACGCGCAGGCCGAATGGCAGCGACAGTGGGAGAGCTTCAATCAGGAGCTCGGCACCGCCAATCAGACCGTGCAAGTCGAGCGCGCGCGCATCGAGCAGCTCGAAAATCAATTGCGTCGCTTGCGCTCGCAGCGCGACCGACTCGATGTCGAGCGCGATGCCCTGCTGCAGCAGGAAGTGCAGGGCCAGCTCTTCGAACTCGGCGAACGTGAATCGCAAGCCAGAACCGCGGCCGACGGCCTGTCGCAGGACCTCGCCTCGGCGCTCGCAGAAGTGCAGCGCTTGCGCGCCTCGCAGCTGACCTTTGAAGAGCAGCTTGAATCGGCCCGCAGTCATCGCGAACGGGTGCGCGCAGAGGTGATGTCGGTCGAGGCGCTGCAGCGCGCGGCGCTCGGTCAGGCCGACGCGCGCGCCAACGAGTGGCTGCGCGGCGCGGGGCTCGCCGATCGGCAGCGCGTTGCCGAGACGCTGACGGTCGAGTCGGGTTACGAGCGTGCCGTCGAAACGGTACTCGGCGATTACCTCGAAGCGGTATGCGTGGGTGAGCTCGATGGCTTGCTCGATGCGCTCGCGCAAACCGAGGGCGCACAATTTGCGATCTTTGAGGGTTCCAGCGCCGCCGCGGCAGGTGAGGCCGGTCGACTGTCGTCCAAAGTTCAGGGCCCCGCCGCCGTACTCGAGGTACTCGAGTCGGTGCGCCTGGTCGGCAGTCTCGGCGAAGCGCTGCAGATCCGTCGTTCGCTCGGTCGCGGCGAATCGGTCATCACGCCGGGAGGCGAGTGGGTCGGTCGAGGCTGGTTGCGCGTTGCCCGCGGTGGTGATCCGCACGCAGGCGTGCTCGAGCGCGAGCAGCGGCTCAAGGCTTTGCGTGGCGGTGGTGATGAGGCGGATCGTCGCGTCCGCGAACTCGAATCCTCGCTGCAAGCGGCACGTACCGCGCTCGGCGTAGCTGAGCTCGCCCTCGACACCGTCCAGGGACGCATCCAGCAGGCGCATCGCGAACACGCTGATCTGCTCGGGCAACTCGAGGCCTCGCGCGCGCGGGTCCAGGAATCAACCCTGCGCCGACAACGTCTCGAAGAAGAATCCACCGAGGTCACCCGCGAAATGGGCGTGACC
>Ga0194116_10008346_pt1 | contig 10520 bp, 10 predicted proteins | sample TA2MahsurfametaG_4_FD_148617 | JGI IMG/M metagenome (GOLD analysis project Ga0194116, IMG submission 148617) | Freshwater microbial communities from Lake Tanganyika, Tanzania - TA2015008 Mahale S9 surface | ecosystem: Environmental > Aquatic > Freshwater > Lake | place: Tanzania: Lake... | reverse complement strand
TCCGTAACTCTTATTCTAACGGAATAAGAATTTTTAGAACCATAAACAAAACTAGTATTAGCTTTTAGTTTATTTCCTTCAATATAAAAATATGAGTTATCAGAATCTCCCTGTCCGCTTACAAGACTAAAAGTAAACGTCAAAGAAGATCCATCAGGATCAATTGCCGCCAAAACGGCAACGGTTTGATTTTTGGCATTAAATTCTTTAATTTCAGATGTAGAAGCAACGAAGCTTTCAAGAGGCGGAGCCTCGTCAACGTCAGTAACATTTACAGTGAATGTTTCAAGGGTTTCTAATCCTTCCGAGTCTGATACTTTAATTGTTACCGTATAAGAAGTTTTTCCAGATTCAAAGTCTGCAGGAGCTTTAAAATGTAGTGCATTGTTGCCAATAATCTCAAAATAAGCACTATCTTGGCCAGCAACAATACTAAAGGTATGAGCATCGTTCATGTTTTCATCAACAGCGGCTAAGTTTGAAACGAAAGTGCTACCCTCTTGCATTGTGAAGGCATTGTTTACGGCACCGGCAAGCATAATCCCAGTCGGCGCGACGTTGGGGGAGATGACTTCGATTTCTTGCTGATTTAGAGCAGTTGTTGCCGAAGAGATAGTTCTACTTAGGGCAAAAATTCCATTGTCTTTATCTTCAATAACAATTCTGCGTAGTTGCCACTTATTGTATTTGGATTTGCGAGATGGCTTGAAGCGTCCAGTGTTGGAATCAGTATCAAACATAACTACTGTTTTTTGCTTTTTAGAACTATCTTGATAGTAAAAAATAACTCTTTTCCAGTTAGACTCATCAGCATAGTATGCTGCGTTTACATCTCCAGAATTATTAATCAAATTAACTAGTTGTGTTTTATTAATAGTTAATGTATTATTAGTGCCAGCAGCAACGCTAGCTGGTTTATTAGAAAGCAGTGTCATGTTTGATTGCTCCAATTATATTGTAAAGAATTAGGATGCAACGACTGTTAGATCATCGTCAGTTGCACTGGCCATATCTTCTCTCATAATAACAAACTTGCCATTATCATAGTCATCTATTTCGATTTTGTAAAGCTGCCAAGCTCCCAATCTCGCTCTAGGGGAAGCCTTAAAAGCACCTGTTTTGGAAGAAAGATCGAAAATTACTGGAATTTTTTGCAAACCTGAAAAATAATAAAAGACAACTCTTTTCCAGTTTGATTTATCTGCCATGTAAGTATCATTAGTAACAAGGCTCGCCATCGCGTCTTGAGCCGCGTTGCTAAGTGTAAGAGTAGTTGATGCGCCTTTAACTGCCGAGGCTGGTTTATTAACAAGAAAACCCATTTTTATCTCCAATTTTATTTTTTAAAAAAAGGGAGGTGCAGGGCACCCCCCCTCTTTTATGTCATTAGGACATGTACTGAACTCTTACAACATCACCGGAAACAAGATCTTCAGATCCTCCGGCAACAGAAGAGCCGGCCTTCCATGAAATCTTAGTGACAGTAACGCCATTCTTTGTTCCTGTGCCCACTTCGTAGTCGACGCCTTCGAGTAGCATGAGACGGTCAACTGCGACTACAAGAGAGTTTGCCTTGGCAACCTTGTCCAAAAGGATAAACCCGTCATTAGCAGCAGATGTTGCGTCAAGAGTATAGGACTCTTTGTACCAAGCTACAGCTTCGAGCACGTCTAGGCGAGCGTCAAGAGCATCGTCTGCGGCAACGCGAGCTGACTCTTCAGCAGCAACAGCAGCTTGACGAGAGGTAATCTCAACATCAAGACCAACAGAAACTGAGCTAAGTGATGTGCCGCTACCGCCAGTCAACGCATCGATCTGGCTTTGTAGACTAGAGTCTGCAGCAATACGAGCTGATTCTTCAGCAGTGTCGGCAGCTTGACGAGAGGTAATCTCAGCTGCAAGGCCATCGGATAGCGAGGTAATTGTTACGCCGCTTCCTCCGCCAACGCCGGTCAGTGCATCGATTTGATCCTGAAGTTCGGCGTCAGCCGCAATACGGAATGATGCTTCAAGGTCAAGCTCTTCTTGCAATCCAGCGTCTGCCGCCTTGCGAGAGGTAACCTCTGCATTAATCTTACTCTGAATATCTGAGTCTCCCTCAATACGAAGAGCAGCTTCGATTGCGTCAGCAGCCTGGCGAGATCCTCTTTCTGCGTTTACGCTTTCAGTGCGAGCATTTTGTTCCGCAGCAATAAGAGCCGCAAGAGCGTTATCGTTGCTTTGACGAAGAGACGCTTCGCTATTGACCGCTGCGATACGAGCTGATTCTTCAGTATTTACATCAGCGACGCGAGCAGCCTCTTCGGAAGAAACTTCTGCATCGGTATAAGCCTTGGCCTGCTGAAGAATGTTTTGCAACGATCCGGGAGTAAGAGCATCGCCCTCAATCGCACTAATGCGATTGCTAAGAGCGTTGTCGCCGGCCATACGAGCAGTTTTCTCTTCTAGATCGCCTGCAATACGAGCGGTCTTCTCAGCATCAATTGCGCCTTGAAGTGCACTGTCTGCGCTTTGGCGGGAAGCAATTTCCGTATTATCAGCACTGATTCGAGCGCCCTCTTCGATAGCAACCTTCTCGTCAGCGTAAGTCTTGGCATCTTTTAGTGCCTTAAGAACAGAGCCCGAAGTGGTTTCACCACCTTGAAGTACATCTAGACGGCCATCAAGAAGTTCGTCGGCAGCTTGACGAGAAGTGACTTCTTTTAGCAAATCAGCAGAGATATTGACGGAAATGGCACTAATCGCACCATTAAGGCTATTGTCAGCAGCCTGGAATGCAGCTACAACTTCTGTAAAGGAGTCGATGTATGTAGGGTCAATGTTTGACAATACATTGTCAACTCTTACACCCAATGCTGATTCAGCAGCCATTGCGCGAGTCTTCTCAGCGTTAACCTGAGCAAGAGCATAATCCTTGGCGTCTTTTTCTGCCTTAGCGACAGAACCTTCAACTGTATCGGCACCTTGGACAGTATCTAGGCGAGCACTGAGAGTATTGTCTGCCGAAATACGTGCGGTTTTTTCCGTATTATCAGCAATTTGACGCGCAGTAACTTCTGCATCAATCGCATTAATTAGGTTTGCGTTAGCAGCAACAGCCAACGTATCAGCATAAGCCTTAGCATCTGCTTCTGCCTTAGCAATAGAACCTGCAGTGATTGCGTTGCCTTGAACAACGTCTAAGCGAGCGCTGAGACCGTTGTCGCCGGCCATACGATCTGTTTTTTCTGCGTCAATAGCTCCCCAAAGAGAGTTGTCGGCACTTTGACGAGATCCAACTTCGTAGTCAATATTGCTCTGAAGCACGTTGTCTGCAGAAATGCGAGAGTTTGCTTCTGAGTTGATTGCAGACTGAAGTGAGCTGTCAGCAGCCATGCGCTCGGTCTTCTCAACAAGGTCAGCGGCAATACGAGCTGACTCTTCAGTATCATCAGCGACTTGACGAGAAGTTGTTTCTGCGGCGACTGCATTAAGGAAAGAGCTATTTGCACTTAGAGCCAACGTATCAGCATAATCCTTGGCGTCTTTTTCTGCCTTAGCAACAGAACCTTCGACCGTATCTCCACCCTCAAGTACATCTAGACGGCCACTGAGCGTATTGTCCGCAGCAACGCGAGCATTTTGTTCAGCAGAAACGGCAGCTTGGCGAGAGGTCTTCTCAGCAAGAATGCTATTTAGAAGCTCAACGTCACTTGCAATACGAGCAGTTTTTTCGGCTAAATCAGCGGCTTCGCGTGCGCCAGCTTCAGCGGTATCAGCAGCTTGACGAGAAATGGTTTCTGCGTTGATTTTGCTTTCAAGGCTGTTGTCGCCAGCAATACGAGCAGCTTGCTCGGTATTATCAGCATTAACGCGAGCTGTCTTCTCGGCGTTAATTGCAGAGATGAGGTTACTGTTAGCAGCAAAAGCCAACGTATCAGCATAATCCTTGGCGTCTTTTTCTGCCTTAGCAACAGAACCTTCGACCGTATCTTCGCCTTCAAGAATGTCTAGGCGAGCACTAAGGCCATTGTCTGCACCTTGACGCGCAGTAATTTCTGCATTGATACTATTCTGAAGAGCCACGTCCGCCGCGTCACGAGTAACGGCTTCAGTATTGATATTGCCTTGAAGGATTGTATCAGCGGCTTGACGCGATCCCGCCTCGGCAGAAACAGCAGCTTGACGAGAAGCAGCTTCAGCAGCATCTCCAGCAATACGAGCTGTTTCTTCAGCATCATCAGCAGCAATACGGGCAGTTCTTTCGGTATCGTCGGCAGCAATACGGGCAGTCTTTTCTGTATTGTCAGCACCAATACGAGCAATCTCTTCTACTTGGATCAGCGCCTGAAGAGTAGCTTCTGCGCCGAGTGCGCGAGTCTTTTCAATATTAACCTTCAAATCTGCATAGATTTTTGAGTCTTTAAAAATCTTAAGAAGAGATCCGTCTGTGTTTTCATCAGCCTCGATTACATTAACGCGCGTCCAAAGAGCATCATCGGCAGCTTGGCGAGAAGACATTTCGGCAGCAACAGCGGCTTGACGTGAGCTCGCTTCGGCTTCGTCGCCTGCGAGACGAGCAAGTTGCTCAGTTGTGTCTGCAGCAATACGAGCAAGTTGCTCTTCCGCATCTGCAGCAATACGGGCAGACTGCTCTTCCGTATCTGCGGCAATACGAGCAAGCTGCTCAGTGTCAATATTGCTCTGCAAGGTAGTGTCTGCGGCAATACGAGCAGTCTTTTCAACATCGAGTGCGCTTTCAAGAGCGCCGTCTGCGGTTGCTCGAACAGATGCCTCTTCGTCAAGGGCTGACTGAAGTGTGGACTCAGCGGCCATTGCGCGAGTCTTCTCAGCGTTAACCTGAGCAAGAGCATAATCCTTGGCGTCTTTTTCTGCTTTGAGGACAGAACCTACTGTATTAACATCTCCCTCAAGCACATCTAGACGATCACTAAGATCATCGTCGGCTGCGATACGAGATGCCTGCTCAACGAGAATGTTTGATGAACCATTTGCAGACAATAGGCTGATTGCGCCTTGCATGCTGCCGTCTGCAGCCTGAAATGCAGAAACAATTTCAGTCAAAGAATCGAGAGCCGCCGGATCGGTATTTGACAACAAGTTGTCAATTCTGATTCCAAGAGCAGATTCAGCGCCCATTGCACGGGACATTTCAGCCTCTACTTCTGAATCAGTATAAGCCTTAGCGTCATCGAGCGCCTCGACTACAGATCCAGAACCGGATCCTTCAAGAGCATCTAGACGTGCATCAAGATTGCTGTCTGCAGCAATACGAGCTGATTCTTCAGCAGAAACGGCAGCTTGACGAGAAGCAGCTTCAGCAGAAACGGCAGCTTGACGAGAAGCAGCTTCAGCAGAAACGGCAGCTTCGCGTGCGCCAGCTTCAGCAGAAACGGCAGCTTCGCGTGCGCCAGCTTCAGCAGAAACGGCAGCTTCGCGTGCGCCAGCTTCAGCAGAAACGGCAGCTTGACGAGAAGCAGCTTCAGCAGCATCTCCAGCAATACGAGCTGATTCTTCAGCAGAAACGGCAGCTTGACGAGAAGCAGCTTCAGCAGCATCTCCAGCAACGCGAGCTGACTCTTCAGCAGCAACAGCAGCTTGACGAGAAGACATTTCGGCAACATCAGCTGCAATACGAGCTGATTCTTCGGCTGCTAGATCTGCACTTGCAATTGCCAAGAATGTGTTAAATGATTCAGCCAATGAATCGATTCCGCTTTGCAAAGTAGAATCCGCAGCAACGCGAGCTGATTCTTCAGCAGAAACGGCAGCTTGACGAGAAGCAGCTTCAGCAGCATCTCCAGCAACGCGAGCTGATTCTTCAGCAACAAGAGCTGCTTTGGTTGCAACCTCTTGGTCTTTAACTAATACTTTTCCGTCTGAATCCATTTTAATCAAATCAACGGCTTGCGACGTTGATGGGTCTACGGCTTTAAGTCCTTCGCCGGATTGCAACTCAATCTTACTGCCATCAACTGCTTTTTCGTCCAAATGCTTCTTTTTAAGGCGTAAATTAGTCGTCATTTCAATATGCTCCTTTTTTTGCAGAGAACCTAAATTAACGCAAAAAAAATTTTAACATATGTGCGACAAATCGTTTTTTTTGATAAAAAAAGAAGCTGCCTTATAACAAGGCAGCCTCAATGGGGGTGTAAATTCGTAAATTTTAGGACAAACTCCAATAAGTAAGTCTTAGTTGCTCCCCAGCTTCAATCGCCTCAGCACCGCCGGCAGCAAAACTGTTCAAAAAAGTCATCTTTGTAGCGCCGCTCACAACAGAGAGACTAAAATCTTCGTTTTCAAAAACACTTAGGCGGTCGATAGATGCAACCATTGATTTTGGAATAACATTCGTCGCCTGCAAAGTCACAAAACCAGCCTGAACGTCTGCCTCAGTAATAGTGACAATTTCGTTCTTAATCAGTGTTTCGGAAATAAGTGTTAGGATTTCCTCAAATTTTTGGTCTGCATACTCAGCTCCGCCCGAGGTAACGGCAGCTAAGCTGCTTTCTATGTCGCTAAATCTATTGGCAATTGTTGTGGCAAAATCATCGTCGCCGCCTAAAGCATCGGCAAGTTCCTTAAGAGTATCTAAAACCGTTGGAGCGCTGTTGACCAAATCCGCAATCGCCTGTTGACGTGACGTAGTTTCCGCACTAATGGCGGCTTGTAGTACAGCCTCAGCAGCAACTGCGCGAGATTCTTCAGCAGAAACAGCAGCTTGGCGAGAGGTAATTTCTACGCTAAGAGCACTGTCAAGAGCCTCATCGCCTGCAATGCGAGCCGACTCTTCGTCAGCGATAGCGGTTTGACGAGAAGTGGTTTCTGCGTTGATATCAGATTTTTTAGCCAACTCATGGCCGTTTCCAAGTACGTTGCCGTTTGAGTCGAGTTTAACGAGATCTACCGTATTTCCGTTGGCGTCAACAACCCTAACGCCTTCATTTTGCAAAAGTTTAAGTTTAGTGCCATCAACTGCATCTGAATTTAAATGTTTCTTTTTAATCCTCAAGTTGGCCATATTTTCTCCTATAGTTAAATAGCCTGCTAAACTTTTAACAAACTTAAATTAGAGAGTCCAGTATTTGACCCTTAATTCGGATCCTACTTCGATTTCTTCGTCTCCGCCAAAGCCAAAGCTGTTTATAAACTTTAAGCGAGTCTTATTGTTAACTTCGAGTAGCTCAAAATCTTCGTCTTGGAAAATACCCAGCCTGTCAACAAAAGCGTCCAAAGAACCAATAATTATATTTGTATGTGGCAATTCTACATAACCCTGAGCAACGTGCGCTGCCGTTATCGTAAGTCTTTGTTTTTTTACAAGATTTGCGGACAAAAGATTAAATATTTGTTGTTTGTTGGTATCGGAATGTTGCTTTGCGGCTTGTAAAACATTTGTGTCTGCTGCGATACGAGCAGAAACTTCCGCACTAATAGCTTCGCCCAGGGAATCAATGGCTTCCGACAAATCATTCCCAATATCACCACCAAGAGCAGCTATTGCAGCTTGAAGGTCTGAAATTTGTTGCTGTCGCGTTGCCGTTTCTGCAGCAACTGCCGCATTAATCGTAGTGACAAAATTTCCATCGCCGCCCAAAGCGTTCGATAATTCTTTGAGCGTATCTAATATTGCTGGGGCGCCGTCTAATACTTCTGATATTTTTTCATCCGTATAAGCCTTGGCATCAAAAAGCACTTGATTATTTGATTCGCCGACAGAAATATTTAAATTAGAAATTAAGTTTGTAATTGTTTCATAGCGCTGATTGAAGAGCGCCTGAAGCTGAGAAACGTTGCCATCAATCCTAGTGATAGACTGATTAACAGCTGTTTGCAATCCCGTTAGTGCTGTCGTTCTTTCGTCGGACTCCTGATTAATAAGCTGCGCCAGCACATCGTCCCCAGCCTGCCTATTAATAATTTCTTGCGCATCTGCAGCTTCCCTTGATGCGGCCTCAATTGCGATAAGCTGATTAACTAACTGAAGTACACTCTCTTCGGTTAGTACGTCATTATCAGCCATAACACCCCCCTGATAAATAACTTATTTCTTAGAGTCCGAAAAATCTTTAAACATTTCATTAACTAAAAAATCATATTTAGAATCTAATATATATGGATCCCCAATTGTACTATTCATTATTGCCAGTTTGTCGTCATTGTGATCGAGCCCCAAGACGGCGTGCCCCAACTCATGAATAACAGTCGTATCAAAAAATACCTTATCGACTAGTAGTCTTTTGTCAATTGAAATTTTTGTTAAGGGGGAAAAAAAAGAATATTCGGCCAAACCGATATTAACAGTATCCTTGTCATAAGAATGATACCAAATTTCATTTACTACATCAATTCTTACAAGATTGCGAAATCCATATGCGCAATAATCTTGAACTTTGTACTCTACGCATTTTTCTTTAAAATAACTAACGGCTTCGGTGGCTTCTGAAGCCTGGTATTTTGGGCCTTTAAACCTATAGCGGTCAACTCCGTAGGTAGCGAGTAGTCCACCCATAAAAAAATAAAACACAAAAACCATAAATTCTCTTCTCACATAAAACTGATTCATAAAAATCTCCATCATCTTTATATCGGATGATGGAGAAAAAATCTATAATTATTTTTAAACGTCTTTGCAATTTTTAAATTGTGGCAGTGTTTTCATAAATTTATACATTTGCTGCATAGGGTTAGTTCCCTTTGCCATAGCAATTTCAGGAGCCATCCACTTATCCCAAATACGAGCATCGGAAGAGCAATCTGGATTTTCTTTCCAGCTTCCATTTACTCTTTGATAATACTTACTTTCATCTTCAACAAAAACCATAAGACCTTCCCACAAAACCCACTTATCCCAGTTATTTGTATTTTGGTTGAATCGAGTTAGTTGTCCCTCATAACCAACGAACGAATCTTTGGCGTCTTGAGCGATAATGTAATACATTTCAGGGTTTTTATCTTCTGGTTCAGATTGAACCAAATTTTTTAAGCTCGCGACAGAAGGAAGTTTAATTGTTCCCTCAACGGTTACGCCTTTGTTTGCAAGAAGAAGTGTTTTTGAGTCGTCTGTCCAAATCTCAAGCATCGCTGTACAACGTTTGAGGTTTTTTTCATAAATTAAGTTTGAAATTCCGGTATAGGTTCCCGAAGAAAGATAATCTTTTAGTGCCATGATAGTTGCCTCCTTATTTGAATATTTTATACCTTAATATTATTATGCCATTTTTGCCAACTTGTCCAGCTTGACCTGATTGTCCGCTTCCGCCGCCAGAGCCAGAAGAGCCTCCCTCTCCACCTGCTCCAGCAACTCCGCCTCCAGCACCGCCTCGACCGCCACCAGAGAGATACTGCCCGCCTCGCCCTCCGCCATCAGCTCCGCCTGCTCCGGCTGTTCCGTTTGTTTGGCTTATTGCTGATGCGTTTGTGCCATTTCCGCCTTTTTGCGACGTTCCTCCGCCTCCGCCTCCTCCGCCCTGAAAAGTAGTAGTGATACCTAAAGAGGTTCTTGTTGCTCCTAGTCCCCCGGAGCCGCCAGATCTTCCGCTATAAATAGATATCCCTCCACTTCCTGCGGTGTTTCCGGCTCCACCGGCGGAGCCACCTCCGCCGCCCGCCCATCCCGCTCCCCCAGTGCCTCCGCTTCTAAGAGCAGACTCAAAGCTTCCTCCACCTCCACCACCATACCCCATTCCACCATTTCCGCCATTTCCACCATTTCCACCATCTCCGCCTTTTCCGCCATTACCCCCACTTCCTCCGGCTCCTCCGCCTCCGTATTCCGTTCCAGAAACAATTACGCCAGATTGCCCAGCTCTACCCGCACCGCCTGCTCCACCAGAACCTCCAGAACCTCCAGAACCGCCTCCACTTCTACTTCCACCCGGAGCTCCTCGTGCATCTTTACCGTTTGGCTCAAAAACCTGACCAGAGCCTCTAGATCCGCCTCCGCCTCCGCCGCTTCCTGTTCCACCGTTTTCGCCTCCCCACCCGTTTCCCCCTCCCGATAATAAACCACCTGAGTAGGTAATTTTAGGGATAGCATTTATTGCAAAAACCGTAGATCCGCCATTTGAATTAGCAGCTCCGCCAGCACCAACGGTAATATTTAAGTTAACGTTTCCTATATAATCAATCAAATTGTCAAAAGAGCTTCCAGTAGGATATTCGCTTAAATTTCCTGTACCTTGTCCACCGCCACTTCCGCCATTTCCACCTTTTCCACCTTTTCCACCAGAACCTCCAACGCCTCCGGCACCTCCATAGCCTCCGTATGCCGTACCTCCAGTCCCTGAATTTCCAGGATTAGAGTAATTATCTGGTGCGTTCGATCCATCGCCGCCGCTTCCTGTTTCACCGTTTTCGCCTCCCCACCCGTCTCCCCCCGGATCTCCGTCGCTACCGTTTGTACCATCTCCTCCACCAGCGCCTCCACCAATTCCCCAAACTTTAATACTTTGAGGAACATATGCAGATGTCATTGTTTTTGTTATGGAAGATGTAATTTTTTCTTCTGTTTCTTCAAC
>Ga0194116_10008345_pt1 | contig 10520 bp, 9 predicted proteins | sample TA2MahsurfametaG_4_FD_148617 | JGI IMG/M metagenome (GOLD analysis project Ga0194116, IMG submission 148617) | Freshwater microbial communities from Lake Tanganyika, Tanzania - TA2015008 Mahale S9 surface | ecosystem: Environmental > Aquatic > Freshwater > Lake | place: Tanzania: Lake Tanganyika... | reverse complement strand
TCCCCAATCCCCAATCCCCAATCCCCAAACTTAAAAAAATCTCATTAAAATCTTGTAAATAATTTTTCTTTATACTTTGTTAATACTTTACTTTTTAATTGAATTTAGGATTTTGTAACATCTTAATACTTAATTATAAATAATTTTTCTTTAAATTTTATTTTGCTTTATTTGATAGTATGGAATTGAGTGATTTTAAGAATAAAAGCATAAAAAATTATGATTTAACTCTAATTAATAAAAGCAAAAAAGCAATGGAAAATAATAATGTCCAAAATTTCAGCAGCAACAATAACATAAAACAAAAATTGATTAAATCTTTACCAGAGAATTTTTTTCAAAAAGTTATAGAATATGAAATGAAACTCAAATACGATTTCTCAATGGAAACTCTTAATGAATTAGTTGATTTATTTTCAGTAATAATCTAAAATGAAATTTTCTAATAATAAAGGCTGCGATTGAGTTTTATGAAAGTAAAGATGATTTAAAGCATCAAGATTATCAAAATCGATTAAATATTCTTCTTTCACAACCAGATATCTTGAAAAACATAAATAAGCATAATATTAACAAAGGTAATTTAATTATTTTCTCTTATATATGAAAGAAGAAAAAATCATAAAAATATAAGTCAAAATATGATTTAAAAGATTAGAACTTAATTCCTCCAAATCTTTAAATTAAATAATTAAAATTTCATAATTTTTATTCTTCAATTAGATAAGAAAGTATCAGTTGGCGGATTGGAAAAAAAGATGATAAAAGAAGTATGTGTTTGTTTTATTAGATAAAAATAAATAGACAATATCAATAATTATTTACTAATAAAGCACTTAAAAAATATCTTTTTTTAAAATTAAAGACTTTTAATTTATTATAATAGAGACAAAAAAAGCAAATTAAGATGAAAATTGACTACATTTCTCAAATAAATAATTTAGGAGAAAATAATAAACAAGTTCAGCAAATAATAGATGATCATAAAAAGCCAGAGGGGCAAACCAATGTTAAAGAACTAGTAGTTGATGATATAGCAAAACAAGAAAATGATTTTAAATCGCGTTTAAATGCCAAAAGACAAAAAAAGGGCGTATAAATTTCATTATATAATTTTCATTTAGACAATAAAGGATTTTACTCTCAAAACTTTTAATTTTTAAAAAATTCATAATTCTTTTAGGACAATATTTTAAATGATATAAACAAAAAAATTATTGAAGAGAATACAGAAATATCAGAAGAAAAATTTAAAGAAGAAGTAGATAATAATGAAGAAATCGAAGATGATCAAAATGAAATAAATAAAAACACTTTTCTTAGTGGTTTGAATAATATAGTTTTAGATATGAACAAAGAAGAATTAAAATTTATTAAGATAGAAGACGAAGAAGATCAAGAAAAAGTAGACAATGATAATTCCAAGATTAAAGATAATGAAGCCATAAAAGCAAATACAGAAGGAGAAATAATTAATCAAGAAACCAATTTAAAAATAGCATCTAAAGCAGAAAAATCAGAATCACTTATAGATGAATATGAAGCATCTTTGAAAAATAAAGCAGAAAGCCAAGAAGCTAATAATGAAGATAAAAAAGATGCTATTTCGATGAGTAACGAGACAAATAATTTACCCAAGATTAATAATAAAAATAGCGAATACTCAAATTCTATCAGTGAAGGCAAAATAAACCAAAATAAATTTTTGGAAAATATCAATTTAGATAATAGTTTTGAGAGATTGGAAAAAACAAAGTTAGATGAAATCGATGATTTGTTTTCGCCTTTTGATATAAAAAATTCTAATAATAAAAATCTTAATTTTTCGCAACAAGGATTTAATTTAAATTTAACTCAATGTAATTCTAATCTTCAAGACGGAAAAGTTTCTGCTTTTAAATTACAAGAAAAGGAAAAAGATTCAAACTCAAATAATAATAATGTATTTTAAAATATTTATTTTAGATATAATTTCGTAAATTGATTATGACTAATTTTAATTAGTATTTTTTGAAATGTAATATTTTTCTATTTATTTTCTGAATTCATTTCCTTATAGCTTGGAGAAACGAAAATATTCAACAATAAACATAAACAAGCTTATCAAGAAATCCATAATAATATAGAATCTTTCGTTAATGAATTTAATTTTCATTTTTATGATCACATTTTTCAAAAATTTACTGATAATGTTCAGAGAATAATGGATGAAAAATATACTAAATATATAGAAATTTGCAAGCAGTATAATTCGCAAATAAAAGAAATGGAATTCCTTATGAACGGAGGTATACTGGATTTTTAAATTTGTTTGAATATTTAATAATTTTTTTCTAACGAATTTTTTAAAAATTAAATAGATAACGAAGATACATACAAAGACTCTATTTCAGCAATCATAGATTCTCTAAAGGAAGAGCAAGCTCATGAATTGGATAGAATCGATGATCAATTTAATAAACTTATCAATGATGCGGAAAATAACTTTAAAAATAGTTATGTGAAAAATAATCCTGGAATTCAATTATTAGAGGAGAAATTCAAACTGGATATGTATAATCTAATAAATTCAATTCTACTACCTAAAAAATAAAAAGTGGTTTATGTTTTATTAATTAAAATTTGTCAATTATAGTAAGAATAATAGAGGAATTCTAATAAATTTTTTTGTTAAAGGCTGAAGAAGGAATTTTTTTATTAGATGAAAAAGAAAGTTAAATCTTTTTCATTTTATTTTAGTAATATTAAATCTTGAATATATAAAAATTTACTTTCTCATTTATGATTTAGCAAGAATTAAATATTATACCAAAAGATATGTAAAATATTTGAATTAACTAATTTAAAGAAAAAAAAATAGGAAAATTATCAAATAGAAATTGCTTTTATAACCTTTAAGATGTTTTCAATATTTCTATTTAAAAAATTTCTGATTATAATAAAAATTGAAATATGTTTTATTCAATAATCCATTTTATTTATCAGAACAAAATAAAATATTTCTATGGTAATTGAAAAGAATTTTCTAAAAAGAATATTTAAATAGTTACTTTTCTAATTATTATTATTAATGATATGTAAATTTAAATAATTTTGATTAGCATATTTTTAATTTTCCTAATATGCAAGCGAAGAAAAAAAATGCTATTTAAGATCAAAACAAATATGTTTTTATTCTATATGGAAAAAAGTAAAAACTTATAATTTAGTATTGTTATTTGAAAAACTAAACTCAAGTTTATAAAAATTTATGTAAAAAACATCAATTTCGATAAAATTACTTCTTATTCACAAATGGGATGTCTAAAAGGCCATTCAAAATTGCCTTACTGTAATTGAAATAAATACTGTTAATTAAATTTTTTAATTATAAATAAAGAATAAAATTTTGATTCTTAAAATTTTAATCAAAACATTGCCAAAAAAATATTATTTAACAAAGATATACTAAATATTAATTATTTTTGAAATTTAAAATATAAATAAATAACCAATTTAAAAAATTTTATTAAAAGATATTTATTAAAATTCGATTTGCCTATGAAATTTATATAAGAATATCATGCATATATAATATTTTATAAAATTAATCTCGAAATAAAAAAAATAAATGGAGCTTAAAAACAATGAAGGAGGTAATCCTAACAATTCTGTTAAAAACTTAAAAGTGAATAACCTCAACTATGAAAATGAAGTTAGATTAGAAAGAAAAGAAGATTTGCATTCTGATGGAAATTCGTTTATAAATTTTTTTTCTAATGATAAAAAGCAATCAGGTAGTACCAATTTTAATAACAATGACAATAATATTATAAATTATCAATCTATAGATGAAATAATTGATAAAGGTGGCTATACATTGTTAACTTGGAAAATTATCTTTTTAGCTTCAGTGTTTATTTTTATTGAAGGTTTTTATCTTTCATACTTCAACTTTATATTATCAGCCTTCCAAGCGTACTATAATTGTACTGATGTAGCTCTTCAGCTAATTTCAGGACTAAATTTTTTGGGAATGGGGATAGGATGTATAATTACAGGATCTTTCACAAATAAAATAACAAGAATTCAATTAATTTATATTTCGCTATTTAGCATGAGTGCTTTACATATATGCCTTTGCTTTATAAGAGAAATCCATGTTTTTGCGATATGTAGGTTTTTAATTGCTGTTTTCATTGGTATATTAATCATTCTTCAATTGAATATAGTAACTGAATATCTTCCAGTTAAATTACGGTCTTTTATGTTAAATGCAGTCTGGTTTTCTTGGGGATTAGGTGCAGTATATTTTTTGATGTTGTGTAAAATTTTCATTCCAGATTTGGATTTTGTAAAAAACAAGTCAAATAAACAACAGGATTTTTACGGGGCTATATTCCAACTTTGGATTGTTTTATTTTTATTGATTTTTTTTTCATTTCTATTCTTACATGATAGCCCGAGAAATCTAATATTAACGAATGAAAGTGAAAAAGCCAAGAAAATATTGGATTATTACACAAATGGGAAATTAACCGAACAAGAATTTGAATTAATAAAACTCAATTTAATGACAGAAGGAGAAAATAAGTTTTATGATAGGAAATTAGGATTAAATGAAATTTTCAATAAGCGAATTCGAGTTATAACAATTATAATGATGATAATTTTTTTCTTTTTAGCATTTGGCTTTTTCGGTTTGAATACAGTTATAGCCGAAATTTTGAAAACTTTATATTATAATAAAAATAATGAACACAAGATTATACAAGAGAAGCATCCTATTGATTCGCTGATTTTAATTAATTTGACTGGTTCCTTAGGAACACTTGTAGGAGGTATCGTTTCAGAAATTAAAAGTTTGGGTAGGAAAAAAACGGAAATTTATTTTTTTTCGATTTCTATAATTTTTGCAGTGTTAAGTTTATTTTTTCTTCGAGATTTGAATATTTTGATCGGAATTTCTCTTTCTTTTTTCCAATCTGCATTTAATATTCATATTACGTATACAGAAGAAATTTACCCTACTAAGATAAGAGATTATTCAACTGGCATCCTTTTTGGTACATCTAGAATAGGGGGGTTCTTAAGCCAGTTTGCCTATATAAATATGTTAAAAGGCTTCGTTTTTTATCCTATGTATTTTTACATTTTGGATATTTTATTAGTAATAATCTTGTTGTTTTACTTACCAGATGATAATTTAAAGGCCTTGGATTCTTATATTAAGGTTGATAATGAAAGGGAGAAAACTGAAAAAGATGATTGAAAAAAAAGATAATTTATTATACAATGATTTCTTTTCTATTTTTAATCAATTTAGTTCGAATTTTTTTCGAATTTATTTATATGAAATAAATACTAAATAATTGTATATTACATAAATGAAGCTTATTTGACCACCTAATTATGATTAAATTAATAATTATAATTTGATATTTATAGATTTTTAATTTTTTTATTATTTTAAAAAATTTATTTACCAATAATTTTTTTTACTTTTAATATCAAAACAATTTAAGTTAAAAAATAAATATTATGTCTTTAAAATCTTTTTGATTTATTATATTATTTTATGAAATGAAAATTTAATAGTATTAATTTTTTCCTAATTTAAAATTTATAAATTCAAATTTATCTTTTTACTTAATGTTCAACAGTTTTATTAAAATTCACTAAATTAATTTTAAAAATCAAATGAGTCTTTGAAAGTAAATTTACTGCGCTTAATTATAAAACATTTTTTAAATCAAACTCATTAAAATAATAACGATTAATTATTTTTTACTTTTTTCTAAATGCTTTATAAGAACTTTTAGTTAATATTTTCATACTTTCATTTCTTTCAGGCATTTATTTTTGTGTTAGTTATTCGCAAGTATAAAGAATAAAATTTTTATTATATATTAGATTATTCCGAAATATTAATTGGTTTCAAGTCTATCTGAATTTAATAAATTGTTCGGAATAGTGTTTTCTTTAAATCATTTGCCTAAGAGAACTCGCATCTTCTCTTGGAAATCTATTAATAAATAAAATACAAAGAAATTGATAAATTTGATAATTATATAAAGTAAAATAAAATAAAATTTTTTTCAACAATAGTACTTCTTTTCTTTTTACCTCCAAACATAAAAGTAGGTATTTCTAATCGATTTTGATAAGTTTATCTTAATATTTTTTTAGCATGAGACTAGAATATTTAAATTTATTAAATAAAAATTTTCAATTATATCAATTTAAAATTAAATAAAAGGCTTCTAATTGAATATATGCTCATTAATCTTAAAATTTTTTATATTTTACAAAAATAATAAAAAATTATATTCAAGGCAGTTGTGTGAATCCTATATTTGAGAAAATTACTATACTAAATTTAACATAAAATATTGCAATTTTAATTATATATTTAAACTCAACAAAACGAAAGTTTTTTATTTATTAAATTAAAGAATTACAAATATCAAAAGATTGATTTGATTAAATAATAAAAAATTTTATTAAGTTTTAATTTAAAATTTAAATCAATAATGAATTCGAACTTTGAAAATAATACATACTCAAAAGCTGATAGGTTTGCAAAGCTTTCAGAAAAGCTTTCGCAGTTGCATGTATAATGTTTAATTGTCTTTCTTATATTTTTTGAAATTTAATATCAAAGATTTAAAAGTTATAAATAAAATAAACAATTAAATAATAAATAATACAAAAATAAAATCTTAATTTTTAAGTCGACTTCTCATAATGAAACAATGAATCCGAATCCGAAATTCAATTTATTGGAAAACAAAATATTAGAGATAGATAATAAAATGAATGATAATTTCGAAGTATTGGACAGAAAATATAATAACTTGAAAGATCAAATTACAAAATTAACCAAAATAATCGAAGAAGAAAAAAATAGTAAAGAACTTGTAAAAATGAAACAGATAGAAGATTTTAGAAATTTAGAGTTGCAAATAAAGACCTTATTAGAAGAGGAGCAAGTAAATATGCAAAATTTTGCTGATAATTTAATCAATAAAATTGATTCACAAATCCATGATATGGATAAAGAATATAAAAACGAAAATGAAGTTATAAAAAATTCCATAAGCGGATTAAAGGAAAGCTTTGAAGTAAATAAATATTGATAAAATTATTTAAAATTCTTATTATAGAGCTTTATCATTTGAATATAAATTAAAAATACTTTAAATATGTAAAATTGCACAGAATGAATTAACGAATATAAACTCTAGAATCGATTTGGACAGCGAAGAGAGAGTTAAAATCATGAGAAATTTAGTAAATGAAATGAACACTGAATTAGGAAAAGTTCATGAATTAGTATAATTTATTTTTTAAATTATATTGAAATTGAAACTAAAAAAAGGGAAGAATCTGAATCAACATTTGTAAGCACCATTGAAGAAATAATGAAGAAATTCAAGGATGAGCTAAAGAAAGAAAAAAAAGAGAGGTAATCAATCCTAAATTAAATAATGATGATTTTTTTCATAAAGACAACTTATAAAATTTGCTTTATTTTTATTCTGTATAATCTATCTTATAAATTCAGAGAATTATATGAAGAAAATATTTTCACGTTGATTGAAGAAACTTGTATGAGATTATCGAAAAGCAATATGAATGATGATTGAAAATTTTAAAGCTTATTTTATTTTAAAAAATTTCATGAGGTTGAAATATATAATCATTGGTTTTTTCCTACTATTAATAATAATAAATTTAAAATCAGTTTTCTTTAAAATATAATTAAAAATAATTTTAAATTTAAAAGAAATTAAAGAACACGCTTAAGATTAAGAGGGATAAATGTCCAAATTTGTTAATTTATTTCTAATCATAATAAAATCTCTTATTTATTTTTCTTAAATTATTTTAGCATTAAATAATTATTATTATAGAAAAAAATTAAAAATAAGTTTTATTAAAACATGTATATTTACTTTTATAAATCCAATTTCCATTTGAAATGAATAATTTAATAAAAAAATGACTAGTAGGAAAATGACTGAAAAAATAAGTAAAACTGAAAAGTTCTCGGAAACAGTAGGTAAAAATTAAAAATATAACTCTAAATTGAAAAGTTGAGTGAAAATTTTTAAAATTTAAAAATTTATTCATATTACAATATCAAAGATAGCTTCTACCCTAAAATGAAAAAAAAAATAAAAGTCGCTTTGAAAATGATCCCACATCAGGAAAGAGGTAAATTAATACTTTATCTTTAATAATAAAAGATTACTTTTAAGAAAAAATAATTATTTCAATTAGATGACTAAATATTCAAAATGATAAATTAAAAAAAATATTATTATTATTTTTAAATATTGTTAATCTTGAATTGTTAGTACCAGGAACCAGAGTAAAGGAAGTACCAGAAATAACTGATGAATTGAAACAAAACTTAGAAAACTTTAAAAACCAACATGAAATTAATAAACTTGAATATAAAACTTTACATGAAGCAAACGAAGTGTTTCAAAAAGAAATTAATCGTACAATAAAATTCGGAGAATTTATGTCGAAAAAAAAAAACCCTTACAATGAAAACACAAATAGATTAAACGCTTTTAGAGAAATTATGCTTCAATATCGTAAAAAAGGCTATAAAATTCCAAATTTATCTACTGAAAAAAACCTTTTTAAGCCTTCTGCATTACTTATAGAGAATGCCGAATTAAAGCAATTTTTTAGAATCCGGAAAGGCACAAAGCATAAAAAAGGCTTTGAAGAAAAAGAGACATTTTTTATTTCAAAGGTGAACAATTTATTATATGATAGATTAAAAGATTTGGATAGTAGAGTAGATCCTTCAAAATACAAAAATTTAGACAAATTTCAAACAAATTTTACAAACAATCAAGATTTATCTAATAAAGATAAGGTACCTGAAAATTTTGATGCAAATATAAAAACAATAAGTGAACTCAAAAAAGAAATTAAAGAAAATAAAAAAGGAAATGAGATTCTTCGAGAAAATTTACATACAGTCCAAGAAAATTATGATTTATTAAATAAATCAGATCGTGAAATTAAGATTAAAAGCATTCATTCTATAAAGAAAAAACCTAAACCGAAAATTTTCTTTGAAGAATTTATCAAAAGGTTAGCAAAACCGAAGTACCCAGCAGGAAATTTAGTTGAAAACAAGCAACAAGCTCCAGAAAATTTCATGAAAAAAATTATAAATAAATTTAATATCGTGAATGCAGAAGCTTTTCAACCTGTTAAACAAGATGAAAATGGAAACATTATCAAAGAAAAAAAAAATTTGCTTCAAAATTATTTAGAAAAATTTAATAGTAATGGAAATAATTCTACTAAGGGAGCTAATAGTATTTTAAAGGTTTTAATGGGTAGTCTTCCCTCAACAAATTTTGATTCGGTAATTTTAATTTTAATATTTAATTATTATTAAATTCAAACTTTTTAAGTTTGCAGTTAATTAAATAATTTTACTCGAATTTCTTTAAAATAAATTCAAAACACAATATAAGAAAATATTGTTTAATATAATCATATGAGATTATTTTTAATTTTATTTTTTAAATAATTTATAGATTTTAAGGGTGTTTATGTTTGTTTCTCAAGTTTTATTTTAATGATTAAAACTATTAAAAATTTGAAAAAATTCAATTAATCCTTTATTTAGAAAAAAGAAAATAATTCATTGAGATCTGAATGTTTGAGTGCAAATGTTAATAATACATTCAAAAAAATGCCTCGTTTCCGACCTGATAAGGAACTAAAATCAGGTGACTTAAAGCAAGAATTTTCAAAAACAAATTCAAAATTTTTTGAAAAGAATAATATTTATACAATTGAAATGCTTTCTGAAAAAGAAAGATTACAAGAAGCGATTGAAAATCATTTGAAAACTAAAGAATTTGATTCTCAACAGTTCCGAGATTTAATGAATACTTATTGCAAAAAATTTTCCCCCTTTGATCCGAAGTTCATTGAGGAGCTAATTAACAATCGTAAAATCGAACCAATAAATATAATGAAAGGACTAAACGAAATCAAAAATAAAATTGAGCTTTTAGATATAAAGGAAAATTATATGGACAGCTTTTTAAGCATTGGTAAATTCGAGCAAGGAGCAACACTTAATAAAATAAAGTATTCAAGATTTTTTAAAATATTAACTTAGAGATAATATTTTAAGGATACAAATCTCCTATTTATATTTTTTTAATTTAAATTATTTAACTAAAAAAAGAAATTTGGATGAAAAAATTGGAAAGCTTGATAGAGGGTTGATGAAATCTTTACTAAAAATCGATAATTAAGAAAATTAATTGACTTATTTGGGTTATTTGATAAGGGTACAATAATTATAAAATTATTTAAAAAAATGAGTATTAATTGAATATCATAGATGTTTATGGTTTATAAATAAAATTTAAATCTATTTATTATTATAAATTATTTAAAATAATAATTTGATAATTTTGTTTTGTCGGAAAATAGAATTATTCTATGATTTAAGCATTTGCAAATAATTATTGGGGATTGGGGATTGG
>Ga0194116_10008344_pt1 | contig 10521 bp, 5 predicted proteins | sample TA2MahsurfametaG_4_FD_148617 | JGI IMG/M metagenome (GOLD analysis project Ga0194116, IMG submission 148617) | Freshwater microbial communities from Lake Tanganyika, Tanzania - TA2015008 Mahale S9 surface | ecosystem: Environmental > Aquatic > Freshwater > Lake | place: Tanzania: Lake Tanganyika... | reverse complement strand
CACCTAAGGCTTGCTTTCTAATTTCTAAGGCTTGTTTGTAATAGGGCTCTGCAGCTTTGTAATCACCCATATCAGAATATAAAATCCCCAGGTTGCTTAAACTGCTTGCATAATCCGGATGCTCCTCGCCCAAGGATTTCTTTCTGATTTCCAAGGCTTGTTTGAAATAGGGCTCTGCGGCCTTGTAATCACCCATATTCCTATACAAAATCCCAAGGCTGTTTAGACTCGTGGCATAACTCGGATGCTCCTCGCCCAAGGCTTTCTTTTTAATTTCCAGGGCTTGTTTGTAATAAGACTCTGCAGCTTTGTAATCACCCATATTCCTATACAAAATCCCAAGGTTGTTTAAAATGCTTGCATAATCAGGGTGCTCCTCGCCAAAGGCTTGCTTTATAATTTCCAAGGTTTGTTTGTAATAGGGCTCTGCTGCCTTGTAATCACCCATATCAGAATACAACATCCCAAGGTTGTTTAAACTGTTTGCATAATCAGGATGCTCCTCGCCCAAGGCTTTCTTTTTAATTTCCAAGGCTTGTTTGTAATAGGGCTCTGCGGATTTGTAATCACCCATATCAGCATACAAAATCCCAAGGTTGTTTAAACTCATTGCATAATCAGGATGCTCCTCGCCCAAGTCTTTCTTTCTGATTTCCAAGGCTTGTTTGTAATAGGGCTCTGCAGCTTTGTAATCGCCCATATTCTTATACAAAATCCCAAGGTTGTGTAAACTGGTTGCATAATCAGGATGCTCAGGATGGTGTTTTTCAAATAACAAAACAGCCTCGTTCCAATAGTAAATCGTAGAATCAGTATTGCCCCAAGTATTATGTGGATTCCCCTGATAGCGCATACTCAGCGCATACCAATAACTCGTGTCTGTTTGCTCTTTTAATGCCAAGTGATTCATTTTTCTCGCAATAAATAAGGCGCTGTCTTGTTGGTCGGCTTTGCGGTAATCTAGGAATTTTTGTTTTAGAGCAGGAAAGTCGGTTTGGGCAACAACTCTAGACAACAAACTCAAAAAAGCTACGAAAATAAATACTCGCTTAATCATACCATAAATTTACAAATTCTACCTCACCAACACAAAGCCCGCCCATTTCTCAGGGTCTGTGAGGTATTTGGTGCGTATTTCTTTTTGGTGGTTATTGAGAATACGAGATTAGAAATTTATACACATACCTACGTAATACCCGAGTCGATACACTTCTTTTGTGAGGTCTTGATTATTCAATAGACCATAAAAATCTGAAAAGGAGTAATTGGTGTTTTTCGAAATATTGTCATTTAACACAGATGCAACCGAATAAGACAATCCGCCTGAAACGCTTAACATTGTAAGTGCTTTTGGTCGAAAAGAAAAACCAGCCAAAAAGTTCAAATTGGTAGTTTTTAAGACATCCACGGCTACCCCAATATTGATACTTGGAATAACCTTTCGATTAGACAAAAAGTCAATGCTCATCAATGTTCCCAAACTCAATGATAAGGGAGATAACTTTGTACCAATTACTCGAATTGAATCATCTTGCATTTTCTGCTCATAAGACATCCTACCACCGAAAGGAGCAACACCAAAAAAACCAGTAGTCCAATTCATCGCTACAGCACCAGCAACAGGCATTTGAAGCGATTTCTTCATTTTTACAGCAGTTTCAAATTCTTCTGGATTGTCAATGCTTATAGTTCTGTTAGCATTTTGATCTTTTCCACTTAGAACCGTTGTCTTAGGTTCAGATTTTATTCTACTAACTTCTCCTTCTTCATTGTAAAAAATCCACTTTCCAATGCACGATGAACAATTATTATTTATTACATCATCTATTGATGGAATTTCCTCTCCACGGACCGTTCCTTCCGCCAATAAAATAGTTTGACAAGTTAAACATGGTTTATTGGTAATTTTACCATCGAATCCAATAAAGAGTGCATCGTTTGGGTATTTTACATATTGCGTAAATTCTTCTTCCTCAGTTGATAAATCGCGTACTTTTTGGAGGTCATATACTACAACTTCAAAATTCAAATCGGTTAATACTCCTTCTGGATCTGTACTTCTTAAATTTGTCCCACTTTTTGTTTTTATAACAAATGTTTTTTCAGTTTCGTAATTGAGAGATTCCAAAGTGTTAAGGAGATTTACAAATTTATCATCATCAACTCTTGTTTTAGGATTACTTTGAAGCGCTTCTAAATCATTTAATATCTTCACTAGCTTTTCATTGGAATTACTAAATTTCTTGTAATCCTCAAGAAGTTTTTCCTTATCCTCGAGTTTAATTGTTTTATTCATGGTTAAAAAATCATCAGTACTTGAATAAACCCTTGCTTCAAGAAATAAATTTTGTGCTTTTTTACCTTCAGCAATGACGTCGTAAACAGAAATCTTTTTAAAATCAGCACGAATAGTTTCCAATTGTTTAATGAGCTCTGTTTTATTCAAGGATTCGCCCATCATTTCATTCTTAATCAATTCACCATACGTTACTAAATTATCTTTCAACGAGCCATAATGTTTATTAAAATCCTTTAAAAGGTTGCTATAATCTTGTTCCTTTTTAAAATCCTCAGAGAAATGAATAACAACTTCTTCCCCATCCCTAAAAAGTTGATCTACATTTACACCATCAGAACCTAAAAAATTTAACGCAGACTGTTTTTGATTAAATACATCCAATATTGTACCCAATACCTGTGGCTCCATTAATGGCCTATATTTAATTTGCTTCTGTTCTATCGTTACTTTATATTTTAACGGATTATAATTAAATACAACCACTTTAGCAATGTCTCCTTCTTTAAATTTAGTGTTGTTAATTTTAACATATTTAGAGGTGTCTTTAGATTGTTTTTTTATCGCTTCTCTTTCTCGGAATAATTCGTATTTGTCTGCCTTGTAATCATATTTTAAGATGAAGTTTCTCTGTGAAAACCCAACAAATGAGATAACCATAAAAACAAGGATGAAAAACGACTGTAATAACATATATTTATTTTAGGAGAACTAATTTAAAACAAAATGGCGACGAAACAAAAATTATTATCATTCTTAAATCCTACCTATGCCAAATTGGATGATCTATTTTAAACACAAACTTTTGAAGAGATAATCCTGCATTGGTATTCACTTTCGAGTTTTTGCCATCTACCCCCCTTTTCATCTGATTTTTTAATGCATCGTTGGCAGAACTTCTTTCTCCAACTCTCAATGACTTCGAAGACTTCAACAAATAATCCAATTTTAGCTCACGCAAACTTGACAAAATAACTATTTTTTCTATACCTTCTTTGGGCTCATCTTTTCCTAAGGCAAAAAGTGCTTTTTCGGGGATGCTTTCTCCAGGTTTTAGCTCAAGTGATTTTAAATTATTATTTCTGTCATCAATTAGCGGAGAATAAATGTTACTGTTACTGAGATGAAGTAGGTATACATAAATTTTTTGAGTGGATTCATTTCTTAGTATTAAATTGTAAAATTTTACAGCTGAATAAATTTCTAATGTTCCCATCAGTTCCTTTTTCATATTTTCATAAGTTAACGAATCAAATTCAATTAAATCAACAACCAAATTAATCCGCTCATCGCTCAGTGTTAAAGATGAGAAATAATCTACAGCAAGAACATCTTGAATTATGTCCTTTAATGTATCTTCATATTCCTTGATGCTTAAATCAAGTAAAGGCATATTTCGAAGCGGTACATTCGTCTGCGGAATAAGTACCTGAACATTATTGGTTTTATCTCCCTTGATGATGTAATCTACTCCCGGTGTTACTTTTGGTATGACCTTTACGGTTGGAAAAACCTTTAAGAGTTCAATGATTTTTTTCTCCAACTTTTTATTTTTTTCAATATCAAGTGCAACTGTTAACACCTGACCGGGTTGAATTTCATACGTTCGTTTGGCTCTAAAATTTGTGTAATATCGTGAGGAAGATGGATCTCCACTTATTTCTGTAATTGTTTTTCCAAAACTCACCGTGCACTCTGATCCTGAGCGTTCGGATACAGTTCCGGTAAGCAATTTAACGTCTGGTTTAGCGTTTGAATAAATAGAAATTGAATCTCCTACTTGTATTCCGTTGATCATTCCTGCGCGAACCTTTAAAGTTCTTTTATCTTTAAGTGGTTCAATTCCGTAATAATTTGGTAAGACAACATTGCCGGTTCCAAAGAACAAGTTATCGCCAAATTTAGTATCTAAAACGGCCTCTTGAGTTCCCTCTGAATTGGCATAAATTTTTGCATACACAATATCAAAAACCTCTTGATAAGTCGCTTTTTCTTTCTTTAATTCCCTCAAGGTTTGATAAAGCGCATAACTCAATGAACCATAATTGAGATCAGCACCTTGAAGACCATTTTGTATTTCCAGATTGCGTTGATCGTCCTTGCATCCTTTAAATTCAACTAATACACCTTTGTTGAAATTATCTTCTTTTGAGATTTTTGTTTGTTTAACTACCTCAATAGAAGGATCTAGGCATTTTTTACTTTCACTGCGGTAAATTTGAGCTTCATCTACACCTCTTGTTACTGAACCCGAATGACAAGAATCAAAAATCATAATTAAATGACCATTTTTACCAATTTTTTCTTGAATTTTATTTTGGTAATACTCAATTTGATCATCAATTAGATGCTGGGAGAAATCATATCCTGCAACATAATTTACGGGTGCATTGTACAATGCCAAAGCTTCATCATATCCATCATCTTCGTCGGCTTTAATATACTTTAATTTTGAATATTGTTTGTGCTTAGTTAAATCAATATCTGAAATTTGTTGACCGTGACCTGAATAGTGAAAAAAGACGATATCTCCCGGTTGAATTTTTTCAATCAACTTATCCAACTCTTTCAGTACATTCTCTACCGTAGCTTGCTCATTCTTTAATTTTACGATGTTAGAAGCTTCAAATTTTTGATCGAGTAACATATTTTCAATGATCTTCAAATCATTCATGGAGGACAAATCCTTCCATTTCCCTCTTAAAAGATCGTTTTTGGGATAGGCCCCTACACCAATTAGTAAGGCATGTTTCGTTTGACTAAATGCGTGAAATGACAAAAAGCAAACACAGAATATGTAAAGATATTTCATGGATTTATAAAAAAATTACAACAAAAGTGCTGGTGAGCAAGAGTATAAAAAGGAGGAAGTTTTGTGGCATGGGGTAATGTGTCATTTTAAGTTCTTTTTACACTTCTCTTTTCTGTTATCAATACGCTCAATTTCCGCAGTGATGGATTCCGTGAGTAGCTTCACTAGCTCATCTTCGGTTTTGTTTTTCAGCGCAGGTAATGAAATAGCCTCTCCTTGCTGCTTTTCACTTAGAAAAACTTTATAGCGAACCTGCAGTTTTTTCTTCTGGATAACATAGGTACCTTCGATACGATAGGCCTTATCTGAGTTTTTTGAAAACACAAGATTTCCACGACTACTCGTTGAGGCATAATATTGATTCACCTTGTCTTTTAATTGTGGATATTTGATCTCAGCTTCACCGGTCGGATCCACTATAACACACATCCCAATCCTCGTTTTAGGGCAGCTGATGTCTATTTTCTGGCGCACTTCGTTGGTAATGTTGCCGATTTCAAAGCGTCCGTCGCCGAAACTGTTAGGCTCTTGTTTGTTGCCGTTCGCGCGCGAATAGTCTTTTACCAAATCAATGGTTTCATCGAACCAAGAACGTATCACTAAACTCGTGTCTTTTTGCTGTTCCTTCATCACTTGCAATAAGTGATAAGTCAATACACCTTGGTTGAGCGTTTCGTCTTCGTAGGCACTTTCGTTGTCGGCTGCAGCCGCCAGGATCATCATACCGTTTTTATCTTTGAGCTTGTCCAGTTGACGTATGCGCGTCGCTTCATCGTCTCCACGACCGTTAAACGCCATCGTTTGGTTGATGATTTGACCACTGTGGCACGCATCAAAAACAAATACCCGCTTCTGTGCCTTGATGTTTTTCGGGTGGCACCATTCGGTCAACTCTTCTACCCCAAAATAATACTTTTTATCTCCCTTAAATGCTTTATGGAGTATGAACCGTATTTCCTTTTCACCCGACTTTTCAGGGATATCGCCATGGCCTGCAAAGAAAATGTAGAGAATATCGCTAGCCTTTGCTTTTTCGCCGATTTCTTTCAATGCTTTTTGAATATTTGCTTTTGTAGGAGCACTTTCGCTGTTGCCCGGACCCGTGAGGCGGTAAATGCGGCAATCTTCCTTGAATAAATTGCGGGCCGTAGCTTCCACTGCATTGGAAAGGTCGTCTGCATCTTTTTTAGCAAAATCCAAATCTCGGTAGCGTTGTTCGCTGCTTTCTTTGTTGGGATTACCGTAGTCATTCACCCCGATAAATACGCCATAAAACTTCGGATTTTCTTTTTCCGTGTTTTTCACCACGTCTAATACCACTCCCCTGCCGTAAATTCCAGAACCTTTCACTTTGGCTTTCACCAAAATGGGGTTTGCACTGTTCTTTTCTCCCGTCAAAAAGCCCTGCAAGGTATCCGAGGAAAATGTCAGGTAATACACTTCTTTTTTCTGTTCGAGTTTCTTCTGCAACTGTTCGGGTTTAAACTTATAGGTGAGGTTCCCGTTGATGTAAACTTCTGTTTCTCCCAAGCCTCCGTTGCGCGGAATGATTTTGTAGCGGTACAGGCCTTTATCGCCCTTATCGATGGGTTCGATGACAGGAGTAAGCTCACAAATGTTCAAGTCTTTGAGTTTAGGCGCAGGGCGGTCGTTGATCAAAATGCTGTCTCCGTTCATGATTTTCTCCACCAAGCCCGGCACCCACAGCGAGTCTTTTACCTGGGCAAGGTCGATGACTTCCAGCCCACAAGTAAGGTATAAATAATCGATCGCCCCCTGCGTACCGTCGAAGCGGTAGTCTTCATCGTACACCAGCCAATCGTCTCCTTCCAGCTGCAAGCGAGTGTAGAGGGGTTTACCGGTTTCTACATCCCATAGGATGGTTTTGTGGTCGGCGCTGGTGGTTAAAAAGTACTTTAAATCGGAGCTAAATTCGCATGAAGTTATCCAAGAAGTATTTCCACTAAAAACCTGTAGCTGTTTTCCATTCGCAACGTCCCAAATTCGAATTGTATTATCGCTACTCGTGGTTATTGCAAATTTGCCATCCGAACTAAATAGAGCATTATAGACCCTATCTTTATGACCTCTTAGCTCAAACAGAACTTTTCCAGTTTTGACTTCCTTAATGCGTGCAATACTGTCTGTAAATCCAATAGTTAAAACATGATTCCCATCCGGACTGTATTCGATTGACATTACATCATCAGTATGCCCGGCTGAGTTCTGCAAGAGCTTACCCGACTTGGCATCCCATAGTTTGGCGGTGTAGTCACTAGAAGCGGTTACTATGCTTGTACCATCCGAATTGAATACGGCTGAATATACCCTACTAGTATGCCCGTTGAGCACCTGCAAGGCTTTTCCCGTGGCGACCTCAAAAATGCGCGCTGTGCTATCCCCACTTGCCGTGAGGGCCAATTTGCCATCTGGGCTGAAAACGGCTGAATACACAGATCTAGTATGCCCGCTGAGCACCTGCAAGGCTTTGCCCGTGGCGACCTCAAAAATGCGCGCTGTGTTGTCATCACTTGCCGTGAGGACCAATGTACTATCGGGGCTGAAAACGGCTGAATTTACCGCATCCGTATGCCCACTGAGCACCTGCAAGACTTTGCCCGTGGCTACCTCAAAAATGCGCGCTGTGTTATCAAAACTTGCCGTGAGGGCCAATTTGCCATCGGGGCTGAAAACGGCTGATCCAACCGCCTTAGTATGCCCCTCCAAGGTCTGCAAGAGTTTACCCGATTTGGCATCCCATAGTTTCGCGGTGTTGTCCCCAGTTGTTAGAACGATGATTTCATTCGGACTGAAGACGGCAGAACCTACATTTTCAGTATGCCCTTTTAATTCTTGAAGTTCAACACCCGAGAACATATCATAAATAAGTGCATTATTATTTTTACATAACTTCAAAGCAAGTTTTCCATCCGGGCTGAATACCGCGAAATTCACCTCATTATTGTACCCAAGTAAAAACTTAAGTTCCTTACCGGTAGTAATATCATAAATGCGCGAGGTGATATCACCCGCCGTGAGGGCCAATTTGCCATCGGGGCTGAAAACGGCTGATCTTACCAAATCCGTATGCCCGCTGAGCACCTGCAAGGCTTTGCCCGTGGCAACCTCAAAAATGCGCGCTGTGTTATCCCCACTTGCCGTGAGGGCCAATTTGCCATCGGGGCTGAAAACGGCTGAAGTTACCGCATCCGTATGTCCTTTTAAAACACGAAGCTCTTTACCACTGTAAACATCGTAAATGCGCGCAGTATTATCACTACTTGCCGTGAGGGCCAATTTGCCATCGGGGCTGAAAACGGCTGAATATACCGCATCCGTATGTCCTTTTAAAACACGAAGCTCTTTACCACTGTAAACATCGTAAATGCGCGCAGTATTATCACTACTTGCCGTGAGCGCCAGTTTGCCGTCGGGGCTGAAGACTGCGGAATAAATATATTCTTTATGCATTGTTAAAACCTTTAACTCCTTGCCAGTAGAAATTTCCCATATTCGTGCGGTATTATCCGAACCTGCTGTAATTAAAAATTTACTGTTTGAACTAATTGAAGCAGAAATTACATACTCACTATAACCAGCTAAAAATATCTTTTTTCCGGTTGCTAAGTCTAAAATGAAACAAGAGGGTTCAACCTTAAAATCCAAGATATTCTGGTAAATCGAGACTACCAAAAATTTATTGTTTTCTGAGAACATCGCAGATTTAATCATTGTACCTTCGCGTTCTTTTTTAAGTTCTTTTCCTGATTTGACGTCGAATAATAACCAACTATAACTACCATCCCAGGTAAAAACTAACCTTCCATCCGGACTGAAAACGGCTGATTCTACCGCATCAGTATGCCCCACCGGCAGCACCAACCTTGGTTCTTGTTTTTGGCTGAGGGAAAAAGTGCTGGTGAGCAAGAGTATAAAAAGGAGGAAGTTTTGTGGCATAGGGTAAAAATGTCAAACTAATTTAGTGTAAACTTTTTATACAAAGTGGGTAAACAAGAAAAAATGCTTGAGTGTGTTGGATTTTCTTTTCGGGGTAGATAAAAGGTGATGAGGGATTTTTAGGCGTCATTTTGTTTATTTGAAACATAAAAAAATCACTTCACTTATTTCAGTTCTTGAAGTTTACATTTTTTTTTTAATTTTGGGTACAAAAAAATAATATGAAATATTTTACCGCTGTTATATTTATTGTAGGCTCCCTCTTGTCAAGTTGCTCACCTTCTTCAGAGGACATTGCAGAGGAACTTGGACCCAAAATAAAAAAAGACATTTGTAACACACTAAAAGTAAATGAGAGCGAAGTGAAATTAGTGAGCTGTGATCTATCACATGAGTCAGGAAATAATTACATTGGTGTTCTGAAAACTAATTACAATGGAATGACGCAATCGTTTAAACTCAATGTTACCTACGAAGCCGGTGGGAAATATACAGCTGAATGGTATTTGATTAAAGAGGAATAGGCTGCAAAGAGCTACGGCAAATAAGTGTTCCCAAAGATTAATATTACACTAGGACAATTTTGTATTTAAAGTAAAACATGGTTTGCTTAAAGAAAGATTTTTGAAATCTTTCAAAAGGATATTTACTGATGATTATTTGTTACTATTATAAACATTATTAAGACGCTAAAATAAGGTATGAGAGTTCAATTACGAGAGACTGAACAAATAATACATGAAGGATCTGCAAATCATTTCAAAGGCATAGAAAGTGTAGGAGGCAAATTATATTTAACAAATGAAAGGATATATTTTTGTTCCCATTCTTTAAACATACAAAGCCATGAATTAACTATTGAATTTTCAAACATTAAATCAATTGGAAAAAGAAATACAATGCTTATAATTCCTAATGGTATGTATGTAGAACTTCATAATGGCAAAAAAGAAAAATTTGTAATTTGGGGAAGGAATAATTGGATCCAAAAAATAGAGTCAAACTTATCGAATAGCTGACCTCGGCTAATTTTTAACAGCACAAATTTCATTAAAAAAACACTTATTAAACCATTTAATCGGGATTGATACGCTTCGAGAATGAAATTATATGTTAGTGTTCAGGGGCGTTTCGGATCAATCAAAAAAAATTAAGTTAGGAATAAGTTCATTCACATTAAATTAAATTATTTATAAGAAATAGTTTTCATATGAAATAAGTGTGTACATTTAGGTCGTCGTTTTCGCGAAAGGGAAGATTTAGGGAATTTTGCTTTTCTCCGAAAAACAGATGTAAACAATGAAATCAAATGTAAAGTTGAACAGGAGGTTATTTCTGAATCTAAATATTAATTAAAAATGATTTGAAAAATTCAATGAATATTTTAGACGCTGCAATTTTGTTTCTTCGCTAATCACGAGTTGTGTGAATGAAACCCAATCAACAGAATCTGCCA
>Ga0194116_10008343_pt1 | contig 10521 bp, 11 predicted proteins | sample TA2MahsurfametaG_4_FD_148617 | JGI IMG/M metagenome (GOLD analysis project Ga0194116, IMG submission 148617) | Freshwater microbial communities from Lake Tanganyika, Tanzania - TA2015008 Mahale S9 surface | ecosystem: Environmental > Aquatic > Freshwater > Lake | place: Tanzania: Lake... | reverse complement strand
ATCCTCAACTAAAAAAGACCATCTTATTCCTTCTTTTATTTTTAAAAGAAATCAAATTTTAGTTTCGCTTACACCTCGAGATTTCTCTTTTATTGTTGAGGAAAATCTCAGTGAAATTTTTCGTTTGTTGGCAGTTGCGAACGCGAAAATTCACATTATGCAAAATTCAGCCGTAAGTTTTCACTTTTTATTGGATGAGAAGAAAGCACTTATCGATAAATTAATAGCATTATTTGGTGAAAAGTACATTTTGAAATATAATCAAGGACTTGAGTTGGTCACAATACGTCACTATAACCAAGAAACGATTGATAAAGTGGTTACGGGTAAAGAAATTTTACTTCAACAAAAAACACGACAAACGGCTCGTATCGTCATGAAGGATTTCATATAAATACCATTTTTGAGGTAGTTGCTTTTAAAGCTTACTTCCTATATTTGTTCATATGACTCGCACGTTGGCACAATTACTCCCAGGAAACAAAGGAAAAATACTAAGTATTTCATCAACTCATATCAGTGCTAAGTTAGTAGAACTCGGTTTTATTTCTGGATCTGAGGTTGAAGTTGTATTTCGTGCACCATTGAAAGATCCAATAGCAGTTGAGTTAAATGGGTGTTTAATCTCGCTTCGATTGGATGAAGCAGTCAACATACTCATTGAAGACGAGAACCAATTATAATTTTTAAATTTACGAGTTCTCCAAATGTTTTGAGTCAAATCAAATGAAAATAGCCTTACTCGGAAATCCAAATACTGGAAAAAGTTCAATTTTTAATTTGTTGACCGGTCTTAGGCAAACAATTGGTAATTTCCCAGGAGTAACGGTTGAGAAGCGAACAGGTGTGATTAATGTTTCAGAAGTTGAGCATCAACTAACTGATTTCCCTGGTGTTTATAGTATTTACCCTCGGACAAAAGATGAAGAAGTCGTTTATTCGGCTTTGACCAATCAACAATCGACTGAACATCCTGAATTAGCCATTTACGTTGCTGATGCGTCAAACTTAGAGCGAAATCTTCTTTTTTTTACCCAGTTGTATGACTTAAACATCCCATTGATTTTAGTTCTAAATATGTGGGATGTTGCCTTGAAAAGAGGAATTGAGATCGACATTGAAAAATTAAAAAATCGATTTCCAGATGTTGAGATTATAACAGCGAACGCGCGAGTAGGATTGGGTAAAAATCGAATTCTGGATGCGATAAAGAATTGGAAAGCCTCAAAGCGCCTCGAAAATTTCATCCCAAATTACAAACCAGCGTCTCAAGATGATCAACTCAAGCAATCTGATGAGGCAAAGGAAAGGTTTACAAAAATCAGGGTAATTATACGAGATGTTGAAAATGAAAATCAAATAAAATTAGATACCTTTTCTCGAAAAATTGATCGCGTGTTGCTTCATCCTGTTTTTGGGTATGTGATTTTTCTTGCAATTCTTCTCCTTGTTTTCCAATTTATTTTTTCCTTCGCTTCAATTCCGATGGATTTCATTGATGGACTTTTCGTCTCTTTAGGAAGTTGGTTTTCAGATACGTTGCCAAAAGGAATGTTGAGTGATTTAATCAGCCAAGGAATCATTCCTGGAATTGGCGGGGTTCTGGTATTTATTCCTCAGATTGCTCTTTTGTTTTTCTTTATTTCAATTTTGGAAGAAACAGGCTATTTGGCACGAGTGGTTTTTATCATGGATCGAATCATGCGTCCGTTAGGATTAAACGGAAAAAGCGTCGTTCCTCTCATGTCGAGCGCGGCTTGTGCTATTCCGGGAATCATGTCAGCTCGAACGATTGCTGATTGGAAGGAGCGAATGATTACGATATTGGTTGCTCCGTTAATGAGTTGCAGTGCCCGAATCCCGGTTTATACACTATTAATTTCACTTGTAATTCCCAATGAAAAAATTCTCGGATTTATCAATTTACAAGGGATTGTTTTGTTGTTTTTATACTTGTTGGGGATTGTTGCTGCAATTGTTGTTTCGCTTCTTTTGAAGCAATTCATTGGAACTAGAGAAAAAGGATTTTTATTACTCGAATTACCAAGTTATCGAAGTCCACGTTGGACAAATGTTGGAATAAATATTTTGGAAAAAGTAAAAGTATTTGTTCTGGATGCTGGAAAAATAATCCTTGCAATTTCAATCATTCTATGGGCGCTTGCGACATTTGGTCCAAGTGGACGAATGGAAAAGTCCGAGAAAAAGTTGATTCAATCGTCTTATTATAAATCATTATCAGATAATGAAAAGCAACAGCAATTGGCATCCGTGAAATTGGAATCTTCATTCATTGGAATCATGGGAAAAAGTATTGAACCCATCATTAAACCCCTTGGCTTCGATTGGAAAATAGGGATATCATTAATAACTTCATTTGCAGCAAGAGAAGTTTTTGTAGGGTCATTAGCAACTATTTATGCAGTTAACAACGACTCGGAATCAAACCTCAAGCTCATAGAGAAAATGAGAAACGAAAAAAATAATCAAGGAAATCCTGTTTACAGTCTTGCAAGTGGCACATCGTTGATGATTTTCTATGTTTTTGCGATGCAATGCATGGCTACCTTGGCTGTAGTTAAACGCGAAACACAATCTTGGAAATGGCCGATTATTCAAATTTTATATATGGGATTTTTAGCCTATTTCGGATCTTTTTTATGTTTCCAACTTTTGAGCTAAAAAAGGATAATTTATGTAACTTTATGTCTCAATGATTCAAGATATATTCGTTTGGCTTTTAGTTGCGACTTCGGTAATTTATATTATCCGTTTGATTTGGGTTAAGTTTTTTAAAAAGGAAACTGCGTGCGATTCATGTTCAATGGGAAAATCGATAAATAGTTCTTCTTCAAAATAAGTAATGTTATGTCCGAATGTCAACTCTATAAGTACAATATTAGTTTTTATGCGATAGAGAAGGATGAAGCAAATCATTTTGCAAATGATTTTGTAGAATCTGAAATAGATTCAGATTATGTTTCTTGGTTAAATTTTCATAGTTTATCTGACCGAGAATCCGTTGAAAAAATTTGTTCGAAATTAGGAGTTGATAAATTATCTATTGAAGGAATTTACAATAACATTAGACGACCAAAGGTTGAAGAATATCCGAACTACATGTTTTTCAGTATCAAATCGGCTTTGCCTGATGAATCAAACTCATCATCACTAAATCAGGAACAAATAACGTTTATTTTAGGCAAATACTATTTGATTTCTTTTCAAGAGAAACTATCGGATCATTTTACCGATGTTCGCGATCGTATTGAGAAGGGTAGAGGGAAGATTCGCTCGAAAGGGACTGACTTCTTGTTGTTTCGACTGTTGGAGTCTATTATTGATAATTATTTTGAAGTTTTGGAAACGATTTCCGATAAAATAACCTTAATAGACGAAAAATTGCATGTTTCTGAAAACAAAAGTATTTTTAAGGAAATAGAAGTAGAGAAAAGACGACTAATTGAACTAAGAAAAATTGTTCAGCCCATGCGAGATGTTACAATGCAATTGGAACATAGTGAAAGTAATTTGCTAGATCGTTCAAACTTCTATTATTTTTCAAATTTAAAGTCATCATGTATTAGTGCTTTGGAGGAAATTGACGCGAACAAGCAGATTTTAGATGGCATGTCAAATCTTTTTTACGCTGCTCAAGGCCAGCGTATGAATGAAATCATGAAAATGCTAACCGTTGTGAGTTCCCTATTCATTCCTTTAACATTTATTGTTGGCGTATATGGTATGAATTTCGACTTCATGCCTGAATTGAAATGGAAATCAGGGTATTTCATTGTTTGGGGAATTATGCTGTTAACCATTCTTGGACTTATGATTTATTTCACCAAAAAAGGTTGGTTGAAACGCGATAAATTATAAAAGTTTTCTTTGTTAACGTTCTGTTAAAATAAATTTGGTTCAAAACTTGCTACATACATTTGTATTATAAAATTTTAAAACCATGAAAAAATTATTCTTTTCTTTCGCGCTTTTACTTGGAGCTAGTTTAGTTTCTGTTGAGGCATGTGCACAAGTTGAAAAAGGTGCAAAAATTGAATTTAGTAAGGAGACGCATGACTATGGAAACATTAAGTATGATGGTGACCCATATTGTACGTTTGAATTTAAAAACACAGGAGATGAGCCACTAATCATTTCGAATGCGAAAGGTTCTTGTGGTTGTACAGTTCCTGAGTGGCCGAAAGAGCCAATCGCACCGGGAGCTAAAGGTTCAATTCGAGTGAAGTACGATACCAAAAGACCAGGTCCAATCAACAAAAGTGTAACCATTACTTCGAATGCTGTAAATGAGCCGAACAAAGTTATTCGTATCAAAGGAGAAGTAGGGCCAGCTCCAGAAGTTGGAACTCCTGTGAATAATTCAGGTGCGCCAACTAACAACTAATTGAAAAACTTACTTTTAAGTATTCTGTTATTGAAAACCGCCCTTGGCTATTGTCAAGAGGCGGTTTTTAGCGTTAAATACCCAGTTGTAAAGTTTCCAAAAACTCAAGAGGGAATTAAACGCAATTTCGTTTTTGAATTTATAAATTCAGGTACAGTGCCTTTGGAAATTTATTCAGTTGACGTCGAGTGCACATGTATTGATTTTTCTTTATCCAATGATGTTATTCAGCCTGGTCAATTGGGTCATTTAGAAGTTGTTTTTGATACAAAAGGCAGGTTGTATCATCAAGATCATTCGATTATTCTTATTACAAATACAACAAAGCGTAGGGAGAAACTTAGGTTCAAGATTTTTGTTGAACCAAAACCAAATTCGAAAGGTTAAACGCAATCAATTTTTATTTCAGTGAAATCTGTTACTGAATTTTCCCATTCTTTTTTCGTGCCCTGTCTTACCAGCTGTATGGTTTGAAATCCAGCTATATGCGCAGCTTCTAGTTCTTGAACTATATCAGAAAGAAATAGAATCTTTCCTGGGTTTAATTTTAATTCGAGAGCGATTTTTAAATAGGTTTCGTGAACTCGTTTCATTCCAGTTTTGGTATCGAAATAATTCGAAAAGAACCGAGTTAAGTCACCCTTTTCACTGTAACCAAAAATGAGTTTTTGAGCTTCAATAGATCCAGATGAAAAGACACCCATCTTTAATCCCTTGTTTTGCCATTTTACCAATTCGATAGGAACGTCATCATACACGTGTCCTTTTAAAACACCTTGTTCGTAACCGATTTTCCACAGTAAACCCTGAAGTGTTTTTAGAGGTGTTATTTTTCGATCCTCTTCACACCATTGGTTAAGTTTTTTAATTATCTCGTCGGTAGATTTAAGTTCAATCGTCTCCTCCTTTAAAACAATCGATTTGGTTTCATTAAAAGCGGATTTAACCACTTCATTTTCGGACATATTCTTTAATTCCGAAATATGAGCTCTAAAATAAGGGAAAAGAACGTCGTAAACGAATGAAACAGAAGTGGTTGTTCCTTCAACATCGGTTAAAATGTACTCGACTTTATCCAACACGAGAAGGGAATTTGAAATCGTGGAATTTTTGTTCGAGTCCCGATTCTGTATAATGAGGAACCCATCCACTCATGTCAATGAAAATGCGAATAGCTTTCACAAACGGATTCATTTCACCGGCATCAAACCAATGTTTTGTTCCTTCTGGAACACTAATTAAATCACCACGCTCACAAAGCAAATTGAAAACAGGTTGGTTTTCTAAATTGAACCAAAACAATCCTTTTCCATCAACAAAAAAACGTATTTCATCCTCTGTGTGCGTGTGTTCAGCAAGAAACTTATTCCGAATAGCTTCATAGTTTTCAGTCAAAGCATTGATTGAAATAACATCGGCAGTTAGATAACCGCCATTTCTCATAAACGGATCTAAATCTTTCGAATAAGCAGTCAGAATTTCTTGTTGCGTTGCCGTATCTTCAAATTCAACATCACATTGCCATTGATCAAAAAAAATTCCACGACTCGTGAAAAATTTACGGATTTCAACTGAATCAGTAATTGTTAGGTTCTTTTCAGGAATGGATAAAATGGCCATATCAGATTATTTAATCATTTTAAATTTGCACTCACAAAGATAATCCAAGGTCTCTAAATGTCGTTTGGCCTCAAATAAACTTTTTCCCCAGGCATAAGTTCCGTGCTTTCGAATGATAAAACAATGATTGGTTAACTGAGATTGCCTGTAAATGAGTTCTTTTTCGAAGAACGGCATTTCTTGTGAATTGTCCATTATTGGAATTCGTATTTGACTTAAATGCGTTCTTTGCCCTTCAAAACCTTTCTGAATTTCAAATCCTTCGAAGGTGACCTCTGTTTTTTCAATCGTAGAAATTAATACCGGATTTATTCCATGACTATGAAGAATAACTTTGGTTTCTGGAAACATTTCGTAGATGAGACAATGAATTAGGGTTTCTGCAGATGGTTTTAAGTTTACGTATTCTTCAATCGCTTCACCTTTTGAATTAATTTTAATGAAGTCTTCACTTTTAAATTCGCTTTTATCAATTCCAGATCTTGAAACCCAGATTTGATTTTTTTCATCTTTGAATGAATAGTTGGTTGAAGTTGCCGGCGACCAACCTTTCGAATGGTAGTTTCGAATTACTTGAGCAATTTGATCGTGAAGGGACATAAATTATTTTCAGCAAATGTAAAACAAAAAGAGGTTACCATTCAATGATAACCTCTCTATTTGGTTTGTTGTTTGTTACTTACTTAGTTGTTCTTTAACGATTGCCGCAATAATTTTGCCGTCAGCTTTACCTGCTAATCTGCTAGTTAACACACCCATCACTTTACCCATTTCTTGAGGATTAGAAGCACCGGTCTCTGAAATTGCCTTAATGACTTCAGATCTAATTTCATCTTCAGTTAGCATCTTTGGCAAGTATTCTTCGATTACTTTCGCTTGAAATAATTCTTCGTCTGCTAAATCTTGTCTTCCTTGCGCAATATATAATTCGAAAGTCTCCATTCGTTGCTTGTGAAGTTTCAAGCAGATTTTCATCGCTGCTTCATCACTTACGTCTGCACCTGCGCCGGATGTTGCCTCTAAAAGTAACTTTGATTTAATGTCTCGCAATGCTGCTAATCGCTCTTTCTCTTTTGCGAGCATCGCTTGTTTGATTGCATCGTTAATTTTAGCAGTGAAACTCATTAGTCAACGTTATCGTGAAGAAAATTATTATTTCTTAAACCTGTTTTTCCTTCGCTATCTGAGGAAAGTCCGAAGCGAGAAAATGATTCTTCAGAGCTCGGAGTAGCATTGTTTAAATTTATGTTTCTTCTCACGAATGCTGGCTCATTTTCGAATTCTGCAATTCCTTCTGCTTTTTTCAATTTTGCAGTATATTCTTGAATTTTGGAAACACGTTCTTGTGCTTTGCGCTGTTGTTCTTCAGGAGATAAAACCTTTTTAGTTTGTTCCAAGTTAAGTTTCTCCAGCGTATCATCTTCAAGCATGTGACGAACCACTTCATCTTTTGTTGGCTCAGTAGTTACAGGGTTATCGAATAATGTAAATGGACGTACCTCGTCTTTAACTTCTTCCACTTTTTCATTTTCGATTGTTGAATCTATTACATCCCAAGTAAATTCAGGTTTTTCTGTTGAAATAGATTCTTCGGCGCTTTCATCAACAAAATTCTCTGAACTTTCCACTTCTAACGAAAAATAAGAACTTGGTTCAGTTTCAGATGTATTTTCGATTACTTCGGATGAAAAGTTTTCATTAGAAACAGAATCTGAAGTTACATTTGAATCAGCATTAGTTTCGCTGATTGACGTGTTTGAAGTTTCAAATAGGTCATAAGATTTTTTTTCTTCAACTACTGGTGTAAATGTACCTGTTGGGATGACGTTTTCAACAGATGGTTCAGTTTTTAAAAATGGTTCTTGTGTTAGTTGCTCTTGAACTGTTGGTTGAATTTCTTTTCCTTGTTCAAAAGGAGAAACAAGTTGTGTAGTAATTTCCTTCTTATTATCTTCCTCTAAAGAAACAATAGTTCGTTCAGGAGCTTTTTCAAAACCAGTAATTGGTGTTGAATTGAAACCTGTTGCGATAAGTGTAATACTCAATTTTTCACCAAGAGAAGCATCAAAACCATGTCCCCAAATTACGTCAGCTGTTGCACCTGCAGCATCTTGAATGTAATCTGTAATTTCAGTAATTTCGTCCATCATGACTTCTTTACTTCCATATGTAATGTTCAATAGAACGTACCGAGCTCCATTGATGTCATTATCATTTAATAACGGTGAAGTCAATGCGTTTTTAACAGCAACCAAAGCACGATCGTCTCCTTCTGCAATAGCACTTCCCATGATGGCTTGACCACTATTTCTTAGAACGGTATTAACATCGTTGAAATCAACATTTATAATTCCTGTGACCGAAATCACCTCTGCAATTCCCTTTGCAGCGACAGTTAGTATATTGTCAGCATGAGAAAATGCATCAGTTAAGGACATATTCTTTCCAAATTCACGTAGGCGTTCGTTATTGATAATCAAAAGCGTATCTACATTTTGACGCATTTTTTCTAAACCTTCTTCTGCCTGCTGTCTTCTTTTTCTGCCTTCAAAATTGAAAGGAACGGTAACGATTCCTACAGTTAAAATCCCAAGGTCTTTCGCAACTTGAGCGATTACTGGAGCAGCACCAGTTCCTGTTCCACCGCCCATTCCAGCAGTAACAAAAACCATTTTTGTATTTTTCGAAAGTAATTCTCGTATTTCTTCAATATTCTCAATGGCAGCCTGCATTCCAACTTCAGGTAACATTCCTGCGCCTCTGCCCTCTGTAAGTGCAGGACCTAATTGAACCTTGTGAGGTACAGGTGAAATATCTAATGCTTGTCGATCCGTATTACAAACTATAAAGTCTACACCTACAATACCTTGATTGTACATATGATTAACAGCGTTGCTTCCGCCACCGCCTACACCAATAACTTTAATTATCGAGCTTGTTTCTCTTGGGATATCAAATTCCATATTTTTTAATTTAAATTTATGTATTACTATTTGTCGTCGTTTACGTCATTTTCATCGTTATCATCAAAGAAATCGCGTGTTTTCTTTAAGATTTTATCAAAGAATTTTCCTCTTTTATTTGGATCTGAATGCGTTGGTGGAGTATCCTTTGGTTTTTCCTCTTCCTTTGAATTTTCTTGTTTAAGATCACCACTTTCCATTGACAATCGATCCATTGTTTCAAATCCATTTAGTACCAATCCAATTCCAGTTGCATACATTGGACTTGCTAGGTTTTCCAAATTATTGGTATTTGCTAAATGTTCAGTTGGATAACCAATTCGCGTATCCATTCCAGTAAGGTACTCAAACAATTGCGTTAAATGTTTCAATTGAGAACCTCCTCCTGTAACAACAATTCCGCCAATTAATTTTTTGGCATATCCTGAATTTTTAATTTCATAATTTACCAATTCAATTATCTCTTCCATTCGAGCTTGAATGATACTTGCTAAATTATGTAATGTAATTTCTTTCGGATCACGTCCCCTTAAACCAGGTATACATACAACCTCATTTGTTTTACTTTCAGAAGCAAGTGCGCTTCCAAATCTCACCTTAAGAGCTTCTGCGTGACGAGGTAGAATTTGACAACCTTCACGGATGTCTTGTGTAATTACGTTTCCTCCGAAAGGTATTACAGCCGTATGACGAATAATTCCATCTTGAAAAATTGCAACATCTGTAGTTCCGCCACCTATATCAACAAGCACAACTCCGGCTTCTTTTTCTTCATCACTTAAAACAGCATCAGCTGACGCAATAGGTTCCAAAATAATTTCTCGTACGTTTAGTCCAGAGCGATCGACACACTTTTTGATATTCAAGACATTTGTAACTTGACCTGTAATAACATGAAAATTAGCTTCTAATCTAATTCCCGCCATTCCAATTGGATCTTTGATTTCTCTTTCACCGTCAACAATGTACTCTTGTGGTATTACAGTGATTATCTCCTCTCCTGGACTCATTACCATGTTGTACATGTCATCCACAAATGCATTAATGTCAGATTGTGAAATTTCACCGTTTTTGTTACGCCGAGTGTACATTCCACGATGTTGAAGACTTTTAATATGCTGTCCGGCTATTCCAACGTTTACGTTTCGAATTGATAGTTCGCCTTCAATTGAATTTTTAGTTTCATCAACAGCAGCACGAATAGACTGAATCGTTTTTTCAATGTTCGAAACCACACCACGCATGACGCCAAGTGATTCACTTTTCCCCATGGCAATGATTTCGATTTTGTTGTGCTCGTTGCGACGGCCAACAAAACAGGCAATTTTTGTTGTACCGATGTCTAAACCAACTACAATTTTGGTTTTCTTAACAACACTAACTTCTTTTTCTACAAACGATTTGTCCATCATACTTGACACTTATTTCACTATACTTATTCCAACCTTCGAATGAAATTGCCTCTTCATAAAATGTTGTCAAACGACTAAATTTCTCAGTAACTTCTTCGTCGGTATTAGCCGTTCCGAAAAC
>Ga0194116_10008342_pt1 | contig 10521 bp, 7 predicted proteins | sample TA2MahsurfametaG_4_FD_148617 | JGI IMG/M metagenome (GOLD analysis project Ga0194116, IMG submission 148617) | Freshwater microbial communities from Lake Tanganyika, Tanzania - TA2015008 Mahale S9 surface | ecosystem: Environmental > Aquatic > Freshwater > Lake | place: Tanzania: Lake Tanganyika... | reverse complement strand
CGTCCTTCAAATACTGTATTTTTTTTGTTAAAATTGGCTTACTAAGAGATATGCCTGACTTAATCTTTGCTAGAACTGCTGCGATATCACTAGCTAAATAGAGTGAAGAATCTTCGAAATCTGATTCAACGTAGAATGAACTGGAGGAGTTGTTGGAATAGTTGTACGTTTGAGTTGTAATATTGTAGCCAGTACCTTCAAACACCGTCCCGCCAGTTAACAATGCGCCTGTTGCGGGAGTGATATAGGGAGCAGTAGGAATCCCATAATTTATGGCTGATTGAAGTGCGTATGACGTGGTATATTGGAATTGAGGAGCATAATTCTGTGCACTATAATTCTGGATTACATAATTCCCTACGGCAGAAGTAAGAGTCCCTGGCCCAGACCAGTCCATGTAGGTATCGGCCCAATCGTAAATGTACTGAGCAACTGCTGTAGTCCCTGGATCAGCTATCAAAGTCGTGCTTGTACTGTAAACATCAGAAGTTGATGTAGTTACTGCATTTGTAGTACTGTAGTTGGCATTCAAGGAACCAGTAATGGTACCTGATGTAGTTTCAGATGCCACATCCTTGTTGCCCACCGTTACTGCTTCAGTTAGACTTGCGGTAATTCCTGCAGAAAGACCGTATGCTGTTGTAGAGGAGCCAGTATTAGTAATTGTTGTTGAAAGTGAGAATACTTGTTGCGTTGTGCTAGTCCCATTGTTCTGCAAAGTTGCAGATGCCGAGCTGTTAGGAGCAACATCTGAAGAATTAGATTGAGTTACATTGGATGTCGTAATAGAAGCAGTCGGAACTATTGCGGATAAAGTATAGTACGTTCCGTTATACAATAAGGAAGGGCCTACAAGTGTGTATGTGCCACTATTATTGATTGGAGTAGCTGTTCCAGAGGGAGCATTATACTGTAATGAATTAATCGGAGATTCATTGTACCATCCTGCGAGGAAAGATCCTGATTGATATGCACCCTGGTTTGCGGAGGACAAGCTGTTCCATTGAGAGCTATTATAGTTTTGAGTGCCAACGTACTGAGCATGTACACCATAATAATATGTGTAATTATATGATTTGTGACCGCCCCAATATGTCCCATAGTAACCAGTACCGGTAGCACTTTGATAATATTCATACATATCTTGATTGATAAGTGCATTCATCAACATCGCACCAAGACCATAATTGACTGTGTCGGCAGCAGATAAAATGGTCATCCCTCTGAATGCATATATATATATATTGTACGGTGGTTGCAAACCGGAAACAGGCTGCCTGGTTGTCTTGAAATTATTTGTGATACGTCGATCTCAGTGCTTGAGCTTGCGTCCGCCCTTTGGTGCACTTTAGTCACATTGGAGGTCAATTTAGTTGTTAAATATTTCCCTCGACTCGCTTAAATCTTTTACGTGGACTATATTAGCATTAATTTAGATTATTAAAGAATTCGATGCTTACAGGGCGATTTTCTTCCGATGACGCGTCCATCGTGGCTGCATTGATTGAACTTGGTGTTCAAGTCATTGATCCATGCAGTTCTGGTATCTTCAGACTAAATAAAACCCTTAAACCTGGACTTGATTTCCTCACAGATTTTAGTTATTATTATTTTCGAAAGGATACCTTCCTCTTATTTAATCCTTCATCTTGTTCTGAACTTTTATCCATCCTTCAACTGCTCCGAGCTAGCGGTTTACGCTATGTCATCAGAGGGAATGGACACTCACTTAATGCATCAAGCATTCCAGGTCCAGAAGATATTCTTATTAGCTTGACCGAAATCCGAGATCTCGATATTAGCAATCTGTCTAAAGGGTTCATCGATGCAGGCGCAGGTTCTACTATGAATGAGATTAATTCATCCTTATCAAAGCTAGGCTATACTTTACCGGTCTCGCCCGATGGATCGGATCTAGGAAGTCCAACATTAGGTGGCTTTCTTCAAGCTGGGGGTATATGTTCTTCCTCTTATAAGTATGGTGGGTTCTGGAATCATATTATATCTATTACTGCCATTACAGACTTACTAGATCTAGTTAACTTCTGTTCATCAGATCCTATTTTTCCGCGCTTATTTGGTACTAGGCATAACTCTTATATTATTACTAATGCTCGACTTAAAGTAATTTCTCGAGACGAGTCAACTTCTGTTGATACTCGTCCAATAAATAAACCTATACCTCATTATTCGTCCTCTCGATCTCCCATTTGGTTTAATTTTCATTGTGATAATGATCAGTCTAATATGGTAGTCAAAACAATCACTTCTGTCTGCTCGGAGCTTAGACCTTTCTGGCAACTATATGACATTTACTCGTATCCAGTTAATAATAATTTATTCATTCCTCCTAATATATTTACTTCCAATGTGTCCAGCTTTGTTCGCGTAGGAGCTTGGGGTTGCCCCATTAACCGATCAACGCATGTCCTTGAGTATATATCTAAAAAATTTGCATCAATTTCAAATATATGTACAGGTGCCATCGCAGCCAATGCAATTAATTTCAGGCATTATCCAATTCGCTCCTTTGCCGCGTCAAGTAGGATGAATTCAATAATCCGTCTTATACGCAGCGTACTTCTATATTCTTAATCCAAACCGCTTATGAAATCAAGTTTTTACGAATTTTATCGCTCTCCTCTCTCCCCCTCACTTTTAGAGCGTTTACTCAAAAAGGTAGACTTACTCCTCCAAAATGGTCAATATCACCATGATCGGCCTTTGTATCAGACCAAAGGTAATATACTAATTGCTCATCCTGAATTTTCTGAGCTTAGAAAATCTTTCCTTTCTTGCGTCCGTCTTTATTTGGGGCGTAACAGCGAGTCTTTTTTTTCATCACCCCTCAACTTAGTTTCTTGGGTTTATACTAACTGGGGCGGTAGCGGTTTTATTGATAATGGCTACCACTCTCACAACTCGGCAAACCCTACCTCAATCAGTGGAATTTATTTTCTTAGTCTGCCTGAAGAGACCTTAAGCTGTGCAACCCGATTTGTAATAGGAGGTAATATTCATTATCTTCCACCGATTCAAGGGACTTGGTTTTTATTTCCATCCTCATTACATCACCAGCCTGGCAGATCGAATCTGCAGACACGTCGATATACTCTGTCAGCAGATTTATCAATTCAATCATCGGCAGTTGCAAGATACTTGCAATCTTTATAGGTTGTAGATTATCCTGGATTCCATATCATGGTAGTATTCAAGTGCTCTATGCCTTTTTAAATAATCACTTTCTGTGCAGTTGTTTTGACTTAGACGGTAAGCACGCTTGCACATTTTACGATCACTTGACATATTTAATCTTGGAAACTTTGGTGCATTCATTATTGTGTTATTTCCGCCTAAAAATTCGTTAAGATTATCTAAATTATCGTTTATATCTGACAATTTTACAATAAATGAAGTCTTTGTGGCCATGGCACTAACTGACGCTAGTGTTGCTGTAAGCCAATAATCTAAGGTAGATTCAAATATCTTCTCCCAGTCTAACGAGATACTTGATTCACCGGCATAATTAGAAGGGTTAAGCATCTTCGGTAGGAGATCCCAATAAAGAGTATGACTTTTTGGCTTTACGTTTTCACTTACGTATGCAGCATAATTTATAAATGAGAATGACCACTCTACTGGCTCTCGTACTATTGAGACAAAGTGCGTGTTGGTATATGCATCAACAACGCTCTTGGGAAACAAGGAGAACATCGTGCAGATATCGTACTCCAGTCTGTAATACATATAGCGTAGTTTAAGATAGCTTATCGCTGAACTTGTATCACCATTATATTCTTGACGATATGCAACGTTTATTAACGCGTTGATATCTATTTCGTGGCCCTTAGACGTTGACGGTATAAAGTTGTATAATGATGTGCTACCGCTCTTGGGCAGTCCTAGATAACATATCTTTGGTCCTATCATTCTACATCGATAAGTTCTTCCTTATTCTGTAATACCCAGAATTTATATTTAATGTCGCTCTCAACAATTGAAAGCTTTTGATATATTGTATGCAAACTTTCTTCAATATCCAATGGGCGATCGTTGTCCGCAAGGGATGAATTGAAGGCGCAATTTACTTTGCCCAATATTTCTAATGCAATACTTCTCAAGCGACTTTCCAATTCTTCTAATCCTGTATCAACTTTGAGTGTCTTAAATGAACCTCTAAATAAACCAATAAGATAACTTTGTAATTTGTCACGCTCGAGCAAATAAAATTTGTAATCACCAATGAGAGGGGTCAGGTTTTCTATCTCTGTAAAATATGGCAGGTGGTTAACGCAATTATAAATGTAATGACTTCTTTTAGGGCTAATGTCGATTATTGTGATAGAGTCGTTGAGTTCAGGGAAAGTAGATATGAAGTCTAACGCTTTAGTTTCATGCCAAATTATTACATTGGCTCTTTTGGTTTTATTTGAGTGTATTGCTGAAATATTTTCTTGTATAAAATCCCAGCATTTCCTCCTAGTCTGTTCGTTTGGTTGATGGCCAGCGTACAAGTCTGAATTGCTTTGGTTTGCGCAAAACTTTGCCATTGTTTCAATAATATCAGAGTATCCTATGTATATGGGTTCGCAATTTAGTTGGTCTCTTAGGAGAATGCATATTGCTTCAGCAATGGCACTGTCTAATTTTCCGCAAAGTCCGCTTAAAACTACCAGGTGAGCACGCTGAGCACATGCTCGATTAGTTTTTCTAAAATCAGGTGTTTTAGTTTTGGCATTCGATATTATGTTTTCAACATATAGCTCGTACTGAAAGGGATCAATTCTATCGTTGTCAACCACTGAGTAGTCAATTATAGAGTCGGAGATTGGCCTTAGTATTTTTTGAAATTCAGTAAGCTCATTTTCTCTATAGAACAATTGAGCCACTGCTAGTTTAGCCCGATGGCGTATCTTTAGCGGTATTATATCTTGATAATCTGATATGTCTTTTACTAGTCTTGCGTCACTTAATGGTATTGTTTTGTCTTTATTGTATTCAATCTTCTTAAGCGATGAAGCCCATATGTCCATAAAGTATGGACTATCGCTCCAATCTTCCCTGAACTCAACTTGTCTAAGAAATGACGCCCCAGATGCAATTGCTTCATTTATTACATCGAATGGCAATTTATAGCCAGGAGCGTATACTGTTAACTTTTCAAGTATCGTTTTGAATGCATCGGTGTTTCTATATCTATATGCAATTATCAGTTGGTATCCTAATTTGTACAACCGAGACCTCCTTCTATCTTTTGATTTCAGCCTGTTGAACGTATTAATTTTAGATCTTCCCACTGAATCAGGCGCACACATTAGCGCGTTTAATATTGCAATGCTAGCTACTTCCATGTCCCCTACTGATTGTATTATTGCCAAGTACTGATTGATTTTCTTCTTATCTATTAAGCTATAGTTCAGGGAAATCGCGAATGGAAGTATTAGCTCCGGAAAATCTTTTAATATAAGTAAGCATCTTTCTATATCCTCACTCTTGCTTAAATATACCGTTAGGTTTAATAACCGATATGCTTCTTTTATTGTGATTTTAGATTTAGCTTCAAAATATTTCTCCGCCAGTTCTATTTTTAAATACTCCCTGTTTGTGTATATCTTATTGAAGTGATCCTGTGCGTAATTATGTTGAATGCTGTTTGATGGGCAAAGCGCCAGAGATGCTAAATAGTAATGGTGTAGTAGACCATAGTCAAGTAAGGCTAGTAGATCAGCTCCGGTGCTAAGCGAATGCTCTTCCCTAAAAGCAAACAATCTATCCAGAACTTCCTCTGCGTGCGTGGCAATTGGTCGGTCTCCATTCATTGGCGAGTTTCATTGGCGAAGCGCTTTCATTACTCTAGCATTGTGTTTCTCTCGATGTGTTCTGATATCTGTGTACTTCTTAACTTCCCCAGCATGCAGCTTCTTCATCTTTGTTTGACTTCTATCTTCCCTATCTTAGATCTCTTGTTTTCTTGATTCAATTTTCGAGATTGGCCTTATTCGCATCTTACTTATTCAGTTCTTTTGCCTCCCCGTCGTTGTTCGCATCAGTTCCTTCAATCGCTTTGGTTATCATAATGAATATCTTAATCCTCCATCACAGATAATTTTGACATTTGGATTTGGATTCATCACAGCTGTTGGTTGACCGATCTCCGAGTGTAGGTGGGCGCCTTTTATTGGACAGTTTCAGCCCCTAATATCGTTAGCTCCAGGCGGGGGCGCAGGGTTTGGTCTCCGTGTAGATCTCATGGGGAGTTCTGCCTCCCAATGAGCTGTGCGGTCTTACATGGCTGTACCTCTAGAGAAGGCGGGCCAGCCTGATTTCAGCGTCCCATCCATCGCTGTAGGCGACCAGGTACACCTCCTCGTTTCTGACCGTTCTCCACAACTACTCCACCAGGATGTTGTCTTAGCAGCGTATCCGGTCTGACCAGCTGATATTGATTTCCTCTCCATGCAGCACTTCCCACGAACTCATAAGAGGTGAAATGACAGCCCTGGTCGGAGTCAAAGATCTTTGGCCTGCAAACACCTCCCAGCGCCTTCTCCAGAGCATCGAGACAGAACTCCGTTTCAAGACTGTTGGATAGCTTCCAGCTGAGAACGCTTCTGGAGGACAGATCCACGATCGCCACCAGGTAGAGGAACTCTTTCTGCAACGGGATGTAGGTGATGTCGGTGGCCCACACCTGATCCACAGCCGTGACCAGCCTGAGGTTCACCAGGCAGGGAAAGCGCTCCGATGGATCTCCAGGAACTGTCGTACGTGGCTGCTGAAAGATCGCCCGTAAACCCATGCGCCGCACAAGGTTTCGCACCCTGTCACGGCTGATCGAGATCCCGTCTCTAGCTGTTCTGTTTCACCAGGTTGTTCAGTGACAAAGGGGTGTGAGGCCGCTACGGGTTGAGCTGCGACCCATCCACCCAGGCCTCACGCACCCATGCATAGCCATCCCAATGCCCGTCTGACGCAGAAAGGCCGTCTCCGGCTCGTGACCCAGCACCTGGAGCACGGCCGCAGCCTCAAGAAACTGGCCGCCGAGAACAGCATCAGTCTGCGCTGCGCCTACCGCTGGCTGGCTCGTTACCGCGCAGGCGGTCCATCCTCTCTGGTGGAACGTCGGAGTGTTCGCCGCACCCAGCGGCGGACGCTCGATCCACAGCGTCTCCAGCACGCCGTGGATCTCCGCCACCAGCGGCTCCACCTCCGTCACATTGCCCGGCTGCTGCAGGCGCCCTTCTCCAGCGTTGCCAGGACTCTCAGCCTTCTGGGGCTGGGGCGTCTGAGGAACCTGGAGCCCAAGGTTCCAGTGCAGCGGAACGAGTGGGAGCACCCAGGCGACCTGATCCATATTGACATCAAGTCGCTGGCGCGGTTCCGGAAGGTGGGCCACCGCATCACCGGCGATCGCCAGCAGGGGCGCTCCTACGGCGTCGGCTACGACAAGGTCCATGTCGCAGTGGACGACGCGACACGGCTCGCGTACGTCGAAGTGCTGGAGGACGAGCAGAAGCCAACGGTGATCGGCTTTCTCAGCCGAGCTGTCGCCTGGTTCAACGGCCAGGGGATCGAATGCCGCAGGGTGATGAGCGACAACGGCCCGGCCTACGTCTCCAAAGCGTTTGCCAAGGCCTGCCGCACCCTGGGGTTACGGCACATTCGCACCAGGCCCTACATGCCCAGAACCAACGGCAAAGCAGAGAGATTGATCCAGACCCTCTGCCGGGAGTGGGCCTACGCCATGGCCTTCCCAAACTCCGAGGAGCGCAACCGCTGGCTGCCCCGCTCCCTGTCGATCTATAACCGCCTCAGGAAGCACTCAGCCCTGGGCTGGCTTTCACCTCAGCAGCGGCTCGCTGAGCTGCTCCGCTGACGAACCTGGTGAGACACAACAGCTAGCCGGGTAGTCCACCATTCGGCGGAGGCCGCTGCAAGGATCATCATGGTAGAGAGCGTCGATCCTCGCCATGATCCGCAGGGTCGATGCCCGCACCGGCGTCGGCCGGTAATAGAGCGTGGATCTGGCCAGACCCAGGAGCGTACATTGGCGGCTGACGCAGAGCTCTGCGTGGTCGTTAACGACCAGCTTGCGTAGCTCAAGGGAATCAGAGCAGCTGAGACTTTTTTGAGCCACTCCAGCTCCATCTGCAGCCGCCCGATCTGCTGAAACAGCTCAGCCTCTTTAGCCTGCCACTCCTCCTTGTCCTTGGTATTCTAACCCCTGCTGTACAGCTCGTGGCACCGTCCAGCAGGCAGTTTCCACTTGCTCTCCTGGATCGGGTGGATTGCATGGTCAGCGGCGATCTCCTGAATCGTCTTGCGGTCACTGTTCTACTCCATGGCGACTCACTCGGGCCTTGAACTCGGAGCTGTGAGTGCGGCGCTTGCTCATTGGTGGGAGACCCTTTCAGGGGCGGTACCCCGCCTCAGAGGTTAATGATGGGGCTTGTCCAGAAAAACTAGTCCACCTCACAGGGTGGGATTTTGAGTTTCCTGGACTTGGGTGCGGTATTAAAGTTCACAAGCGTGGAAGGCGATGAAGGTAGGGGGATCGAGCACAATCCCAATTCGCTGTTGAACAGCCTTCTCAGGAAAGTGTAAAAGCAAGCCTTGACCAGCTTATGCAAAGCTATCCAGTACAGCGCTGCAATCCCAACTATTATGCCATTCGAACTTAATGCGATGAACGCTTAACATTAATTCAGCATCCTAAGCCATAGTAGTCGTATTTTGCTCAGTCTTAAGACGATGATCATTGAAAACCTATCAGACAAGTTAGTATACTTGGGAATGCCCAAGACTGCAAGCAGTTCATTATCTAGTCTATTATCTCGCTACGCCGCCTCGGAGCATGAATACGAGCATGAATATGCATGTAAGATTATTTGGCGGTATGAGCAAATCCATTCGGAGTGGGAGCTTGTTCATTATTTTAGAAATAGAGCAAAAGCCTTGGCGGGTCATGATATAGCATCATTTCTCCATCAACTTGACTTTAATTTATTAGAAAAGTGTTTCCCAGCATCAAAATTTTTAGCAGTTGCCAGGGAACCATCTCAGTGGATAGCTTCATTTCTTGCGATGATTTTAGATTACTCTAAAAGTGGTAGATTGTCTCAACTGACGTTCGATTTAAGATTTTTAAGCGACTATGCTATGAAAATTTCGCCTAGCCTGTCTTTCTTAGGATTATGCCATCAGCTGGCAAGCGACAAACGTCGAGGTAGGATAATCCAAGACTTTCTAGACTATTGGATCCTTTGGTTTAATAAGATTAATAACCTAGGGGCTGAAAAGGAAATTTTTATTTATACAGATGTTTGCAGGCTGCATGATGATATTATCGGCTGCTACCAACGCTTGCATGGCGATAATCTACCGGCACTCCACACATCAAATCACGATATATGGTTAAACAAATGTCCTGCTTATTATACGGAATTCAAAAAGCGTATACAAGCCGAAACGCAGGATATGCCCCTTTATCCCCATGCGCTTCGATGCTTCGCAGCACTGAGCACTAGCCCATAAAATTCGCTTAATGCACGCAAAACTTCAGTCTTTTACATGAAAAAAGGCATTCTTCGCTCTAAGTAGCGACTAAATATGCTCATAATGTTGATTAATTGCGCAAGACTTGGTGAATCGCAACGCTGATCGACAAGACATGTACCTGCAATGTTTAACCTGGAAACTCAAAGTAAAGCTTGTGCTCAAAAAGCTACGATTTCTTTATATTTTGTTGGCCATCGACTATGTTTTTTAGAGTCGCCCGACTTAACAATTAAGGCGGTTCACAGGGAAACTTGACTGACACAACCCTTGACGAAAAGCTGGGATCATTCGAATTCTTATACAGTATATGTTTGATGCTTAGAGCCTGGCTCAGACGTGATGTTGATTTAAAGTGCCCGCACATCATCCACGCAGTTTTGCTAGTAACCGGGGTCGTTTTCTAGCATCACCTTTGGCATTCTTGAATCTGGCAGTTTGACCAAGCAGCAGCTTGGCTCAGCAAGCTGATTGCCGTTACCAGCTCCCCGTAGGCCAATGCTTCAATTTTATGCAGCAGTGTCGAAATGTCGATGTCCAGATGTGCTGGGTGTTGTAGGACTACAGTGTTACGGCTACGCTTTTCGACAGATTTGCATGAAATGAGCCTCCTTCTGACATTGGGTCTGATTGGATTACCCTTAGTTTCCTTCAGGATGATTAAATGCAGGCGAATTCATCATGTTGTCAGCTGAGAGATCTGGAAAATCACTACTCAGGCCGTGGGCAGAGTTTATTAGCGCAGCAATAACTCATAATTAGCATGCTCTCAACGGAGATGCCCAAGCTCAGAACAAAAGGAATTCAGCTATCCAGAAAAATCCTGCGGACTTCGAAGCCCCATCATCGGTAGTTCTGGAACTGCAGCGGCACCTCCACGTCCTGGGCCTTGAGCAGGGTGATGGCGGCTTGGAGGTCGTCCTTGCTCTTGCCGGTGATGCGCAGGGTGTCGCCCTGGATCGCCAC
>Ga0194116_10008337_pt1 | contig 10525 bp, 10 predicted proteins | sample TA2MahsurfametaG_4_FD_148617 | JGI IMG/M metagenome (GOLD analysis project Ga0194116, IMG submission 148617) | Freshwater microbial communities from Lake Tanganyika, Tanzania - TA2015008 Mahale S9 surface | ecosystem: Environmental > Aquatic > Freshwater > Lake | place: Tanzania: Lake... | reverse complement strand
CGTTTCATTCAGGCCTTCTACGGTATTCGGTGCCAGCCCGCGCCTGAGATGTGATATTGTTTTTAATAACCTAGTTGCCTGTGCGTATACTACCGGAAGGATAGAGATCAAAAGCGATGGTACACCTATCAGACCTGTTGTGCACATAAAAGATGTATGCGCCGCTTATATCGCCGGTCTGGAAGCACCTAAATCTCTCGTAGCAGGTAAAGCATTCAATGTGGGTATACCCGATGGTAATTTCACAGTTCGCCAGTTGGCTGAAGCAGCGCAGAAAGCTGTACCTGGATGTGAATTAGTATTTACGGGTGAACACGGTTCTGATGCAAGGACTTACCGCGTGGATTTTAAAAGAATATTGACGGAGCTACAAGACTATTATAAGCCTGAGTGGAATCTTGAAAAAGGTGGAAAAGAGCTGGTGGAACTATTCCGTAAATCGAATTTTACTGAAAAAGAGTTTCGCGGAAAAACAACTGTGCGTCTTTCACAATTAGCCTATATGCAGGACAATAATTTAATTAATAACAAAATGAGAGTTATATGAAATTATATCCTCAATCAATATCCGGTGTATTTTTGATTGAACCTACACCATTTGCAGATGAACGTGGTGTTTTTAGAAGACATTTTTGTGAAAATGAATTTTCCGAATATGGAATTGCTTCCATTGTAAAACAGTCGAATGTATCTGAGAACAAGTTCGCTTATACTTTAAGAGGCTTCCATTACCAAGTTCCCCCATTCGGTGAAGGAAAAACGCTTTCTTGTCTGAAAGGAAAAATTTATGATATCATTGTAGACCTCCGTCCGGATTCTCCGACATACAAAAAATGGCAATCTTTCGAACTAGATGACAATAACCGTTATTCTATTCATATTCCTCCAGGATGCGCCAACGCTTTCCTAACATTGGTAGACGACTGTCTTATACATTACTATTGCTCTGAGTCATATCATCCACAAGCTGAAAGAGGTATTCGTTATAATGATCCTGCATTTGGTTTTGTATGGCCGCATGAACCTAAAATAATCTCTGTAAAAGACCAGGAGCATCCTGATTTCAAAGATTAATCAATCATGAGGATACTTATTACAGGAGGTTCAGGTTTTATAGGGTTACCAATTATAGAACTGCTTGAGAAAACCAACCATGAGCTATTGGCATTTTCAAGAGTGCCTAGACGCGCGAATACTGCTAACTGCAAATGGATCGAGGCAGATATTGATAACCCTGCCGAATATGAGCAAATTATATTCGATTTTAAACCGGAAGTGTTATTACATCTTGCATGGCGTGGGATACCCGACTTTTCTCTTGAAACCTGTCAGCGAAATCTTTTTGCATCACAAAAATTGATCGATACTGTGATTACTTCAGGTGCCTGTAGGAAAGTGATCGTTTCTGGAAGTTGTTTCGAATATAATATCAAACAAGGAGTAGCTCTGGAAAGTAATTTTGGAACACCGCGTGATCATTTTACTTGGGCTAAACTTAGTTTGCTTTCATGGGTGAAAACGATATGCGACTCAAAAAATATCAACTGGGCATGGTTACGAATTTTTTATGCTTATGGTCCCAGGCAGCGTGTTGCTTCACTGGTACCTACGTTGATAAAATCACTTTATGATAAACAGGTGCCCAATATCAGCACACCCTTCAATGAAAATGATTTTGTTTATTTATCCGATGTGGCAAGAGGTTTTGTTAATGCGGTTGAACATGATGGTAAATCAGGTATTTTCAATCTCGGATCGGGTAAACCGGCGGCAATACTTGATATTTGTAGAATTGCAGATAAATGTATCAACGGATCACAACTTATAGCAGAAGCACTTGCTGTAAAAGCCCCAGCAAAATCTGTGCATCCGGATGTTTCTTTCTGGGCTGATACTACACGATCTATGGATGAATTAAAATGGGAGCCATTGGTTAATCTGCGCGAAGGCATTCGCTTGTCCTACAAATGGTATCTATCCCAAAGTAAAAAACAATAATATGCGCCAACTGGCGCTAAATGATAACAAGTATTACATGAATATTATTACTACAAGAACACCATTAAGGATTTCATTTGCGGGTGGCGGTACTGATCTACCGGCTTTTTACAATATTGAGGAAGGGGCAGTACTCAGTACTGCCATCAACAAATACCTGTATGTTACAGTGAAACGACATGGTAACTTGTTTAATGAGAATTATAGGTTGAACTATTCGGAAAGTGAGCTTACTAATACACTCGACGAGATCAATAATGAGATTGCGCGTGAGTGTATCAGGTTTGTTGGTATTGAACCACCATTGTATATAAGTACTATTGCCGATATTCCTGGCTCCTCGGGCCTAGGTTCCTCAAGTAGTTTTGCGGTTGGCTTGCTCAATGCACTACATTTCATGAAAGGCAACAGGGTTTCTGCAGCCCAGCTCGCTTCCGAAGCCTGTCATATCGAAATTGAGGTATTGAAAAAACCCATTGGTAAGCAGGATCAATATGCAGCAGCATTCGGTGGGATGAATCATTTCATTTTTAAACCCAACGGACAAGTATTTATGGAATCAAAATCAATCGAGTCGAAGATCGGCTCTGAGCTTTTTGATTCTATACTCATGTTCTGGACAGGTATCACACGATCTGCGGATAGTATTCTACAGGTACAACAAAATAATACTGAAAGTAAAATGGCGGAACTCATTGAAATGCGTGATATGAGCTATGAACTTTCTAATGTACTCGATACGGTGTCTGACATCGTAAAATTCGGAGAGATATTGAGCAAAGGTTGGTATCGTAAACAAACACTTGCTAATACGATTTCAAATCCACAGATCAATCAATGGTTTAGCAGAGCGATTGAGGCTGGCGCATTGGGGGGTAAATTATTAGGTGCAGGAGGCGGTGGATTCCTGTTATTTATTGTTCGAGATGAAAACAAGCAACGGGTTAGAAATGCATTGAGTGAATTGAAAGAAGTTACTGTGGGGTATGAACCTCGTGGATCGATCGTATTGCCGATGCAAGGGTAATCTTAAACTATCCCAAAGTTATCATATCATATGTCCATTTTGTATAAAATTTCCCGTCAGCCTGTTCTTCAGCAGAAAGTTTATGAAACAAAGAAGGAAGCAGAGCAATGCCCAACAGGTGATATAGCGCTTATTCAATCGCCAGTAACGGGTATTGTGAGTAACGTATTGTTTGATTCCTCAAAAGTAGTTTATGATGAAAGCTACGCCTGTAACCAGTCTGTAGTTGAATCGTTCAAAAAGCATATTGATAATGTTGAAGTGCTGCTCCGATCATATATAGAATGTAAAAAAATAATCGAAGTAGGGTGTGGTAAAGGTTTTTTTGTAGAATTCCTGCGATCAAGAAATTATGACGCTATTGGGTTTGATAAAACCTATGATGGTCAAGAATCCTACATATACAAATCTTTTTTTGAAAAGGAGTCGGGCGTAAGGGGTGATATTTTAATCCTTCGGCATGTGCTCGAGCATATTCAAGACCCAGTTTCTTTTCTAGATAGCCTTAGTGAGATAAACGGACGTCAGGGTCTTATTTATATAGAAGTTCCTTGTCTTGAATGGATTCTTGAAAATCGTACTTTTTTTGATATTACATATGAACATGTAAACTATTTCACCATTGCAAATTTCATATCCATGTTTGCCGATGTGCGTGATATCGGTCACTGTTTCAATGGTCAATATATTTATGTAATAGCCGATCTCGCTTCACTCCGGTCGACACCTTTTGAAGATATAAAACCGATATTTTTTCCGGTCGATTTTCTGTCTAATATATCAAATCACATAGATAAATTTATTAGCAGTGATACAAGTAAAGCCGCTATCTGGGGTGCAGCTGGCAAAGGTGTACAATATGCAGTGGCCATTCAATATATGCTGGAAGAGAAAGGATTAAAAGGTGGCGTAACACTTGCGATAGATAACAATCCCGCAAAACAAAATCACTATTTAGCTGTTTCCGGGGCTAGGGTGATCTCTCCCGACGAGGCCTTGCAGATAATGAAGCCGGGTAGTAATATTGTGATTATGAATCCTAACTACGAAATGGAAATACGAGAGCAAACGCAGAATAAATACCAGTATAACTTCGTATAGATAAAATGATGATAAACGAACAAGTAAGCGTAGTGGTTTTATCCAGGAACAGGCAGCAATACTTGCGCCGTCAGATAACCTATTGGAAAAATTATAACATACCGCTGATTATCTTTGATCAGAGTCCTGTTACCTTGGATATGATCGGGCTGAATATACCTACACATATCAGGTATTTTCATAGTAACGAATCTTTTCTGCAGCGGATGGTAGCTGCTACCGAACAGATTCAAACGCCTTATGCTATTTATTTACCAGATGATGAATTCCATATTGTGAGCTGTTTACTCCACTGCGTAGAATTTTTGGAAAGACATCATGATTATGCATCCTGTGCAGGAAGATCTCTTGCTTTCCAAGTCGACACTCAGGTTTGCGGAAATACTATTTATGAGAACCTCCGTGATTTCAAAATAACATCAGAAAATCCCTTTGAACGGGTGCAAATGCTAGCACACCCTTATAAATTTCAGCCGATCCACGCTGTTTCTAAAACCGTAATATGGCGGCAGGTGGCTTCTTTCTTTCATTCAATGGAGGGACTGCCGCCCGATATGTTTGAACTGGTTTTTGGTTTTACGGCCGCTTATCAAGGAAAGTTAACTGTTATCCCTGAATTAATGAATATGCGAAGCAGGGAAAATCAACCTGTACATACTTTCGATTGGGATCAGAATAAGCTTCTTCCAGTATGGTTGTTTGAAGGAGAAAGTATCGACGCGCAATTAAGGCTGTACAAAAGAATGTCGGAACTAGAAGATGCGCCACATTCTGCTAAAAATGGTTATGCGGTGGCACTATCGGTAGGGATCATCCATTATCTATTCAATGAAAGGAAGTCTGTTTCAACCAAAAAGCCAGCCGTTACAGTAATCTCGTTTAAAGAAAAACTGAAGGCACTATTACCAAAATCTTTATTTTATTTTCTTTTCAAAATAAAACATTCTGCTTGTGTTATAGCCGGAAAAAATTCGATTAAAAGAGAGTCATTGATGACTGTTTGTGAAAAATTTGAAACGGAACAGGTAAAAGTAGATTTTCAAAATGTACGTGAAATACAGCTATTAATTGAAACTTTTCATCGGCTTGTGCCAACTAATGGTAGGGTATAAGGGATGCAGCGTATAGTATTTTAATATTAAACAATACGATTGGTAATAATGAGTTGTAAAGTTGCTTTTATTGGAGCGGGTAATATGGGCAGGGAGCATATCCGAGCTTTTGCTGATATCCCTGGTGTTCAGTTGACTGGAACCTATACACGCACACCGCTAAGAGCGGAAGAATTGATAAAAGAATTTTCTTTTACAAACGGGGTTCTGAGTACCATCGAAGAATTATATACAGTTACCAAAGCTGATCTAGTAGTGATTGCAGTGCCTGAATTATCGGTTCGTGCCGTTTGTAGTGAAGTATTCAAATATCCCTGGACATGTCTCGTGGAAAAACCTGTGGGCTATACTCTGGAAGATGCCATTTCCATCTATGAAACAGCATTAGCCAATAATACTAAGGTGCTGGTTGCACTTAACCGAAGACATTATTCAGTTACAAAGCAATTACTTGCGGAGATTCATGACAATGAACAGCCGCGTCTGATACATGTGTTTGATCAGGAAGATCCTGCTCAGGCATTAGCCGGTGGTCAGCCCGAACTGGTTGTTAAAACTGGATGTATGCTAATTCGATCCATATGATCGACTACCTGACAGTGTTGGGTCGCGGTAATATCTTGTCTGTAGAGCCTGTTATAAAATGGAATCCAACACACCCATCTTTTGTCGTGTCAAGGATAACATACGATTCTGGAGATATTGGCATTTATGAAGCAGTCTGGAATGCGCCCGGTCCTTGGGCTGTAACAGTAAGTACCCAGTCAAATCGCTGGGAATTAAGACCGCTAGAAAAACTGTCAATTCAGAAATATGGTTCACGAAAACAGCATATACTCGAAGCAGATGAGAATGACAAACGTTTCAAACCCGGACTAAGGGTTCAGGCGGAAGAAGCGGTAAAAGCGGTGCTGAAAAAAAATAATAGTTCTGCGACTCTTGAAGATTTGATGAAACTTATGCAACTGATCAAAAGAATATATAACACTAACTAATAATGTCTTCAATGTTACAAAACAGCTCAATTCTTATAACTGGTGGTACCGGGTCTTTCGGTAGCAAATTTGTGCCTATGACCCTTGAGAAATACAACCCTAAACGACTGGTGATCTATTCCCGTGATGAAATGAAACAATGGGATATGGCGCAAAAATACCAGAATGATCCAAGGGTTAAATTTATTATTGGTGATGTACGTGAAAATTCAAACATCAACTTAATAAAAGATATTTATTACCTAATTCAATTAATTCGATTTTAAGTGAAAAATGGCATGAATCATTAAAACTATTTATTTTCTCTATACCAGAGCTTCTAAAATCGGACGAAAATATTGTGAATCAAGACCCACAAGAAATTGCTTTCGATATATTTTCCAAGTATTTAGAAAATAATATTCGGAATGAAATCATTATTAATCAAGTACAGAAAAAAGATAGCCACGATCATTTCATCGCTAATTTAAAAATGATTATAAAATGAATTATCTATATAATTATTTTAATAAAAATAATATTAATTCAAACAATATCTTGAAAGAGTTTAGATGCCGAAAGGAAAAAGAATATTTTACATTATTAAACATTTTATCACCCAAAAGTTAATATGGACAAGTTATATAAAGTAGCTTTTATTGGTGCTGGTTACATGACTAAAGAACATCTTAAAGTATTTTCATCAATAGCTAGTTTTGAATTAGTGGGTATCTATTCAAGAACAATTGAAAAATCATATAGTTTATCCGATTTGTATACAAGTATTACTGTTTATGATTCAATCAAGAATCTCTATTTATCAAAAAAGCCTGATGTAGTAGTTGTATCTGTTTCGGAACTTTCATTGTTTGATGTTTGTAAAGAAGTATTTCAATTTCCATGGATTAGTTTAATCGAAAAACCGGCTGGATATGATTTGCATAATGCACAATTAATTCTAGATCTATCATATTATTATAAAGCAAAAGCTTATGTCGCTTTGAATCGTAGACATTATGCATCAACTAGGCATATTTTAGAAGAGCTCGTTTCAATTGACTCACAAAGAATAGTTAATGTTTTTGATCAAGAATCTTCGCTTGATGCCCTATTAAGTGGACAGCCACTTAAAGTAGTAGAAAATTGGATGTTTGCCAATTCAATTCATACGATTGATTTTTTTTCTATCTTTTGTAGGGGATCAATTTCTTCAATTCAAAACATTGTTCCATGGAATCCAGAAAATAATTTTTTTGTTTGCTCTAAAATTTCATACAGTTCGGGAGATATTGGTATTTACCAGGCTATATGGAATGCTCCTTCTCCTTGGTCCGTAATTGTTAATACAAATGAAAAGCGGTTTGAATTACGTCCTCTTGAACAATGCTACGAGCAAGTATTAGGGTCTAGAGATCAAAATAAGATTGATATTGATATGATAGACTTAAACTTTAAGGCTGGACTAAGGGTTCAGGCTGAGAATGTTTTATTAGCATGTATGGGTAAGGCAAACAAACTTCCAACTTTGGATGATGCTTTTCAAAGTATGAAGCTTTGTAATTCTATTTATTTCGCAAGCTCAAATATCTACTAAAAACTTCAGAAAAATCTGCATGGACAAATTTCAAAATTTAAATAAAATAATTGCATTTCATAATTATTTAAAAAATAATCATGATTACATATCATTTATTTATAAAAAAATTGATTTAATTGATTGTTTAATTGAAAATATACAAATTAATTCTTTAGAAAAAGTAAATAGATCTAAGGCAAAAAATATTTTATTTACTATTCGTAGTTTTATTACATCGATTTTAAAAGTTCTTTTAATTAAAACAAATGAATTTAAATCTGCCTGCATTTCTCATACTTCTATACTTTTTTATCCTTTTATCAAGTCACATATTGATTTTCAAATACCTATATACAATCAATTAATAAAAAATAAAATTGATTTTGCAATTATTACTCATAATTTTGATGTTTATAGTGAATTAAAAAGTTTGGGTTATTCAGTCTCTTTTAGAAATGTAAAATCATTTTCCTTCAAGTCTTTATTTTTCGAAAATAAAGTTAATTCTTTTCTCTTACATCAGAAAAATGCTATGTCGGATGTAAATAAAAATATTCTGAATTCAATTCGTAATACATTTAATTTATATTCTAAAGTAATCTTTAATTTCATTGATGATTACATTGATATTATTTATGTATTGAAACCTAAGGTATTAATTATCTCTAACGACATTTCATGGTTTGGCAGGACATTCAATTTAGTGGCTAAGCAAAATAATATTAAGTCAATATGTATTAATCATGGCAGTTTATCTGGAGAGCCACTGGACTCGCTTCACATATCGACCTATCATTTCGTTTTTGGTGAAATTAACAAAATGCATCTCGAAAAATATATTAACCCAAAGAATATTCTAATCACGGGATCAACTATATTAGATAACTTTTTGCCTCAAACTAATCAAATTCATTCTTTAATAGCTAATTTTATTTCATCATATAATAAAAAAAAATACATTTTATTTGCTCATTCTGGACCAGGACATTGCACCTCTTTTGATCATTTCTATGCGATAGTTAGAGCAATTATGAGAAGCAGTATTGATTTAAATGACTATCTATTTATTATTAAGCTACATCCTAAGGATAGCTTGAAAAATTATATTAATCCATCTAATGCTGTGCCTAATCACCGATGTTTAATTATTGAGCATGGTAATTTAGAATTTCCTTCCTCTTTTTTTGATTGGCTGCAAGGATGTAACTTATTGATAACTGGAAGCTCTGCTTCTGCACATGATGCTATGTTAATGAATGTTCCAGTTTTGACTATTGATTTGTTTAATGAATATACTAATGTTGACTTTATTGATATTGGAGCTACTATTCATATAACAAAAGAAGCAAACTTAACAACTACTATAAAAGAAATTTTAGAATCCAACTTATTGTATTCCCGAAATTTTAAAAATGCTTGTAATTATATAAAAGATTACTATTTATGTGATGGTAAAGCCAGCAAAAGATGTATGGATAATATTTTAAAAATAATGTAATATGTGTGGAATTGCTGGAATTATTGGCATAAACGATAATGTTCAATTAAAAAAAATGTTAGCGTCAACTAAACATAGAGGGCCTAATGACTCAGGTTATTTTAATTCAGAATGCTTTTCAATAGGAATGAATCGATTATCAGTAATTGATCTTAGTGAATTAGGTAATCAGCCTATGGTTTCTGAATGCGGAAATTATGTAATTGTTTATAATGGAGAATTCTATAATTTCAAAAAATATCGAGAAATTTTAATTCAAGAAGGTTTTAAATTTAAATCACAAACTGATACTGAGGTAATTTTGTATTTGTATATCAAATATGGTTCTAATTGTTTGAAATTTATAGATGGAATGTTTTCATTTGTTATTGTTAATATTTCAACCAATGAGGCTTTTGTTGCACGAGATCGATCAGGTATAAAACCCTTTTATTTTTCTTATTTAAATAGGGTTCTAATTTTTTGTTCAGAATTAAAAGGGATGGTTAATAATTGTTGTGTCAATAAAGAGATTAATGAAATAGCTCTAAGACAATTTTTAGTTTACGGTTTTATTACCGCGCCTATGACTATATTTAAGGAAATAAATGTTTTATTACCTGGCCATTATTTATATTATTCAAAGGATTCATTAATAGTTGAAAAATATTGGGATTGCTATAATAAAGAACCAGCAAATGATAAACTAAGCTATGATGATGCAGTAAGCGAAGTATACAACTTAGTTACAAATTCGGTCAAACAACAATTAGTTTCTGATGTCCCCGTTGGAATTTATTTTAGTGGTGGACTTGATTCAAATGTTATAGCAGCTAGTATTAAAAACATAGGAATTCAAAAAATACATAGTTTCTCTGTTGGGTTTGATACAGAAGGAAATGATATTGATGAAACTCATGATTCAATAATTTCAGCTAATCATTTTGACTTAGATCATCATTCTATAATTATTTCAGCATCAACAATCAGAGATAATTTTGTTTCTTTTATAAAATCTATAGATCAGCCATCAGTTGATGGATTTAATAATTTCTTAGTTTCTAAAGAAGCATCTCATTTGATTACTGTTGCTTTATCCGGTCTTGGTGGCGACGAACTATTTTTAGGGTATGATTGGCAACAAAGGTTAGAAAAAAAATTTTACAATTCAAGAAGTACTTTAAATAATCTTATTTCTAAAATTAACTATAATTTTTTACCATTAAAAATTAAAAACAAAATAGATTATCAAATCTCAAG
>Ga0194116_10008336_pt1 | contig 10525 bp, 6 predicted proteins | sample TA2MahsurfametaG_4_FD_148617 | JGI IMG/M metagenome (GOLD analysis project Ga0194116, IMG submission 148617) | Freshwater microbial communities from Lake Tanganyika, Tanzania - TA2015008 Mahale S9 surface | ecosystem: Environmental > Aquatic > Freshwater > Lake | place: Tanzania: Lake Tanganyika... | reverse complement strand
TGGGGATTGGGCCCAATCCCCAATCCCCAATCCCCAATCCCCAATCCCCAATCCCCTATAAAATCCTAATAATTATAGGAAAATCCTATTATTATTTATTTTACAATCGACTAAAATTACTTAATTTATATTTCGTTTAAAAATCTTAAATTTTACTTTAATTAAATTATAAATTAAAAAAATGGAAAATGAAAATAAAAGAAATTTAGAAGAAAAACTTATAAATTTTTTTTATTCTCAAACGAATAAGAATGCTCCCAAAATTAATCAAGAGGATTTGATAGATTTAACAGAATTATTTAACAATCAATATGAATATTACATCGCACTAATGAATATAATAAAGTTTAGATTTCGGAGTCTTAATAATATTCAAAAAATTACTATTTTAATTCAGATAAAAAATTTCTTATCAAAAATTCTTCATGAGAAGAAAAGTTATAATTTACCCGACTTGCAAAATAACGCACTTCAAATAGCGAATATTTTCTGTGATTTTGAAGTAGAAAAAAAAATTAAATGCTATCTCAAAATAATAATTTTAAAAATAGTAAGAATAAATATGAATCAACTGAATAACAAGAACTCCAGAGGTATAAAAACTTAATGTTTTATAAAAAAATAATAAAACCTTATTTCATTTTATTTTTCAAAATTTAAAATATCAATCATAGAATATTTTGTTGACCAAATAATCAATCTTTTCCAAAGTAAAATCTTCTTTTATTTAAATGAACAAAACGACAATTCATATCATAAATATATACATATGTTGCAGCTTCATGGATGCTTGATTTCGTTGAAATGTAAATATGCAAAGGAAAAATTGGAAATTTCAGAATCATTAAAATTTTTCTCTATTTTATTCGAAAGGTTTAAAAATGTAACCTTTAATTTCAATGAAGATTTAATTAAAAGTCTTAAAAGCATTATTTCGAATCAGAATAATAAAAAAATAATAGAGTTAAAACTTTTAAATATTCCATTTGAAATTAGAAATTATTTGATTGATGAACTTAATAACAACAAAGCTCTATTTAATAATTCAATTTTTATTAAATTAAAAAATTCACAGGAAATCCTTTATCCCAATTTAGATTTGGAAATCAATGAACACTCGTTCAAAGATAATGAAAACGTGCTTCTTAAAAATATTTTAGAAATTAAAAAAGAATCTTCAAGCAACATTTTCATTGAATCTATTGAAGAAAATTTAAAAAATGAAAATTTCACAGAAAACTTTGAAGAAAATAATTATGAATTTCGTAATGAATTAAGGAATGATCTATTAAATGATTCAATACCGTTAAATAATAAAAATCCTGAGGAAATGTGTGAAATGAATAAAAGTAAAAATTATAAAAATAGTGATATTGGATATGAAAAAAATTATTTTCCACGTTCAGATTCCTTTGATTCTCTAGACAATGATAAAAATATAAACGATCAAATGACTATTGATATTAATTTAGATGATAATGATATTATACATCAAAATAACTTTATTTTTAACCAGATCATTGATGATAATCAAAATTACCACTTTGTTAAAAAGAGTCCAAAAAGCGATTTCAAAAATGTAAAATCCTTTGATGGAAATTTGAAAGAAGATATAAAAAAGAAAAATAATGAAAACGAGAATAATAATTATTTTGAAAGACTAAATAACCAAACTTTTAATGATGATGAAAAAGATATAATAACATTTGGTAATAATGAAAATATCAACCAAAGAAAAAAATCTTGTAAAAATTTAAATTTATTATTAAAAGAATGCAATTCATTTAAAAATGAAGAGTATGCTCATCAAGAAGAGATGATAATCGAAAGCGAAAAAGAAAAAAATTCTCAATTTGAAACACTTTTGGAAATTTTAGTGCAAAAATTATCTTTTAACATAAAATTCGATTATTTGAGTTTCGCGATAGGATTCTTTAAAAAATTTATTAAAAAAATTATTACGACATATACTGAAAATGGTCGATTTTATAAAAATCCTTCTTTAAATGGGTTTAAATTACATTTTTTATTTGAAGAAAATAATTATGAGAATTTCATCAAAATAGCAAAAATGATTTTATATTTAAACCTGATAAAGAAAGATTTAATTGAAAATGGTTCTGTGAACGATAATAATAATTTTAATATATTTGATTTTTCACAATTAATTGAAAGTCAAAGATATTCAAATGATGAAAATTTATTAAATGATAAGATCATTAGCATTCAAAATTCTTCTAATATAAAAATTATAAAAAATCTTTTTTTAATTAAAGCTGAGTTTTTAATTTTAATAATAAAACTTTTAAAAAATTTATCTTTTAAAGATATTTTGGATATTAATATCAAAATAAATAACTCATATTCGATCAACAATGGAAATTTAATTGTTGATCATTCAAAAACTACGGTGGATTTCATTATTTTTGTTAAAGACTTAATAATAAATTATTTAAAGAGCCTTAAAAGTATTTGTGAAAAAAGATGCAAAAGTGAAGATTCAAATTTAGAAAAGAATTTTAGCTCCAATTCTGAATTTATGTTATACATTTATAAAATACTTGATTTATTTAATCTTTCAATCGAATTAAATTCGAAGATTTTAAATGAAATTTTTCAACAAAATTATAAAGAAATTTATTTGTTTGTAATAATCCCTTTCTTAAAAAGAAGCGAAGATATTAGCGAAATGTATCTAAATTTATCAAATGAATACTTTGATTATTTCATTGGTAATTATTTAGAAAATTATCGTGAATCTATAAAATCAAAGGTATGCTCACTATCCAAAAATTTAACAAATATTTCAAATGATTACACAAACTTCGTTGCAAATCTCAATCTGGATATTTTAATCTTTCATATTTTAAAATTTAAAATAAAAAGAGATAAATATGAGTGTACTTACAAAAGTAAAAACAAAGAAATTGAAAGTTATATAAACATATCAATTAACAATTCTAAAAATGAAGACGAGAATTTATTTAGACTAATTATGTATGAAAATGTATTCAAGCTAATTACAAGATTTAAAGAATTTATAGAACATCCCAATTTACTTCAAATTGAAAATAAGCATTCTTTTATCAACAATATCAATAATGATAAAAATTTTATTAATGCCAATTCTCTTAATGAGATATTATGTTTTTTCTTTCCAGGTTTAAAATTCAACTTAATAGACATTTTCTCTAATTATTATATGTATTTGAAACAAAAACATGAATCTGATTTTATCATTTTTGAAGTTAACCAAAAAATATTGATAAATGGAATAGATGAAAATATATCTAACATAGAAAATTCCGTATTTAAAAGAATATTCGAAATATTTTTAGAGGATAAAAACAGCCAAGAAAAATTAAACTCAGATTTATTTTCAGCTATAAATCTAATTGATACTCTAGAAATTATATTTATTAGTTTAGCAAGTATAATGGATTCACTTTTTGAAAACAAAAGCCTTTTCATAAAATTCAACTTATATTTGAAAACTATTTTCAAAGACTTTGAAAAAATGCTTAACTCAAAGGATGAATTAACAAATATCCATTTTGCATTGATTTTATTTTTGATATTAAAAAAAGAATTACCTTATAATATTTCTGAAGAAGATATTGAAGTGAAAAATTATGGAAATGAACATTATTTAGATATGTATTTGGATTTTCTACTAAGATTTTTTAATCAGAATAAAATTAGTAATAAAACCAATTCAAATTCTAAAAATCAAATTCTTATATATTTTATTGATAATTTGTTTTTTCCAGAACAAAATATGGAATTTATTTCAAATAAAAAAGGATTTAAAAAAAATCCTGCGATTGAAAATATGTATAAACTTGAAAATGAATACTTTCAATTGTCTAATAATTCATATAAAAAAGAACCTATTGAAAAAAAAGCTGGAAATTACTTTGAAAGTATAATAGAATATTCAGATGAAGAATATAAACAAGTTAGGAGAAGGCAGCATCTTATTTATAACGGACTCTCTGTTCAACAGGATTATGAAGATGATTTAAAATATAAGGAAATTCAAAAAAAGAATAAGAGTTTAAGTAGAAGCCAAGTAAATTATTCAGATGAGTCGAAATTAAGAAAATATATGAAATCCTTTTTCTTTGAAAAACATGACTTTTTAATGAACATATATAATAATCATCTTAAGTCTAGAGATAGTTTTTCCCTTTCTTCTTCATTAAACAAATTTCTTTCAAATTTAATAAATCATGGATATCTATTAATTGAAGGTAATATTTTTATTCTTACACGATACTTTTTATCTGAAATTATAAATGATATTGAGGAAAAGATATCATCAATAAGCAATGTGAAAATATCTAAATCAAAAGGATCATTTACAGATAAATTTAAAAATTTTATAAAAAATAATTTCAATAAAACTCAACATAATGAAATAAACAATCTAAATAAACAAGAGAAAAAAGATTTTTGTTATTCTAATATTTTATTTTTAGAGGCAATATCAAAAAGGATATTCAATAATAAGGACAAAACAGAAAAAAGAAATTTTTTTAAAAGCATAAATAGTTTGTTTTCTTTAGCACCCAAGATTATTATCAGCAATTATCCACATGAAGATGAAATTTTTATAATTATCAATATTTATCTTTCATATTTATACAGCTTTTACGAAAATTATAATATCGGGAATTTTACAAGAAAACAAATAAAATGTTTGTTAGCTGAAATAGATGAATTATACCTACAATTCAAAGAGATTATTGAAGCATTTAAATTTCATGAATTCTTGAGTTTTCAAAATATCCACATAAATTGCTTTTTAAATTTATTCAAGCTTTTTAAATTACTTAACAAACAAATCAATTTATTAATAGTTTTGAATAACGATTCTCTGGATTCATTGAATAAAAAAGACATTAATAAAAGCAATATTAAATTAGATGATTATCAGATGAAAGAAAATAATAACTTTTATTTTTGTGAAAAAAAAGAAAAAGAAATTTCAAATTTAAAGCATTATTCACAAAGTAATGAAATGGAAGTAGATTCTCAAGTACTTGAAAAAATCACAAAAAAACCCTCAAATGAAAGCGAAAAAGAAAATACCAAATATATTAGAAATAATAATAAAAACAGTTTTGTTGATTTATTTCGCACGAATAATTTACAAAATAATATTTTGTTATCAAAAACTTATGAGGTTTTTTTCTGTTATGCCAAATTATGTTTTAATAATTATGAAGATATTTCAGAAAATGAGAATTTCAAAATACAACCTTTTTTAAAGTCCGAATCGAATACTCTTCTATTAATTACTCTGATAGGAAATCTCTTACAAAATTGGGAATTTTATGATTTTGATAAAATAAACAGCATTGGCGAGCAAATTATTAATTTAATAAATAATAACAATAATGATATTCTCATACAAGATTTCCACAATAAATTAAATTTTCTTAATAATTTAATTGTTTTGAAAATATTTGAGTTATTTACAAATCAAACCAAAGATTATAATAATTCTGATAAAGGTCTTAATGAAAATAATTCTCTACACTCTAACAAATATAATGATTCTTTTAAAACTATTGCAATAAATATTACAAACGGAAATCAAACAAATGCTTTCAGTATAAGGTTAATCAATTACTTGGATAAAATAAATCCAATTATCAGATCCAGTTTAAATTCTGAGCCTTTCGGGTGCTATTTAGAAAACATTATTTCAGTTTTTACGATGATTAAATTATTAGATTTTTATCTTGATGATTTGGAAATGAATTTATTAGATAATATTAATTTATTTAATCATCTTTCAATAAATCTTGAAAATAATTATTACTATAATTCGTATCTTACTTCAAAATGTTCCGAAACTGAAAAACCTGATGGTATAAACTTAATTAAAAGGAAATTATTTATAATTGTTTCGATTTATCAATTCATAATCGAAAGACTTAATATATTAAAAATTTATACTAATATCGAAAATAATTTCTCTGGATTTATAATAAATCGGAACAAAATCCAGTCTGAAATTATAGAATTAGATGAGTTTAATAAAAATAATTATTACAAAACGCTTGATATTATTAATAATTTAAATCATAAATTTGAAAATTTGAATATAGGCCTGAATACAAAAAGGTATAAAGGGCAAATCAAAGGCTTTGATTTAGAAGACCTTAAAAAAAATGAAAATAAAGAAACAGCTTATGAGTCATATAATAAAAGTGAAAAAGTTTACAGTTAAATAATTTTTAATTAAATAGTATTAATTTGATTTTTTTATATTTTTTTCAAGAACAAAAACCAACACAAAATAATGAACTGTCTTCTACTTATAATTTATCTTCTAAATACATCAATTATCATAATAAAAAAAGAAGTTCAGAAGAAATAATTACAAAAAATATTTCAAATATAGACGATATTGAAATTGATAATTCAAATTCTGAACTGGAAAAATCAGAAGAAGAAAATCTAAAAAATCAAATGCTCAACAAGCATTTGCTAGAAGAGTCCGATTCAGAATATGATATTGAGGATTTTTATAATGGTTTTAGAAAAATTTCGAATATAAATGAATATTCGCCACAAAGCAACTTGAGAAAAGATCTATTTGAAAATGAGTAATTATTCATAAATATAAATTTTCGAGTTTACAAATTCATTTTTCTAATTATGTAATTATTCATAAATTTTTAGTGAAATTAAATTATTTAATCATAATATAAAAGGTCCTATCAATATCATACAACAGCAGGTGGGTAAAGATTTATTTAATAAAATTCTTTTTTTATTTTTATAGGAATTAATATCAGCAAAAATTATAGTAACTTAAAAGCAAAATCGAAATTCAAAAATATTTCAAATCAATTTCATTTCAATTATTCAAATTCTTCTTTACCTGAAGGTTTATCAGAAGAAGAATTTATAGAAGAGAAGAAAAGCCAAATTATAAATAATCAAGTAATTTTTCAATAATAATATAGAAAATGAGTAAAATAGATCTTTCTGAAATTATATTACAAAATGATATTATGAAGAATCTATATCATGCTGATTGTTATAAAATATTCAATAATCAGCAAGAACGATTTAATGAAATCACTAAAAAATTTAAGTTTGAGATTAATACTGTGCTTCCAAATTATATACAGCACTTGCTTCATTCGATTAAAAATTGGGAGATATCTAAAATAGATGTGAATAAAAATGATTTAAAAAAGAAATATAATCAAATGGATTTTGAAGTTAACTGTGATTACTATTTAATGAGACCTCGGAAAATAATAAAAATTACTAGAAAAGCTTTTCCGCAAATAAATAAATAATAAAGTAAAAATTTAATAAGTCATTAAATAAATTTTTCACGCCGATTAAATATATTTAAGGTGGAATTAATTCAAAATAGTTTTTACATTTAATATTGTTTTAATTTTTAAAATTTTTATTTTATCATTTAAAAAATCAAATTAAAAGTCTATGATTAAAGAAAAATTAGCCTTCCAATTAAATAATGAAAAATTCAAATAAAATCATAATTAAATTTTATTTGTAAAGTAACTTTCTATGGCAATAATAAAATTTTCTAATATTAGAATAATATTCATACACATCTTTAAAATAATTAAAAATTAAGAAATAATTTTTTAATATTTATATTTATTTAAAATTTAAACCTATACACTTTTTTTATTAATTGGAAGATTATTGTTATTGAAATTATTACAGTTTTGATTAGTTTCAGCTATTACAAAATTATTAAAATTATTGCTTTTTCCCTCAAAGAAATTTGAATTATAAAAAATTTGATTAGAATTAGGAAGTTGTAATTTATGATAATTCTTAGAATTTAATAGAGGTAAAAATTCATTTTTTTTCAATTCAAAGTTTCTTATTTCGCTTTTTGTTTCTTTCAATAATCTTTCGATATTTTGAATATCATCATATAAACTCCAATAAAAATGATTGTATACATTAGGTCCTTCCTTACTTATTTTATTTTGTGAAGGAAAAAAATTATTTTTTTGATGCATAACCAAATAATTATAAAGAAAAGAATTATTCTGATCTGAAATTCTTGGATAATTTTTATCACAGAATTCATTTAAAAAAGAATTATTCGAAAAAGGTTCATGAACAAATTTATTAGAGGACATTCTTTCGGGGTTTTCCAGAAAACCGTTATTTACCACTTCGGTAAATTTTTTATTATTTATATCAGGAATCGGTTTTATATTAGAATTATTATTATTTGAAGTGTTTTCAGAAGAAAAATCTTTGTTACATCCATTTAAAAATTTATTTTTAGAAATCTTAAATTTGTCATTAGATTTACTTGAATTACAAATGGAATTGCTACTTATTTTTTTCATATTGTAATTGCAATTATCAATCTGATTGCTTTGCTGAAATAAATTATTCTCGGGATTGAATTTAAAATAATTAAAGCTTGGCAAACATTTTTGGCTATTAGAATCAGCAAAGCAATCTTTTATATTTGATGTATTCATTTTCGAATTAACCTTTTTATGAAGATTAAAATTTATATATTTTTCATTGCTATTTTCTTCTTTAGTCAAATTTTCTAATAAATTTTGAGAGGAAGTTTTTTCTATTTGTTCTGAAGAATTTTCAAAAATACATTTTTTTTTTTTTATAAAATTTTGGAGTTTATCTGCTTTAGAATTTTGATTAACGCTAGATCTCTTATTTTTCGTTTCCCCAACTTCTCCTAAGCTTTTAATCATATTCTCCTTAGATTTTATATATTCTTCATAACATTCTTTTTTTTCATTCAAAGCAATATGAAAATATTTAAGTAATTCTTCTTGTCCAATTAGGTGTGGAGAATTTTTATTGGTTTTCTCTATATTACAATCATTACTTAAATTACTAATTTTGTTTTTTTGCTTCAAACTTTTGTTTACGTTTTTATCCTCAATAAAATCATTTTGAATACTGTCTACTTGCAAGCTTTTGCTTTCTTCCTTTGATAAATTATCTATAAAGAAATCTCTATGAGAATCTGAATGGATTCTTCTTAAAGTGGAATAAAAACGATTTTTTATAGAATTTTCAGTTCTTCCTTCAAAAAAGGAAGCTATCTTAGACCATTTGCTTCCGAATTTTTCATATAGCAAAAAGATATTATATTCTTCTTCAGGAGACCAATTTCCTTTTTTAACATTGGGATTTAATGTATTAAACCACCTTTCCCTGCATTGCTTTCCGCTTCTCCCTTGGATAATATTAGAGCATTTAGACCATTTACAAGGACCGTTTATTTTTATCCAATTGAGCAATTGTTTATCTTCTTCTGTAGTCCATGGTCCTTTCACAAGTCCAGGTCTTAAAATCTTTGTCCAACGATGAAGACATTGCACAGGAGTTCTCGTGCCAAGATATTGAGATATCTTTTTCCAGTTTTTGCTCCCTATCTCAAAAACAAGATTATTAAGAATTTCATCCTAAATATAATAATTTAAACTTAAAATGATAGATTTGAAAAAATCAATTAGTGAAATTTTGAATTTTAATTGAATTAATGGATATTCTATTTTTATATAATTCTTTTAATTGATATATGTTTTTTAAAATTTCAGAAAAAAAATATACCTCTTCCTTTGACCATTTTCCAACATTATTATTTTTAATAACATCGTTTTCATTATTTTTTGAGTTTTCTTCATCAGATTGCAAATCATGTGAAGAATTATTTTTATCAGAATGGTCATTACTATTGCTGATAATATCATAATTTTCTGCTTTTTGTCCAGTGTAACTTATAAGAGTTTTTGATGAATTTTCTATTGAAATTAAATTATAAATTTTACCTATTTTAAGAGTAGAAATATTCAATTCCTTTTCTAAAGGTTCTTGTAGCTGATTTGATTTAGCTACGTTTTTAGCATCATCTTTTGTATTTTCATTATTATCTTGATTCGTTTCGTTAATTTTATTCGCTAAATTTTATATTAAAAATTAACAAATTAAAATCCATAAAATTTACTTAAAAAATAAATTTTATTTGTTTATTTATTTAAATTGGAAAGTAGATTTTATATATTCTACTTAATCTTTAAAGTTATGGTCTTTCAGTAATAAATTATTTATTTAAAATAAATAAAATTTAAACTTCTTATGCAATTTTAGAAAATTTACTTTTTATTGAATTCTCTTTTTCCATATTTATGTCTGGAGTAGCTAGTTTATCAGTATTGAAGTACATAAACAAAATTTTTTAGTAATTATAATTATTGAGAATTATCAGCCTTATATCGGTAATGTAGAGGAATAACAGTTTTCATTTTATTCACTTGAATCAGCTTTTGCTTTCAATTAGTGTACATAAATTTTTTCGTACATGATTAATTAAAAAATTCAAGTAAAATTAAAATTAAATTTTATTGATTATGTTTTATAGAAAGTTATAAATATTGTATAGAATTGAATGATTAAATTACAACTTTCTTACTTAAAGATAACAACTTAAAAAACATTATTTTGGGGATTGGGGATTGGGGATTGG
>Ga0194116_10008335_pt1 | contig 10526 bp, 10 predicted proteins | sample TA2MahsurfametaG_4_FD_148617 | JGI IMG/M metagenome (GOLD analysis project Ga0194116, IMG submission 148617) | Freshwater microbial communities from Lake Tanganyika, Tanzania - TA2015008 Mahale S9 surface | ecosystem: Environmental > Aquatic > Freshwater > Lake | place: Tanzania: Lake... | reverse complement strand
ATGTATGATTTAGTACTGTAAAGATTCCGAACTTGTCATGTATATATGTGATCCATTTTGGAGGTATGCCGATATATTGTCGTATCGTATTCACGCCCATATTCTTCAATAAACCCATCTCATAATCCAGCGCGGCTTTAATGGTAGCTTCAGATTGATTCCAAAGACTATATGAGTAATTCGTACCGGTTGGAAAATAATCCCAATTCATCCCCTTGATGAAAAACTTTTTGCCATTCATCAGGATTGCATGCTCACCACCTATTGAATGAATCTCAATATTTTGGGTATCTGCTGATAGGGTCGCTATTGTAATACAGAATAAAAAGTAATAGGTAGCAATTATCTTCATAATACGGGAATATTGATGGGGTAATGAAGGAGCTTTTTGTAAGAATATGCTCAAATTAGCCAAAGAATGAACAATGACCAATAGGTATTCAATGTTTTGACTCTATTTGGAACTTGAGCTCTTCGGCCTCACAAATCTTTTCAAAATCTTTTGTCCTTCCTCTTTGGCTTCATCGGTTTTTCTGATCTTCCACAATTGTTCGGTTTTCTTTCTTGTGTCTTCCAATTGCACAATTGGTTTGGGATAATCCACTCCGAGTGTAAATCCAAACATAGCTTCTTCCATTGGTGTGATTGTCCATGGTTCATGAATGAGATGTAATGGAAGTTTACTCAATTCCGGACACCATTGTTTGATGAATTCAGCATTGGGATCATGTTTGAGTGAATTACTCACGGGATTATACACACGAATGGTATTCACTCCCGTAGATCCTGCCTGCATTTGAAATTGTGTATAATGTATGCCCGGCTCATAATCCAAAAATTGCTTGGCAAGATGATAGACGCCATGCCGCCAATCTTGAAAGAGATGATGCGTAAGAAATGAAACAAGCATCGCACGCATTCGGAAATTGATCCAACCTGTTTCTTTCACGCATCGCATTCCTGCATCTATCAGCGGATAACCTGTGTTGCCTTCTTCCCATGCTCTCAATAATGTTTCGTCCTTTTCAGACCATACATGCTCAAATGCTTGATTGATTGAGCGATGTTCATAACTACAATCAGTTTCGAATTTCTGTATGAAATGACAATGCCATTTGAGCCTGGATTGCACATTTGCATGATTGCGTACATGCCGCATTGTTCCTGCATGTTCATTCAATGCCTGATAGACTTGTCTGATGCTGATATTTCCCCATGCGAGATATGGTGACAATCGACTACATGATATTCTGCTTTTCAGTGGTTGTGAAATATGCTTGGAATAATTCTGTATGCGCTCACTCAAAAAACTCTGTAAATATACTCGTGCATAATGTTCGCCCGCAGGTTGAAATTGTTTCGGATACTCATTCAATTGTGATGATAGAGTTTCAGGAACCTGAAATGCATGATTCCAATGAATCTGCTTTCCTTGATTGAATGTATTTTCAATGATGGGAGAATGAGCCATCGCATACCAATCTTTATCCCAATTCTTTCTGTCTTTTATTGCCCGCTGAATTCCATCACGCTGAAATTCATACCATTTGATATCATGTGCATTGAACAGTGTAACCAAGTCACGGTCTATGTCAAATGTCAATCGTATTCCACTCTCTTGATAGCTCAATACATGTCGCACATCATATTCCTCAATCAATCGCTGGAATATCTCCCGCGTTCTCCCATGACATACTGCAATATCCCCCGAAAATGACTGCATGGCCTTTTTCATTGAGAGAAGACTATGATATTGAAATTGAAGATGTCTGAGAGAAGTGTCGGGATATGCAATCACATCAGTGTCAAACACATAGAGTATAACATATGGCAGATCATCATGTTCAGCCACGTACAGCGGTGCATGATCACTTAGCCGTAGATCTCTTTTCAACCAGACAATATTGATGGGTTGTTTTTGCATTGAAGTCCTGTAACAGAAAGACAAACACTGAAATTCCATTGAGGAATAGTTCATTTTGTTTTTCATAGTAGTTTTGTACTGTACTACTAGAGAATCAATTCATGAATCCAACAATTGCAGAATTCTTTTCAAGCGGTTGCGGGCGATGTTCACTTGTTGGAACACCCAAATGTAAAGTCAAGACATGGAATGAAGAATTGCATGAATTGCGAGAGATTATACTCATGAATGATATAACAGAAGAAAGAAAGTGGGGGGTGGCATGTTATACCGACAATGGCAAGAATATCATACTCTTATCAGCACTCAAGGATTCAGCCACTGTTAGCTTCCTAAAGGGAAGTTTGATAGATGATGTGCATGGCTTATTGATTGCACCCGGAAAAAACTCACAATCAGCTCGGTATATGAAATTCACTTCGGTAAAAGAAATCAAGAAAGCAAAGCCAATCATTGTGGATTATATCAAACAAGCTGTAGAGATCGAAAGAATCGGAAAAAAGGTAGCATTCAAAAAAGAAGATGACCCAATTCCTGAAGAATTATCCATAGCATTCAAAAAACAACCGGAGTTGAAAGCCACTTTTTATGCACTTACTCCCGGCAGGCGCAGAGGATATCTCTTGCATTTCAATCAGGCCAAACAATCTGCGACACGAGAATCGAGAATTCAAAAATGTATTCCTTTGATTCTTGAGGGAAAAGGATTGCAAGAGAGATGAGGAGTCATTAGTATTGCAATTGCATATTTTTGAATCAAAAAGAGAATTTCGGTGAGAACTTCCCTCATCATATCAACATATAATCGAGAAGATGCTCTTGATCTCGTTTTAAAGAGTGTCGTACATCTTAAGCAATTTCCTCATGAAGTTATTATTGCTGATGACGGCTCCGGTCCAAAAACGGCAGAGCTCATTCGCGAGTATCAGAATACTTTTCCGATACCATTGATTCATTGTCATCAAGAGGACAAAGGATTCAGGCTTTCGCATATCAGAAACAAAGCAACCGCAATGTCTTCCGGAGATCATCTGATTTTCATTGATGGAGACATGATTCTACATCCTTACTTTGTGCGTGATCATCAAAGGCATGCTCGAGATGGTGTGTTCATTCAGGGTTCTCGAGTTTTAATCAACAAAGAGTCCACACTTACTGCAATTGCCGGTGGTATCCATCGTTTTTCTCCTTTTTCAATTGGAATAACAAATAGATTCAATGCTCTATGCATTCCCCTTCTTTCTTCAATCATTTCTTCTTGGATGAGTAAGCAACATCATGAAGGAGTAAGGGGATGTAATATGTCATTCATGAAGAAGGATCTCATCAAAGTTAATGGATTCAATGAAGCATTCATTGGCTGGGGCCGGGAAGACAGTGAATGTGTGATTCGATTACTTCATTCCGGAGTACGCAGATATAATCTTCGCTTGGGTGGCGTTGCCTATCACTTATGGCATAATGAACATGTCAACTCTGAAACCCTTGCATTGAATAATCAGGAACTGGCTCGAGCAATTGTTGAAAACCGATTGCGTTGCATTGAAGGATTGAACAATCATGGTGGACATTCATGATTTCGCTGATCATAGCAGTGTACAAGAATGTCAAAGCATTAGACTTGATTTTTCAAAGTTTGTCATTGCAATCATTTCAAGACTTCGAAGTACTTGTTGCTGAGGATGGACAAGATGAAGCAATGCATGTGTTCATTGATCAAGCACATCAATCTTATCGCTTCCCAATCAGACATCTGACTCATGAGGATGATGGTTTTCGAAAGATTGTGATTGGAAATGAAGCCATCCGAAATGCGAGTGGTGAATATGTTATTTTCATCGATGGAGATTGCATACTTCATCCACGATTCATTGAAGAGTATCATAAAGCGATGAAGCCGGGCTCTTTCTTTTTTGGAAGAAGAGTAATGCTCGGACCCAACATTTCAAAGGGTTTGTACAGTCAATCATCATTGCGGATACCAACATTTCTTTCATTGTTGATTTCAGATTCCACTCAAGTGCGAGAGTCATTATATCTACCATTCTTATCGCCAAAAGAAAAAGTCAATAGAGAGATTTGGGGATGTAATTGGGGGGTGTATAAGCAGCATCTCATGGATATAAATGGATTTGATGAAGACTATGCTTTACCTTGTTTCGGAGAAGATCTGGACATTGACTGGAGATTGGCAAATCTCGGTTTGAAGCGATACTCGCTCAAAAACAAAGCAATTCAATATCATCTTTATCATCCCCTTATTTGGGATGCTGATATAGAAGCGTGGGGCAGAGTGCTCTATGAACAAAAGAGAGATGATGGGTTTACACGATGTCTGAATGGTATTGAAAAACTAAGTATTAAAGGACAATACGATGATTAAAACACTGCTCAATCTCATTTTCATTTCTCTTATTTCGTCTTTTGGATGTGTATTGGCTCAAAAGCCTCAAACATATGTTTCATTTGATAAAGACACATTGAATCTCTTTGCTTATGAGGGTACTAAGACAATGATATTGTCAAATACTTCAAATAGAGATTCATTGACAATGAAGAAATGGGTTGAGTCCATGGATGGTGCTTATGCATACTATACAACGTGTACAGGTAGGGAACCAAACTACTATACAGAATTTACTCATCTCAATGATTTGTCAACAATTGCGAGGGTTGATAGAACATGTGGTGCTGCTTGTGGTTATATCGGTTGGACCGGCATTGAAATCATGAATACTTTTTTTGATAGATTCTATGATGATCTGAAGAATCGCGGAGAGTATGGTCAAGAACCTTTTTATGAATTTGGAAGAAATTTCTGGTTTTATTCCGATCAATTGGAATACACGGAGAATGATCCCATCGTGACCGGCTATGCTGTATTCATGCGCTTCATGGCAATGGATTATCTGCAGTTAAAGGGTTCAAAATTTTGGTCATGGACATTTGATGAATTCCGTAATGAAGTGAAGGGTCTGCTCAGAACATATCTTGCTGACACCTCGTATACTTGGCAAAGTACTTTAGGAAAGGGTGCGGGATTACGAAATACGCAACTCGGTGCAACGGATCTATTTGCTTCTTTCTGCTTTTATATGTTCGATAATCATGGTGGCCATGAATGGGTTAAAGCTGTATGGAAAGAAGCGGAAACATTGCCCAAAAAGAATACCACTCAAGATGCAGTTGACAATTTCATCATCGCATCTTCTCGCGCCGCAAAACAAAATCTGATACCTCTTTTTACGGAATGGAGATGGCCCATCTCTCAAAAAGTACGCGAAGAATTGCAATCTCTTCCATTATCTGTACATGAAACTACAGATAAGCTTTATCCATATCCAAACCCGGTTTCAAGAAATGGAGTCATTACCTTTTCCAATTCTGCAATTCAACAATGCAGACTCATAGATCTACATGGAAAAAGATTCGAATTACAAGCAATAGCCCCATGTACATTCAGTATTGGAAATGTTCCGGCAGGGATATATATGGTTCAGTTTAACAATGACTTTGAATTGCCGCATTCAGCAATTTGTATTCAAGATTGAATATCAATAAGCCCTATCTCTACCATCTGACAAATCCGCAGAATATTCTTTTGCGGAATAATGTGTTCCAAGACCGGCCATAAATGCCAATAGTCCTAAAACTAGCGAAGCTTCCTCATTGAACACTGATCCAAGTGCATAACCGCCTATGCCCCAACCAATGGAAAGACCCCACATAATCATTGTGCCAAGGACAGGAACATGAATCCCCACAAATAGGAATATCAATGAACCAAGAAATACAAACCAGCTTTGCAAGAATACACCCGCAACAATAGAAAGAATAAATACTTCTTTGTAAAATGTGTTTGCTTGTTCTTCATTGAACTTAGCTTGTGTAATCCCTCTTCGAACATCACCTGTTGACATGACCCTTCTCCTGAAAATATGTTTAAACCCTATAATAGCTCGGTGGCATATTATGTAGTAGACAAATCATGTGCCACTTTATCGTCTTACATCTACATCAGTTATTTAACAGCCACCGGTGAGCAAGACAGATTTCCCTGGAAGTCAGTATTCAAGCACTATCCAAACGACATCTTGCTTGATGAAAAAAAGCTCGACAAAATTCTCCAAAACATAAAAAAGTGTGGAAGTGTCAGTAATAATTCACACACTGTTCTGTTCCACATTTAGAATGCCATATTATCTAGGTAGATATTAAGTAAGAGCTTTCTGTAGGTTATTATGTAGTTTGAAGAAATCCATTTCTTTTATATTGACTTAGGTTGAATATGTTGTTCCTTGTTACAGTATGTATCTACTTTATTTGTGCTTTCCAGATTCAAGCACAAACTCATAATCGAAAACTCAATCAATTCATACCAGAAGGTTATGAATTATTGGATTCTAAAAGTGGCGATTTGAATCAAGATGGATTCACTGACTATATTTTGATTTGTAAATCTCCCAATGAAATGGAAACCGAGGATGCAAAGAGACCGTTGATTATCCTACATGGTCAAAGTGATGGATCTCTTTATGAGGCAGTGAGGAATGATAATGTAGTGCTCTGCGCATTATGTGGAGGTGTTTGGGGTGATCCATATTCAGCTATGGCAATAAAGAAAAATTTCTTTTCAGTTGAACATATGGGTGGAAGTAGTGATAAATGGACTAGAATCATCACTTTCAAGTACAACTTGGAGGAAGGTCAATATTATTTACATAAAGATGCTGGGGAGGTCTGGAATAGTAATAAAAAAGCAAAGCCGAAAATGGAAAGCTACTCAAAAGAAAATTGGGGTTCATTACTTTTTGAATACTATACAAATGAGTGATTGAATATGAATTTACTATTACTAAGTGTTCTGACTATACTGCTTTGCATTCCAGTACTTGCACAACAGTCATTCAAACCCGATCTTTCAAAAGAAAATATAAAGAAAGTGCATGTCTATAGGGTGAATAGGTATTATAATGGAAATAGAAGCTTAGATAGAGAAAAAAGTAGTAGAGGATTACTTATTGTGGATTTCTTTCAACCTAGAAACTCATGGGCGGTGTATTGGTTTGATATAAAAGAGCTCATTAACGTTAATTATGAAATAATTAATCAATATTCAAAATATCTTGTTACCTCAAAAAATAAACTATATGACAAAATATATAAGATAGGTAGTGCCACTATAATTGGCGATGAAGATTTATTGGATACATTATTCACAAGAAAATTATTGAATATAGATACACTCACTTATCTAGACTATATAGTTGATACTGCATTACATTCTGGTTATGGTACAAAACCTGAATTGTCTCATTATACCCTTTATGATGAAAAAGGGGTTAAAACGCGCTACTATATTAAAAGTGCGGATATGATAAAAAGCTGGACAGATCCAATGTTCTATAATTTATGCCTTGTAGATGATTGCTCTTCTAGCTTACAGTATGGATATCACAAATTGTTATTGCCAAGTAGAGATAATATGGGATATATTGATACTGTAACTATAAAAGAAATAGTATTGGATGGCCTTTCTCACTCTTCGAATGTCTCTGCACCTTTGCATAGAAATACTTATAACAGCATTAATCTTTCCGAATATTGTATTTCTGGGTATATAATATTTATGGATGAAGAAAATACGCTGTACTTCGCTTCAGGAGACTCAATATTTGAAATAGATAAATCTCTGCTTAATGTATTACAGAAAAAGAATATACAAAACCTTGGAAATAGTTTTATTCTATCAAAAGTATTTAATGGTAAAGTTATTTACAGACTTTTCAATTCCACTTTACCAAGCGGGATTGATATAAAAGATATTTCTTCAGCATTCATTTACGATAATTTATCTAAAAGCTGTGATGACTCATGGTGTATATCAGAAAGGCAATACTATACTTATGTTAAAACCGATGTAAAACATTACATTCTGAACTTAATAGATGGAACTACATTGGATTTATCACCAACATGGAAGCTTGTAAAGAGTCTTGATGGAGTACTACATAAAAATGAAGTAAAAAGTAAAGAAATCAAGAATCACTTTTATAAATATGCATCGTTTTATTCAAACAAGCTTGTTTTTAAAATTCCACAAGATAAAGTCATGATATATGATTATGGAATGTTTTACGAGTTGACAAAAGAAAGAATGAGTAATCCGGAAAAAAGGGAAAGTGGTGATGCGCCATAACCGCATGCTACACATTTCTTATCAGTATGCTTCCTTTAACAATTTGTCAGTGTATGATTTGTTAAGTTCAACTAATTTCTCATTTTCATACACATATAATTTTTTCTTCACGTCCATGAAGATAACCTTATCTTCTAACTTTCTTTGGACGTCATGTTTTTTTAATTCTTTCTTCAATTTAGATGAATATATCTGTGATTTATCTGGGATATAACCATATTCCTTGACTATTTTCAAACCGGCAGGTACTTGAAAAGTTGTATGATTTTTGTAATCAATCAACAAGAATTTGTTATTATCTTCACATAAAATTGGAACATACCAGGAACCGTTAAGATCATGCATCTGATAATTCATAAATGTAGCATTCTGTGAACAATCTATTTCAATGCCTTTCGGATTCTCGCTAGAGAATAAATAAACTGCTGAATCCCCTCCTGACAATCTTCTTTTAATAATGAATACATTCTCTAAAGCTTCATACCTATCACTAAACAACCCTGAGAAGACCGTCTCTAGTTCAAACAAAAAGTCATCATTAACATACAAATATCTTTCATTTGTATCCTCGATTATCATATATCCTGATCTTTGTATGTAATTTCCATTACCTCTATCATCTACTTCTTTATGGATTATTCTATTATATATTATCTGTAAATTATCATCCATAGACTTAGCGCTCCCTTTACTTCCCATACTTGGCTCATTGATCATTAACCTGTTTATTTCCCCATTTTCATTATTTGAGCCAATCAACAAATAATCATAGGGTGGATTATTATTCCAGTCATAGACCTTCTTGTTTGTATAGACATAGCCATAATTCTCAGATGCAAAACCCTTCGCCTCTAAACTTTCAATATTGATTAATACATCATTATTTCTTCCAATCACTATCGACTTTGTAATACAGTCCAAATATTGATTTGTGTCTATCCTTTCAAGTAACCACGGATAAACAGATACATAATCTTGACAGTAGATTGTATCTCTAGTTATCCGATGTACACAAACATCCTCGTAACTATTGGATTCAATGTTATTTTTCTCACTGTTTTTTCTATCTAGTGAGATGTATGTCCTAATATTGCTTTCATGGTCGTAGATATAGTATCCCACTTTTTCTATTAGACGGTCAAGCGTGTCAATTGAAATATACTTTGATAAGTTAAATTCATAAGTTGACCAAGATTCTGTAGGTTTAAAATGCTTAAGAAGTATTATCCCTCGATTGCTAATCTCTGGATTTATATCACCGGATGATCCTGGATTGTAATAGTCAAGTCTATGTATCTCTAAACTTTTAATATTATTTCTGTCTGTTGATTGAGCTTTTGTTTCAAATACCGTAACATTAAATGCAACACAAAAACAGATACATGTTACTATATAAACATGTATAACCATAAATGCGCTTTGCTTCACTTTCTCACAACTCATACCGTATTCCGCCCTTCACTATGAGAAATTTGTCCGATTCATTTTCATTTGTGAATGATAGGTATTCAGCCATTCCCATGAGTGACAAATTGGTATTGAGTGGAAATTGTAGGCCACCCGAAAGTGATATTGTTGTAAATGTTTCTGATGTTTCAAAGCGCTGTTCGGCTCCTAAATTTGATGTTAGGACAAGCGTCGCAGTGCCTTTTGAGGAGCCAATCATACCTGATATGAAAGGTTGTATGCCACCCATTGTGAATGTATAACGACCGCCCACCATTATTGGCATATATTCTATAGTGTTTGTTGTCTTTGCATTAAAAAAACCAAGATTACTTTCAGTTGTTTGTACGAAACGTTGATATTGGAGTGTAGTCAGGATATCTATACCTTTTGCTATGGTATAAGTCAATACCATTGCTCCATGTGTGCCATTTATATTCAGAGCTGAATCTTGTGGCATACTTATACCCCCATGTGCTTCAATTGCAAATTGTGAATTTGCAACTTGTGTCATGGAAAGCATACTTGTGAATAATAACATGAATAGCACTGTTTTCATGAGAACTCACTTACTATGATTATATAATGACTTGATTCATTCCCAAATTCGCAAAATTATTTGATAAATATCAGATAATATATTGCTCAAATTCATTAAGCAATATATTTGTATGTATTACAATAACAATCTAACTATTCAGGGTTGCTCTTTTGCATTCCATAACAGGGATTTTATGGTTCAATATTTCATTGTTTGTTTGATAGCGACACTCTTCATGATCATTGGGGAAGGTACTAATCATGTACATTCACAATCCATAGTACAAATTCAAGACACCACCCCAAAAGCACGCGAATTAACTCGCAGAGACCTCATACTTCATACATATAATCCACAAACAGAACGTATTGCCATGTATTGGAAAGATGCAAGCAATATGCTCATCAGAACTTTGG
>Ga0194116_10008334_pt1 | contig 10527 bp, 9 predicted proteins | sample TA2MahsurfametaG_4_FD_148617 | JGI IMG/M metagenome (GOLD analysis project Ga0194116, IMG submission 148617) | Freshwater microbial communities from Lake Tanganyika, Tanzania - TA2015008 Mahale S9 surface | ecosystem: Environmental > Aquatic > Freshwater > Lake | place: Tanzania: Lake Tanganyika... | reverse complement strand
TCATGAAGAGCGCAATCGCCGGCACCAGCAGCAAGGGCAAGAGGCCGCCGATCTGAAAAAGAATTCGCCAATCAAAACCGACCGGCAACCACTGCGTCACCGAGGCACACAGCGCACCGCCCACGGGCAGCCCGCAGAACATCGCGGCCGTCGTCAGCGCGCGCCGCGTCGGCGGACTGATCTCGGTGGCGAGCGCCATCATGTTGGGCAGCGCCGCGCCGAACCCGAGCCCCGCGATCAGGCGCGCAACAAACAGACCCTCGAAGTTCGAGAGCACGCTCATCCATAGCGTGAATGCACCGAACACCGCCACGGCGCCGAGAAACGCGGGCTTGCGTCCGTAACGATCGGCAATGCGGCCACCGATGCTGGCCCCGAACAGGATGCCGATGCTGCCGATCGCAAACAACCAACCCATCTGCGCAGCGCCCAGCGCGAGCTCGGGCGCCATACGCGGTGCGGCGACGCCCAAGGCCTGAATATCGAACCCCTCGAGAACGGCTGCAAAGAAACAAAGCAGTACCGAAACGAGAGTTCGCGCGGGCGTCGGTGGCGGAGCGCTGACAGACATGGCTTATGATGATGCCACGACTCAGGCAGAACGCTCTCGGGAGGACAACATCATGTACATCAATTTCTGGTATCCGGTCGCGCTCGCAGCCGAAGTCACGGCCGAAAAGCCCCTGCGCGTAAAGCTGCTCTGCCTGCCGTTCGTCGCATTCCGTGACACCGAAGGCAAAGCGCATGTGCTCTCCGACACCTGCGCCCATCGGGGTGGCGCGCTCGGTCTCGGCAAAGTCAAAGGCAACTCGGTCGCCTGCCCCTACCACGGCTGGGAGTTCGGTGGCGACGGCCGTTGCACACGCATTCCTTCGCTCGGCAACGACGCCAAACTGCCGGCGCGCGCCAAGGTCGACGCCTATCCGGTGCAAGAAAAGTACGGCATCGTTTTTGCCTTTCTCGGCGACTTGCCCGAAGAAGAACGACCGCCGCTCTATGACATCAGTGAGTTCGGCACGCCGCAGTGGCGCGCGCAAACCTTCGTGTTCGATGTCAAAGCGTATTACGAGCGCTCGATCGAAAACGGGCTCGACCCCATCCACAATGAATTCGTGCATGCCGCGCAGGGTCAGCCGTCGCTATCGCCCGAACAGCAACGCACACCGCTGCCGATCGAGCAAATTCCCTGGGGCAGCAAGCACTACATCAAGTTCGGCGGCAGCAAAAGCGAAGACACCGCGTTGGCCGGCGTGCGCCAAGGTCCGCGCGTGGGCGCGGCAGGTTCGTGGCATCAGGGTCCGAACCAGCTCGTGACCTACATCGATCTCACGGCGACCAACTCGTTCCATCAATACATGTTCGAAGCCCCGGTCGATGAGAACAACACGCGCGTCTATCTCGTCAGCCTGCGCAACTGGCTGCTCGAAGATCAGCACGAAAAACGCATGGAAGAAGTGACCCGTCGCGTGGTCGCCGAGGACATGATCATCGTCGAGAATCTGAACCCTGTGCGTACACCCGACAGCAACACCAAAGAAGTGCTGGTCCCGGGTGACACCGCCATCGCGCACTACCGCGAGTGGTTGCGCCAATGGGATGCCAAAGGCTGGCGCATCGATGTGCACAAGCTGCGCGAGCGTCTCGGTGATTACGCCGTGACGATCCCCTGCCCAGCTCGGCGCACCTCAGACAACTGGGTTCAGGAAACCGTGCCGCTGCTGCAAGTGAATTGAAATTCGGTTCGGCGCCGATACACCTCGCCCGGCAATAACCAAGCCTCGGGAAACGCCGGGTGATGGGGTGCATCCGGAAAATTCTGGGTCTCGAAGCAGATCCCGCCGAATTTTTTGAAGGGTGAACCCAGATATCCACTCGAGTACACCTGCATGCCAGGGTGAGTGGTGGCGACGGTCATCTGCACGCCACTCGCCCGAGAGCGCAGCGCCGCCGCCGGGCGCAGCGTTCCCTCCGCGCCGTCGATGATCATGTTTTGGTCGAGGCCGAGAGGCAGCGCCCGGCCATCGCCGATCACCTCGCCCACTCGACGCCACTTTCGAAAATCGAAGGGCGTTCCTGCGACCGAGGCGATTACACCGCTCGGAATGCCCGCCGCGTCGCAGGGCGTATAGCGCGCCGCATGCAGCATCAGCTCATGTTCGAGCACGGTTGACTCTGCCGTGCGACCGTCGAGATTGAAGTACGCGTGGCTTGAGAGATTGACCACCGTCGGCGCATCACAGGTCGCGCGCACCTCGTAGGCGAATCCTGCGCCGGGCGAACCAGCGGTACCGGCCAGCGTCTCGAACAGCACCTCGGCATCGAGCGCGCCCGGAAAACCCTGGTCGCCATCCGGCGAGTGCAGGACGAGCACCAGCCGCGATGCTTGCAGTCGCGACGCTCCCGCGTCTGCGCCACACTCGACGCTCTGCGGCGTATATTCTTTGACCTGCCAGACTCTGGCGCTGAATCCTTCCCGACCGCCGTGCAGGCAATGACGCTCGCCCTCTGCCTTGGCGAGTGTCCAATGATTTGAACCGCGCTGCAGCCGACCCTCGGCGATTCGACCGGCATAGCGACCGAGCAGCGTGCCGACATAAAACGGGTCAGGCTTGGGGGTGGCAAGCGCCGGATAACTCAGGCAAAGCTCGAGCAGACCTGTGGGGGTGCGTAAACGCAGCGAGCGAATACAGGCGCCCTGCGTATCGATGTCGATCGCGAGCGCGTCCTCCGATCCCAAAGAAAATACAGTCACTTCAGAAATACCACGCCGCGCTACGCCGCACTTTGCAACGGTGCACTCAATCGATGACTTCGAAAGTCAGGCCCGCGCGCGCCTGCAGACGCGAAACCAGCCGCTCGCCAAAGGCGGTGGCTGGTGTCCAGAAGCCGCCGGCCAGCGCAGAACTCGGCATATCGAGCGCCAGACAAGCGGCCGACTCACCGAGCATCTTGGCCGTGGAGCCGTACCCCGGGTCACGATCGCCCGTGACTTTGACGCGCAGCGTACGACCGTCATCGGTACGCCCGAGAAAGCGCAGGTCAAAGAATCCGCGGCGCTGCGCCTCGGGACTCGGCCCCTCGCCCGGCTTCGGCAACACGAACCGCTCGAGCAAAGCTCGCGTTGGTGCGAGCGCGCTCGCCACCATGAAAAGTCCGAGACCTGCAGTCGTCGCCATGGCCGCAAGACGGCCCTGCAGGCCTCTGCCCGTGGTCACCGCCTCGTCATAACGAAAGTCGCGGCTATAGGCGTAGCGCGAGAGCGCGTTGCTGCGCTGCACAATACGTGTGTTGATCCCAGCCATCACGAACGGCGCCACCCATGCCTTGAAATCGGCGTCGTGACGGGCTGAGGCCACATTCGGCTGACGCACATCGGCGGCATCTTTGACTGCCACACAGAGCGAGTAGGGATTCGCGAGCTCTTTGCGCAAGGCCGGATTGCGGCGCACTTCTTTGACGACATTGAGCAGACTCGCCGCCGTGCCGCCCGAAAACCCGCCGCGCATCGCGCGAACTCGCATTTTCACGCGACTCGCCGGACGCCCGAATTGCTTGCGAGTCTCTTGCTGCAAATGAAAAACACCGAGATCGGAAGGGATGGAATCAAAACCACAGCAATGAATGATTCGCGCTCCGCTCGTCTGCGCGGTCGACTCGTAGCGCTCGATCATCCGCCGGATCCACTGTACCTCGCCGGTCAGATCGCAATAGTCCGTACCCGTCTCGGCACAAACTTTGACCAGGGGTTCGCCGTAAAGGGCGTACGGCCCGACCGTCGACACCACCACTTGCGCTCGCGCCGCGAGCGCGCGCAGCGCGGCCTCATCGGCGGCATCGGCGAGCAATACCGGCAAGTCGCTGGCGGCGCTGCCGAGTTCGCGCTTGAGTTCATCGAGTCGCGCCGACGAGCGTGCGGCGATGGCCCATCGCAACTGACGCCCCGCTGCGCCCGCTGCGGTGCGCGAACCGTCGGCGCCGTAGGTATCGAGAAAATATCTGCAAAGAATTCGGCCGACGAAACTGGTCGCGCCAAAGATGACGACATCGAAATCCTTCATGCCCCTCTCCCCTCGCAGCGCCGCGCGCCGCGCTCAGCCGAATGGATGACGGCGGACGATGGTCTGATCGCGATCGGGCCCCGTGGAAATGACATCGATGGGAACGCCGACGAGTTGTTCGATACGCGCAAGATAGGCGCGCGCCTCGGGCGGCAGATCAGCCTCGCGGGTTACCCCGAAAGTGCTGCCCTTCCAGCCTGGCATTTCTTCGTAGACAGGTTCGACGTCGGCAAACGCATCGACAAGTAGCGGTGGCTCCTGCGAGATCACCTCGTTCGCCCGATAACCCACGCAGAGCCGGATGGAATCGAGACCATCGAGCACGTCGAGCTTGGTCATGCAAAGACCCGAGATGCTCGAGTGGATCACCGAGCGCCGCAGCGCCACGGCATCGAACCAGCCGCAGCGGCGACGACGACCCGTGACCGCGCCGAACTCTTGTCCAACGCGCTGCAAAAATTCACCGGTCTCGTCGAAGAGCTCCGTCGGGAAAGGACCCGCACCCACGCGCGTGGTGTAAGCCTTGACGATGCCGAGTACGTAGTCGAAGTTGCGCGGCCCAAGCCCCGTGCCCGTACCCGCAAAGCCCGCCGTCGTGTTCGATGAGGTGACGAAGGGATAGGTACCGAGATCGACATCGAGCATCGCGCCTTGCGCGCCCTCGAACATCACGTTGGCCCCCGCATCGCGCAAACGCTGCAGTTCGTGCGTCACGTCGGTCACCAACGGCTTCACTCGCTCAGCCATGGCGAGGTGATCGTCGAGCGTTTTTTGAAAGTCGACGGCCGGCTGCTTGAAGTAGTGCTGCAGCACGAAATTGTGAAAATCGAGTATCTCGCCGAGCTTGGCGGCAAAACGCTCGCGCTGGAAGAGATCTGCCACGCGCAGGGCGCGCCTTGCGACTTTGTCCTCGTAGGCGGGCCCAATGCCGCGACCGGTCGTGCCGATGGCGTTGACGCCGCGAGCCTGCTCACGCGCCCGATCGAGCGCCACGTGCGACGGCAAAATGAGCGGACAGTTGGGAGCGATGCGCAAACGCTCGAAGACCGGTACATCGCGCGCCGCGAGCATGTCCGCCTCGCGCAACAACGCCTCGAGCGAGAGCACGACGCCGTTGCCGATCAGGCACAAGACCTGCGGCCTGAGGATTCCGGAGGGAATGAGCGAGAGCACGGTTTTCTCGCCGCCGACAATGAGCGTATGCCCGGCATTGTGACCGCCCTGAAAGCGCGCCACCGCCGAGGCCCGCTCAGTCAACAGATCGACGATCTTGCCCTTGCCCTCGTCACCCCATTGGGTGCCGATCACGACAACGAAACGACCGGCTCCCATGGCAACGGACAGCGCAGGCTGTCAGCGAGTGCCCGCGTTCGGACTGCGCATGTACTTGAAGAACTCGCTGTCTGGCGAGACAACCATCACGTCGCCCTCTTTGCCCAGCGCATTCTTGTAGGCCTGGATGCTGCGATAAAACGCGTAGAACTCGGGGTTGCGACCGTAGGCGGCTGCGTAAGTCGCCGCCGCCTTGGCGTCGGCGTCACCGCGGATCTTGAGCGAGTCGCGCGCCGCCACCGACAAGATCTCGGTGCGCTTGCGCTCGGCCTCAGCGCGGATACGCAGCGCTTCTTTTTCGCCCTCGCCGCGCAGCTGCCGCGCCAGACGACTGAAGCTCTGCTGCATGCTCGCGTAGACGCGCGATTCGACATCCGGCGGCAAACCGATTTTTTGCACCCGGGCGTCGATCAGCTCGAGACCGAGGCTTTCGACGCTCTTGCTCGCGCGGTCGAACATGTCGCCGGTGAACGCCGTGCGCTCGGCCGAAACAATCTCTTGCAGCGTGCGCTGGGCGACCGCATTTTTGATGCCGTCTTTGACGATGTCGGCGAGACGCTGTCCGGCAGCACCGGTTTCGACGCCGAACGCCTGCGAGTAGCGGCCCGCATCCTTGATGCGCCACTTCACGTAGTAGTCGACGATCAGCCCGCGATTTTCGCTGGTGAGGAAAGTCTCGCCCTCGAAACTCTGCGAGACGATACGGCGCTCAAATTTGCGTACCGTGTCGATGGGCCACTTGAAATGCAAGCCGGCGGTGTAACCCGTACCGACAATCTCACGGAACTGGCTACGCACGGCGAGCTCGTTCTCGGACACCGAGAAGGTGCAGAGGCTGACGATCAGGCCGAGAGCGGCGAAAATCCCGATAATTCTTTGAATGGACTGCGGCATGTCAGCGCTCCACCCGTGCGCGCGGGTCTTGTGCGGCTTCATCGGCGTTGGCACCAGCGCTCGCGCGCGGTGCCGTGACCGACACCTCAGGCTCGCCGTTGCGACGCTGCTGCTCGATCAGTTTGTCGAGCGGCAGGTAGAGCATTTGGTTGTTGCCCTTGGTGTCGACCACCACCTTTTGCGAGCGACCGAGAACGTTCTCGACGGCCTCGATGTAGAGACGATCGCGCGTCACCCGCGGCGACTTCTCGTATTGGCCCACCAACTGCTTGAAGCGTTCGGCTTCACCCTCTGCCACCGCCACGACTTGCGCGCGATAGGCCTCGGCCTCTTGCAGTTGCCGTGAGGCGCCGCCCTCTGCCACCGGGAGAATGCCGCTGGCGTAAGCCTCGGCTTCTTTGACGAGACGTTCTTTGTCGGCGATCGCCTTGTTGGCGTCTTCCTGCGAAGGCCGCACGTCCGTCGGCACCTGGATGTCGGTCAGGTTGACGCTGGTGATGATGATGCCCGTGGCGTACTGATCGAGCGTGCGCTGAATGAGTTCTTTGGTGCGCGTGGTCGCCTGCTCACGCTTCGAGATCAGGATTTCTTCGAGCGTGCTGCGGCCGACGACTTCGCGGATGGCCATTTCGCCAACGTCGCGCAAGGTCTGCTCCGGATCTTTGACCTGGAACAAATATTTGACCGGATCGCGCAACTGGTACTGCACGGCGAGCGACATGTCGATGAGGTTGATGTCTTGGGTCAGCACCTTGGCGGTGTAGTTGACGCTGCTCACCTTCTGCGTGTTGACCTTGGTCAATGATTCAACCGGCCACAGATGAAAGCCAAGACCAGGGTCGCGCACCGCAATGAACTGACCGAAGCGCTGGATGACACCGCGCTCGGCTTGATCGATGGTGAAGAAGCTCTGATACGCCCAAAAAATGACCGCGATACCCGCGATGATGGCGATCTGCGAGCGGTTGTCGCCGAGGGTCTGCTCGGGGCCGTCGCCCTGCGAGCCGCCGTCGCCGCCACCCCCTGGGCCCGCGCCCTTCAGGATGTTGTCGAGCTTGCGCTGAAACTTGCGAAAGGCGTCATCGCCGCCCGCAGGTTTGCCGGAGCGTTTGCCCCAAGGGTTTTTCTGGCTGCCGCCAGGTTCATTCCATGCCATAGGTGATTTTCTGTTGCGCCAGGTGGGTCGGGAGGGGGCGCTTGATCTCCCGGATTGTATTTAGCCCCCCTGCAGCACACAAGGCTGCGGCCCCTCAAAACTGTCAACTTTGATGTCGGCGATTTCGACGCCGGGACTGCGGCCAAGTTCCCGAGCCTCGGATTCGGGGATATTGGCGATGAGTTCGAGCCCCCCGTCATCGAGATACCGCTCGCCCTGCACGACGCCCGCCGCGAACAAACGCGCCCGCAAGGACCCCGCGTGGCGGGCATCGACGCGCACCGTCCGCGGCCGCGCAAAGCGCGATAAACGCTCGGCGATCGAGCTCATGAGATCGTGCAACCCGAGCCTGCGGGCAGCCGAAATCCATACGCTCGTCACTTCGCCCGTCCCGTCGCGCTCCACGTGCGGCACGGCCTCCAGCCGATCGATTTTGTTGTACACCCGAATTTGTGGCAGGGAACCCGCGCCGACCTCATCGAGCACCGCGTTGACCTGATCGATGCGCTCGTCACGGCGAGGATCGCTCGCGTCGATGACGTGCAACAGCAGCGTCGCCTCGCGCGCTTCGGTGAGCGTGGACTGGAAGGCCGCCACGAGTTCGTGCGGCAGTTCGCGGATGAACCCGACCGTGTCGGCCACCACGATCGGCGCGCCGCCGGGCAGCGTGACGCGTCGCACCAGAGGATCGAGCGTTGCAAAAAGCTGATCTGCGACGTACGCATCGGCGCCTGTGAGCGCCCGAAAAAGGGTCGACTTGCCGGCGTTGGTGTAGCCCACGAGCGCGACCGAGGGAATCGGGATTTCCACGCGACGCTGGCGTCCTGTCTCGCGCTGCTGCTTGAGTTTTTCGAGGCGGCGACTGAGCACACGCACGCGTTCACCGAGCAGGCGCCGATCCGTTTCGAGCTGGGTCTCACCCGGTCCCCGCAGACCGATGCCGCCCTTCTGGCGCTCAAGGTGGGTCCAGCCACGCACCAGTCGGCTCGACAAGTGCCGCAATTGTGCGAGCTCGACTTCGAGCTTGCCTTCGTGGCTGCGTGCGCGCTGAGCAAAGATATCGAGGATCAGCGCATTGCGATCGAGCACGCGCAGCCCCGTGAGTTTTTCGAGATTGCGCTCCTGACTCGGCGAGAGCGCGTGATCGACCAGAATCACCTCGGCGCAGGAGTCGACCGCAACCTGGCGGATTTCTTCGGCCTTGCCACTACCCACAAAGAAACGCGGATCCGGCCGGTCGCGCCGACCGGTTACGGTTACCGCCCCGGAAACGCCCGCGGACTCGGCAAGCTGCGAGAACTCTTCGAGATCTTCGGCCTCGACAGGCGAGCCGAGCCCGATGCGAACAAGGACGGCGCGCTCACCGCCGCGCGGACGCTCAAACACGCTGCGTTACGATCACTCGGCGGGCATCGCGTCTGCGGACTCCGGCTCGTCGGCCGAGGGCAGGCGCACATTGCGCGCGGGGACCACCGTGGAGATCGCGTGTTTGTACACCATCTGATTGACGGTGTTTTTGAGCAGGACGACGAACTGGTCGAAAGAGTCGATCTGACCCTGCAGCTTGATGCCATTCACGAGGTAGATGGAGACGGGCACCCGCTCCTTGCGCAGTTGGTTCAGGAAGGGGTCCTGCAGAGACTGACCCTTGGCCATGATGTAACTCCTTGATTTTTATATTCGCCCCGGGTTCCCCCGGGACCTCTCTCCCCCTAGTGGACAATTTACCACGGCGGGGGTTCCGCATTACCAGGCCGAACACACAACAACAGCCTCGTCCACCCAGTGCGCGAGCGCCTGCCGGTCAAAGGGCTCGAGCCGCCGCCAGCCGGGATCGGCGTTGATCCAGGTCAGCTGCCGCTTGGCGAGCTGCCGCGATGCCGCCACCGCTCGCTGGACCGCCTCATCGAGTGAACCCTCACCCGCGAGGTGAGCCAGTAACTGGCGATAACCGACAGCCCGCAACGCCGCCGCACTTTTCGGGATGTCGGGGCGGGAGCGCAAAGTTTCAACCTCGACCAGAAAGCCTGCCGCCATCATCCGCTCGAATCTTTGGGCGATACGCTCGTGCAGCAATGCCCGATCGGCAGGGACGAGCGCATAGCGGGCGAGCGATAACCCGGCGGTTGGCGCTTGTGTCCCCCGTTGCCAGTCACTGATCGAGCGCCCGCTGAGGGCGTGTACTTCGAGTGCACGCTGTATGCGCTGCGGATCATTGGGGTGGATGCGGGCCGCAGCCTCGGCATCCACTGCAGCGAGCTCCGCGTGCAGCGCAGGCCAGCCGTGTTGCGCCGCGCGCGCATCGATCTGTGCTCGCACCTCAGGATCTGCCTTGGGGAGCGCTGCGATACCGCGCACCAGAGCGTTGAAGTAAAGCATCGTGCCACCCACCAACACCGGCATACGACCACGAGCACGAATATCTTTGATCGCGGCGAGCGCATCGGCCACGAACTCCCCCGCGCTGTAGGACTGCTGCGGATCGCGGATGTCGATCAGGTGATGCGGCACACTCGCGCGGGTCGCCGCATCGGGCTTCGCCGCACCGATATCGAAGCCGCGGTAGACCTGCGATGAATCGACACTGATGATCTCGATCGGCACGCGCTCGGCCAGCGCGAGCGCGAGATCGCTCTTGCCGCTCGCCGTCGGGCCAGCAAGCAATATCGCATCGATGGCCGTCATCGGCCGCGCAAAAACAGTTGATCGAGCTGCTCGAGACTCAGCTGCGTCCAGGTAGGACGACCATGGTTGCACTGCCCCGCCCGCTCGGTGTTTTCCATATCGCGCAGCAATGCGTTCATCTCGGGCACACTCAATCTTCGACCGGCGTGGATCGCACTGCGACAAGCGATGTTGCCCAGCAGCACATGCGCCGCCGCCTCGAGATGATGACTGCCGCGCTCATCACGAAGGTCGCGAATGACCTCGCGTACGAGCGGCGCCGGGTCGATCGTCGTAAGCAGCGCGGGCGCGGCCCGCACCGCCAAGCGACCGGGACCCAGCACATCAATTTCGAAACCCGCCTTGGCAAATTCCGGGGCCAAGGTCTCGAAGCGTTCGGTTTCGTGGACAGCGACCTCGACC
>Ga0194116_10008333_pt1 | contig 10528 bp, 7 predicted proteins | sample TA2MahsurfametaG_4_FD_148617 | JGI IMG/M metagenome (GOLD analysis project Ga0194116, IMG submission 148617) | Freshwater microbial communities from Lake Tanganyika, Tanzania - TA2015008 Mahale S9 surface | ecosystem: Environmental > Aquatic > Freshwater > Lake | place: Tanzania: Lake Tanganyika... | reverse complement strand
CCTTTTTTTTAAACGAATCTATAATAGATTATATTAAAGAATTATTAAATATTAAAAAATAAGTTATTAAATAAATTTAAATTTCAGCTATATATATTTTAAAATTTTTATTATTATTAATATATTTAAAATATAATTCATCAAAAATACAACGCCTTATAACTAATACACTTTTTGTAGACCAAAATTAACGGCGAAAGAATTATAAAAGAAGCTTGCAACATATAGCCAAGTGGAACCAAAGGAAAAGCCATAGCAACATATATTCCAGTAACAAGCAATTTAAAAATTGGCTGAATAGCTTTAGTTTTCATTTTTATATGTTTTACTGCAGAGCCATCTGGAACAAAAGCAAGAATAAAAAAAGTTACAAATAAAAATGTTGAAAATATTATTAAAAAAGGAATTAATAGCATTGTAAAAAGGACTATTATAAAATATTTTGTCATCCTCAAACAGTTATTTTTCGCCAAAACATGTTTATTATCAATTTTTTCCAATTTGTAACAAGAAGAAAGTGGATTGGTATAATGTGTTTTTTCTGGAAATCTTCCACATAACCAGCAGTAATCATAATCACATAGCTCATAACCGCATTTGACAATATTTGTATCACAATCTGGGAATTTGTAGAGAAGGGTACTACACTTTGGACATTTTTTGTAATCTGAATTATTTTTTATAAATTTTTCCATCAAAGTATCATTTGGTGAAAGTCCTAAGCATTTAGAATCATGGAATTTACTGCATTTAACACAAAATTTATGACCTTTTTCACAAATGACAAAGTTTTTTTCAATTAACTCACGCTTGGCAAAACTATCACAATCTGGTATTGGGCAGACAATTAAATTTTTTAAGTTATTTATCATATCTATTATTTTCATACATTTATGAAATTTCTCCATATTTTTTTCGTCATCTTCTAAAATATTCTCTATATCTTTTTTAACAATGGCTGCTCCACAAACCGGCTTTGGACATTTACATGCTGTGTTTAGATTTTTTGTATTAATTTTAACAATAGAATTTTTTATGTATTCTTTTATACATTCACGGCAGTAAAAATGACCACAACTTAAATTTATTGTCTCTTCTGTATTTTCAACTGTAATGCTTGAGAGGCAGATATCACAAAAAATATTGTAATTTTGATGTTTTTTTTTATCACCCAGTTTTCCCTTGTAATCATTTTTATAAATTTTATTAGTTAAAGGAATTATCTTATTTCCGTTCTCATTAATAGTTATTTTTTTTCCCTGTTTTTTTTTATAATTATTTAAAGTATTCCCAATTTTATTATTGTTAAATAAATTATTTGAATTAATTGCACCTGAATTTTTTGATAAATTAACTAATTCTTTGTTAGAATAGATTTTTTGTGATACAGGTTGATCATTATTAGTATTAAGATAATTTAAATTATTATTAATATCTAATGAAACTTTCTTTTTCCCTGCTTTTTCCTGTATTATAGTAGTTTTTTTTCCAAAATTTTTAATTGAGAATCTACGTCCTGTTTCAATTCCAAATCTTTCTGAATAATTATTATGATGATATTTTTTAGCATTCAAAGTAGGTAATCTACCAAATAATGCTTTTGAATAATTATTATTGGGTGGATTAGAAAAATTGAATTCTTTATTGTCTAAAGGGGTTTGAAATGAATAGCGACTTGCACTGAAATGTCTGATTGGGGTATAAATCGGGTTTATATCATATGCTGATCTTTTATATTTTGGAGGAATTTTCAATTTAAGTATATTAAGGTTATTAAGTTTTACATGTAGATTTATATCTTTAGTATGCAAGAATTTACTTTTTGAAACATCTTTCTCTATATGAAATGATGACTCTTCTTTAATAATATTTTCATTACAGTTTTCTGAATTTAAATTAAAGTTGAATATTTTATTGTCAAATATAATTTCTTTATTTGAAAATCGTTTTTTTTGTTTTTTTATAATTCTTTCTGATGATTCCAAATTGGATGTTTTTTCATTATCTAATTCTCAAATATAAATTAAAATAAAATAAGTTATAAAATCTTTATAGATAAATATTAGATTACCATATTCTCTTTGTTTAGGAGTTTTAGAATCATTTTTATTTCCTTGAATTCTATTTGAATTTCTTTCTTTTACTGATTCAATGATAATATTTTGATTATTTTGGGTATTAATTTGATCATTTGCTTTAGGTGAAAATCCAAATCTTTTTATTGAATGATTTCTGCTCGTATTATTACTAGGAGAATTTAAATTCGATATGACATTATTATTGTTATTTCTATTTAAATTTTTATGGTTGTTTTTTATTTCATCTAGAAATTCAATGTCTTTCTTAATATTTTCTTTAATTTCATCGATATCAATTTCCTCATCCCTATAATTTCCTTTTTCATATTCAAAATTAGAATCCGAATATAAACTTGGATAACCATATTGTTCAGCATTTATATTATATTTATTATTTCTGTATCTTTCAGAAAAATTTTCCTCGTATCGATTATCTTCTGAAAGTTCAATATCGTCTTCTTCTTGATCATTGTAATAATTTTTATCTATCATATAAGAAGAATCATCCAATAATTCTAGAATATTAGAGTTCTTTATTAATTTTATTTTTTTCTTTCCTAAAAAAATATCGCCTCTTTCATCTTTTAAATGTGCAACCGAACTTTTATTACAAATAAAACACTCTCCTCTGAATGCATATATTGGATGCTGAATTGTATTATTCTTTACAGAAAATATTTCATTTATGATTGCTGGAGAAGCAAGAAAAAAATTGTTAAAATAAATTTTCATTTGATTAACCATTTCTTTTGTTATTTCTCTTTCTTCATTTTTCCTATTTATTGTATATGAATCAATTTTTGGATTCTGTTCTGTTTTTTCATAATTAAAATTTATATCATTTTCTTTTGGAGATTTGACCTTTTTAGATGTATTTTTTTTATTTTCACTATTTGTTTCTTTCGTTATAATTACTTCTCTAGATTTTATTGTACTCATTTATTTACTAATAGAAAATTTTATTGATTTTGATATAGTTATTAATTAAAAATTAGTTAAATAAAAATTTATAGTAGTAATTAAAATAATTGATCAAAATTTATTAAAATTTCTATTTGGATAATTCCAAATCAATCATATTCAATATAAAAAATAAATATAAAGTCAATACTACTTAATAAGAAGAATATACAAAATAATATTTAAAGGTAAGAATTTTAATTTAATATAAATAATTTTTGAGTAAAAAATAATAAAATATAAATTCAATAATTTTTATCAAAAAGTTTAAATTATAATGAAAAAGTTATTTTGTTATTGTTTAACAATAGATTTGAATAAAATAAGATTATTTATTGATTGTATAAAAATAAATTCGAAACATAGCATATAAATAAGCATTTTCTTTTAAAATAATTAAATAAAGGTGGATTTTTTAATTGTTTTTGAAAAAATTGAAAAAGTATTTTTTTAATTTATTACTTTAATTTATACAAAGATTTTTTACTTAATTTTTTCTATCCCGTACAAGAATTAAAATTAATGATTCTACCATATTACTTAGTAATCAACAGTTTTTTAAAGTGTTAAATTATAAGAAGGATTATTAGTACTTCCTATTTAAACAAAATAATATTCTAATATACAAAGAAATATTTTAGAAAGTCAAATGAGTAGCAGTCAAGGACAAGAATCATTTTTGGATAAAGTAAAACACACAATACAAGATACAGGAAAAGCTATTAAAGATATAATTACAAATACATTCAGTAGCGAAGAAGTTCCTAATGATGAAAATGTAGATCCTAATCTTATTAAAGAAAAGCCTTCTTCTTATGGAATAAAAGAGTCAATTCATGAATCAGGGGAAAAAGAAAAAAGATTTCCAGAAAAAATTGGAGATGTAGGATTAAAATATAAAGAAAATTTAAAACAAAATGATGAAGAAAAATTAGATCCGTCGAATTATAAGGCTATTAATGTGCAAGATACTTCAAAAGAAAATATTAACCAATCGGTGAGTGTATTACCAGAAAAAACCAGCGATTTAAAAGAATCTACAAAAGATAAATTTGAATCGTCTAAGCAAAATACTTCAAATATCATTGATTCAATGAAAGAAAATGTACAAGAAACTGTAGGAAGTATTTCAAATGTAGCTGAAAAATCATGGGATAAAACTAAAGAAAAAGCAGGGGAAATAAAAAAATCATTAGAAGGAAGTTGGGAAACAAATAAACAAAAAGCTTCTGAAATGGAACAAGATGCAAGTGAAAAGGTTCAATCCGCAAAAGAGACTGTCATTCAAGCTAAACAAAAAGTCAAGGATTCAATGGAGAATTCAGGAGATAAAGGTAGTTCGATTTATGAATCAAATAAGGATAATATTAAAGATAATCTGGATTTGACTTCACAACAAGTTGGTGGAAAAGTTCATGATAAAAATGAATCTGCTGATGATAAATTGGAACAATCAAAAGATTATTTAAAAGGAGGCCTTTTAGGCTTAACAGAATACGGGAAAGATAAATCAGATGAATTTAAGGATTTTTCCTATGAAGATTTTATTTTTGCTGGAGAAAAAGTTGCCAGTTTAAAGGAGCCTATAGAAAAAAAAATTGAAAATATTTCTGATAAAAGCCATCAAATTAAAGAAACATTAGAAAAAGTGATGGAAAAACAGAGTCTTGATCCTAATGTTCCGGAAACTGTTAATTATTCTTTTGATGACCAAACTGGAACCCTCAAAGAAAATATAGATGAATCCATGCTTAGGAAAGTCCAAATCTCTAAGCCCTAAGTTTTAGGAAGAAATTTAATTAATATTGAATTGATAATTAATATTTTATTATTGAGAATCTATTATTGTTAAGTATATAAATAGATAATTTGTATAATTAATTGAATGAATATTAAATTTAGAAATTTTATTTGATTATTTTTAATTAATTAAAAATAATTCTTACCTTTCCACTAACATTTTAATATATTTATTTAATTCTGACAAAAGCTATTGACTTTTATAAGCTTCTATATAAAAATTATTTCTTATTTAAATTAAAATTTTCACAAGAAAATTTTTTATTTGATTTTTTTCAAATAAATTCATCTTTTTCATATTATTAAAAAAATTAATAGAAATGATTATTAATAATACATTTTAAAAAATTTATAAAGAATTCTTTTTCAAAAATAAATTTAATTTTAAATTTTATTTAATTTACAGATTGGGAAAGATTGCCTCAATTCATTTAACTATTTTAAATAGTTTATTATATTATATCAAAAAAATACTTCCATTTACAGAGGATATATATATTTCAAAATCTTTATACATTTTCATTCAAATAATATGAAAATTTAGAACATATTTGATCGTTAATTTTAATTGATCCTAAAAATTATAATGAAAAAAACTTTGTATTTTTAGAAAAATTTTAAATTCTTTTGAATTTATGAATAATAAATAATCGAATCCATCTATTTGTGAATTTTTATTTTGAAAATTATTTAAAAAGTTATTTTGATGAGAGAAGTATATTTTTATATCTTTATTAATTATGATTTAACTAAATTAAAAAATTTATTTATATAAAAGTATTTTTTATAAATTAATTAATCAATTATTGAATTTTAATTTATAATAAAGATGAATAGAGAATTCATTTGTTTTGTAAAAAATACTTTATTGTTTATTGTCTTCGTTATCAATATTGGAATTAATAGCTGTATCCATAATTTTTCCTGTTTCGAATTTACTTCCTCCAGTCTCTTTTTCAGAATTGAATTTATCTCCTCCTACAAAAGGTTCAACTATTTTATGTTTTAGAACTTCTTTTGCAGATTCAGTAGTACTTAGTAATGTTTCTCCTATTGTATCTTTTATCTTATGAACAGTATCAATTACAGCGTGTTTTGCATGACCCAAAATACTTTTATTTACTTGGGTTTCTCCAGCATAGTTTTTCGGATACTCTTCATCATTTTCCACATTTGAAAAATCATCTAGTCCTTCATATGGTTTATTTTGTAGATAAGGATCTCTATTTTCTTGAGAATCAATATATGTTTTATTGGATTCCTGATTGTTTTCAAAATTTCTTTTCATAATTTCTTATATAAAATTTATGGAATGATTTAAATTGAAGTTTTCATTAATTAATATTGGAATTGTTGGTTATTTTTATTTGTTAGAATTATAATAACAAGTAATACAAAAAAATTTCTTGATTTTAGAATTATTATTTATAAATTAAATGATATCTTGGCTTAATGATTGCTTCAAAAAGACTGTTTAAAGAAATGACAGGTAATTTATTAAGGAATCTATCATGTAGAAGTTATAAAATGAAATTTTATAAATTTAAATAAATATCTTCCTCTTATTGAATTAAATGATAGTTTTAAAAACAATTTTTTTAATTAAATTAGACTCTTCTTATATAAAGAATCCTATAATAATAAAAATGAAAAAATCGACATTCAATTTTATTAAAAAAATGTAAAATAATAAATTTCTAGTTTTGAATATGAAGAAATTATTAAAAAAAATTTTATTACAATATTTTAGCAATGATAATAAATTTAAACTGTTAAACAATATTTAATTATTAATTTTTTTAATTTAGATTGAATAAAAATTTTTTGAAAATGTTTTCAAATTAAATACAAGTAAATTGAATTATCTGTTATTTTTGTAATTAAATCGTAAATTTAATTAAATAAAATCTATTTTTAGCAAGATATGATTTATTTTCTAATAATATGTCTTCTTTTTGATTTATAAACTGATAAACTGATAAATTATAAAATTAATATAAATCATATTGATAAATTTAAAAAAGTAATTTTTTTAAAAAGCAAATAAATAATTTATTTTAATTATTTTAATTATTTAGTAAGATTATCTTAAATTAATACTTAAAAATTTATTAAATTTTAAAATAAATTTCAAGATGAAATATATTTGTTTGATAATTTTAATAGATAAATCTTTCATATAAAATAAATATGAATATTTAAAGATATTCAATAATAGACTGTTTTAGAATAAGGATTTTTAAAATTGATAATCCTCTTGATAAAGAATTCTCGTTAATCTAAAATTTTAAGATTTTTATATTTTTAAAAATCTTCTAAATCAAATTTTGATCTTAATTTTCATTTATTTTGGAAGAAATATATGAATCCCGTTAAACTATGAAATTAAGGAAAACCATTTATTGATGTATACCTATGCTGCTTTACAAGTCAATTAAATTGTTAATCATTAATAACTTTCGATAGGAATAAAAGGCTTGAATTCTTGTTTATTATAACTATCTTTTTTTAAGAAATGAGACACTTGAAAATAAATTTTATTATAATTCATTATATTAAGAAAGTTGAAAAATTCAAAATCTTCAAATTCAATTGTGTAGAGTCAATCAGGAAAATGAAATTATTTATTTTATAAAATTTCTTTTAAAAAATTTTATTTATTTATCACATTCGAATAAATCATTTAAAAAAAAATTTTAAAAAAATAAAATAATTTTATTTTTATTCATCTTTAATATAAATTAAGAATAAAAAAAATATTCATAAAAAAATGAATGATTCTTTACGAGTAGATTTTTATGGTCCTAAAGGAGAACCAAGATTCACCGGACTTGATTTAAATGCTAAAGCAATTCCAATCCTTCCACCCCAAGGTGGACCACGTGCTACAGGATTAGATTTAAATGCTAAAGCAATTCCAATCCTTCCACCCCAAGGTGGACCACGTGCTACAGGATTAGATTTAAATTATAATCCAGTTCCTATCCTTCCACCTCAAGTTGAAATACCTAAACCAAATATCGAATACCCAAAATCTGTTAAATTTGATATATTTGACCCCGCATCTGGAAGAACAGGTCTTATTGAAGAAAATTTAAGAAATGCTTGCAAAAGATTGAATAGATCTAATTGCTCGTTCTCAGTTGGATTTGTTCAAACTAAAATGTACTATGATCAAATTCCTGATTTAGTTCTTGTTGTTAATGAAAAATTTGCTTTAATCAATAAACAAAGATTCAATTTAGATAGACCACTATCTGAACCTGAATTACAAGCACTTTGCGAAACTTTAATGAAATCACTAGAAACTGCTTGCTTCTACAGATTTTAAAAAAAAGTGAATTTATGTGATAGTGATTTCTTGATTCCCATTCAATCTTATTATAAAAGACATACTATATTGTTTTAAAGAATTTATTTAAAATGAAATGGATTGAATTATTTTATTTTGAATATTTATTTATTTTTAAAAGAACTTCATTATATATGTTATTTTAAAAACATTTTTTCTCAAAAATCTCTTTTTCTGTTACAGGAATTTAAATTAATTTAATATAAAAAATTTTTTTTAAAATTACATTTAGATTTTGATTTTTAATCAATTAGGACTATATAAATATATTAATAAGAATTTTTATATATAATTTTTTGTTTAATATTCCAAGTATTTAATTTCTGGATTATATAAATTTGACCGAATTAAAAAAATTAAATTATGATATTTTGTTTCTTTTATTAGCTATTTACAAAATGAAACGCCATTTGAATATAATAAATTAAAAGGAGTTTCTTATGTTCTTTCAAATTTGCTTTAAAAACTGTTAAAATTAAAAAAAATATTCTACAAACTTTTTAATAGCTAAATATAATTTTATTTATCTGAAATTTTTAAGAATAATATAAAAAGCGGTTATCTTTCTATCATCAAATTTATTCTTGTTTAATGTAAATAAATTAAATCGGCTATAGAGAAGAATGTTCATAATAAAATAGGCATTCAAATTAAATCTAAATCTTATAAAAGAAAAGTTTTAAAAAATTTTATTTTTATCTTATTAATAAGTATTACTTTGGAGAATTTTTTATTTTGAGAATTGAATAAAAGTCAAAAAATATAGATAAAATTCTTAAAAAAAGGACAAATTTTACATAAATGAGAAAATACTAAGTTCAAACATTTTAGTTTTATATAGTATGTAATTCAATTTTAGTTATTCAATTTACAAAAATTTTAAGTTTTTAAAAGAAACTATGAATGATCAAAAATTACTTTAAATAATTAAAATAATTTTTCACAAATAACATTTTATTAAAACAAATAAAGGAGGTAAAAATGCAATTCACAAAAAGGATGCTTAAATTTCTAATCAATCTGAAATTTCAAACAATTTAATAAATAAGAACTTTCAATTAAAATAAATTTAAAAAAAATAAACCTGTTTTTAATATTTTGCTTAATTAGATTATTCAATTTTATTGAATAAATAAATATTAAAAAATAATTTTTTACTAAAATGTCTGAATCAAAAATCAACATGGCCTTGGATGATATAATTAAAAACGAAAGAAAAAACAACAAACAAAGAAGAAATCAAGGAAGAGGAAACAGAGGCGGACTTAACATGAATAAATTCAGAGGTGGAAATAGAAAAACTTTTAATAACAACAATAATCGAGGAACTAGAATGAACAGAAATAGACAACAATTCAAATCAGAAAGAGGCGGAAGAAAAGTATCAAATATTAGCCAATTTTCAGGAAGAAGAATTAATAATAGAAGGTTAAGAAACACTAATAGAAGACTTAATAATCAGAATAATGAAACGGTTCAAAAAAAACGAGTAATTTTTTTTTTATTATGGCTACTTTATTAAGTAATTCTATTTTAAATTAAACAAATGATAATTTTTTAAAAACTATTTTACTAATTTTGAGATTTTTCTTAGTTCTTTAGATTAACATGAATAAAAAAATTCAAATTAATAAATTTTTTTGATATTTTATATAAGGCATTTTTTGACATTTTTAATTAGGGATTTTTACAAAGAAAAGCCAGAAAAATAATTACCTCTAATGAAAGTAAGGGAGTAGAAAAAAGAACTCGTTTGGTTATTAAAAATCTTGATAAAACAATTATCAACTCTGAATTAAGAGTAAGATAAAAATTTAAATTAAAGCAAATTTTCGAAAAAATTGGACCTTTAAAAAGATGTGGAATCCATTGGGATGAATTAGGAAATTCAAAAGGATCTGCTGATTTAGAATTTTATGATCCAGTTGATGCTCAAAAGGCTATAAAGGATTATGATGGTATATATTGTATTTTGAATCTAACAAATTTAAACTTATTTTTTGATTTAAAATAAATACAATATAATGTAGGAGCTGAAATTAACAAGGTATCTATGAAAGTTGAGTATGCTAGAAATACTACAGCTAGAAAAGGATTCAGAAATAGATTAGGGACTACAGGAAGAAGAAGAGGAGGAAGAAAAATTTAATTGCATAATTAATAAAATTGATTGATTAATTTGAATTGAAAATTTTAATTTAAAATTAATTTAATAATATTTATAATAAATAAACTATAATAAATAGAAGTATTTATCAATAAAAAAAGAATTTTTGAAACTAAAAAGAGAAAATTCATAAAAACAGTTTTTATCGCAAATAAATAACGATGGTTATGG
>Ga0194116_10008332_pt1 | contig 10529 bp, 9 predicted proteins | sample TA2MahsurfametaG_4_FD_148617 | JGI IMG/M metagenome (GOLD analysis project Ga0194116, IMG submission 148617) | Freshwater microbial communities from Lake Tanganyika, Tanzania - TA2015008 Mahale S9 surface | ecosystem: Environmental > Aquatic > Freshwater > Lake | place: Tanzania: Lake Tanganyika... | reverse complement strand
GCATCCACTCGTCGAGGAGGTTGGTGAGCGAACGGATGATGCGGGTCTTGGCCTGGCCGCGCTCGCCGAGGAACACGACGTCGTGACCGGCGAGCAGCGCGTTCTCGAGCTGGGGCATGACGGTCTCTTCGAAACCCATCACACCCTCGAAGAGCGGGCGACCGTCGCGAATCGCGGCAACGGCGTTGCGTCTGAGTTCCTCCTTGACTGGCAGCGATTGCCATCCGGAAGTCCGCAGGGACCCGAGAGTGCGGGGCAGGTGGGCGGGAATGTCGCGCGTCGTCATGTGGCGACAGTACCCCCTCACCCAGCGGGGAAAACCATCGAGAGTCTGATCCGGGATGAACGTCTAGCGGTTACGCCACCGAGGGGGCTGGCTGGTCTCGAGCGCAGGGAGATCCGGGTTCTTGTACAGCACGTGATTCACTTCGTGCTTCGGAACACCGAGCACGCGAGCAATTTCACGAGCAGGCATCCCCGGGTACTGCGCCAAGGTACAGGACCCCAGAGAGTCCCTCGGCGGCGGGGTCGACTTTGATCGGTCTCCTGGCGTCAAGCGCGGTATCAAGCCTAGGCATCGATTCCAATTCGGCCACCACTTCAAAAGCCTCAGACACATCGTCACGGAACATGTAAAACAAGTAACCGAGGTATTCGGCCGTGATTCCTCCGAAGAAAGACAGCGACTTCCCCAGCACAACCGACGTCACGATTGTCTCGTCGTCATGCTCTGCAATCTCTTCTTCGACCCACATCTGTGAGTGGTGGTGACTCCTGTTCCACTCGCTCGAAAACCGGTAGGGATCAGTGGCCGGCTGGATGGGCTCGATGACCGAGAGCAGCATCCACTCATAGAACGTCTGTTTTGCACCCAATAGTGCGGACCAAGGAGTCTCTTCGTCTTCCGGCGCGAGGAACACTCTCGATCCGTCACTGTCCTCGCCCAGTCCGAGCCCGACAACGGGGCGCCCCGCATCGTCGAAAATCTCCATCAATTCGTCGATTGTGAATGACTCTCTAGGTTCGAGCATCCCTCAACTCTAGATGTCGCCAGCACCCTTGATCGACGGCCACTTCTCGAGCAGTTGCTCCACCAGCTGGCGACGGAGCCGCTCTGATCCTTTGCCGTGGAAGCACTTCGTGACGGAGCCGTCACCCTTGAAGAAGATCCTCAACGAAGCCCATTCGTGTGGTTCTCGAAAGAGGCTGACTTCTGCCTCAAAGTTGCCGGTCGGCCTTACAAAGACGTCGATGCCGAGTGGGAAAAAGTGCAGCTCGATCATGGACATCGACGAGGCGATCGGAAGTGGCGCTGCAGTTCTCTGTCGTGAGTTCTCGAGTGCACACCAGTACTCGAGACTCTGGATCAATGACTTCGGAATCTCCGCCCCGGCCGATTTCTGCACTGAAAAGTTCACGTCACCCGATACTCTCTCGAACACGTTCACGAACACCGCAGGCATCGAATCGTCTGTGCGCACCTGGATTGCAAGCGTCGTGTTGTTCTCGTTGATTCGTTGATACGCCACTCGACGAGACAGTTCACGCTGCATCGCCGACAAAGCACCGTGTGCGAGGCGACGTTCGGTCCAGCGTTCATCCCCCTGCGGCCAATTCCGGAGATACAGCGCCTTTTTTGCGCGGGTGACGGCCGAATAGGCGTGACGACTGGAGGTGTGCTCGATGGGAAACAGGCTGTGACCGTCGATGACGACACTCTCCCACTCGCCACCCTGTGCACGAAAGATCGTTCGTGCGTAACCATACGAGGCATGAATCGCATTGACGATCGCATCATGTTCGTAGCGCTCGAGTATCTCAGCCTTCGACACGACCATCTCTTTGCGCAATCGCATCACAAAGTCGACCCAGAGCGCTTGTCTGACGCGTCGAATGATGTCGGGGGAAGGCGCTGTCAGGAGGTTGACCACGATCGGTGCCTCGAATTCGAGGCTCATACCTGAGGCCGTCGTCACTGACAAGAGAGCATTCTGTAAATGGACTTCAAGAGAGACTGGTCCGCCCTTGTCCCTTACGGTGACTCGCCGGGTCACCTGCTCACCCAGAAGTTCGACGACCCTGATTTCCGACCCGTTGAGAAGCCCCAGCGTATGACTTCCTTTCGAGAGCACCAGTCGCTCGCTAGCCTCCGGAAGAACTCCCGTCCGCCCCATCTGCACCCGTATGTTCGTGTTCCAGGTTGCGACATCGGAGTTCCTCTTGGCGAGTGCGACTGCAGATCCACTCGCGAACCGAGTCAGCAGGTAATCCTCGAGTGCAAACGTGGGAAGTTCTGCGACTTCACGCGTGCCGTCGGGCGTGAAATCGAGTAACCCCAGTTGCCCTTCGCGCACATGTTCGCGAAGCGATCGGGAGAATTCTGTGATCTCAGAGTTGTGCGCTGTGCGCACGAGACTCGTGAGCGAGACCGAGACCACGCGATGTCCGCGAGAACTGAGATCATTGGCCGAGAGCGCGAGTGAGCGATCCGCCTTGAACGGCGGAAGCTGACAACTGTCACCGACGAAAACCACTTGGCCACCCAGAGCGACCGTATTCGACAGAATGTCGGACAAGAGCCGACCGTCTCCGAACTTCAATTCCGGGGGCTCAGCCGTATCTTGCGCCTCGTCCGGATCATCACCGACCATTGATGCTTCGTCGATGATCCAGATGTGCCCCGGTCCGCCAACTGTTTGTGGCGCAAAGACCGTGGTGGGTGGCCAGTCCCGCTCATTGGAATCGTTGTCAATGACCTGGGTACGGTCGTACAAACCCGAGTGAATGGTGCTCGTTGCAAGCCCGGTTCTCTGCGACAGACGTACGGCCGCTTGTCCGGTTGGAGCCATGAGTGACGTCACTAGGCCAAACTTCGACGAGATCGAAGCCATCCGCCGCATTATCTCGGTCTTTCCCGACCCAGCTGGACCCTCGAGAATGAAGATGTCGCCGGTTCGATCGGCGACAAACCGCTCGAAGGCGGCGAGAGCAGCCGCCTGATCGGGGGTTGGGTCGAACTCCTCGTCAACGCGAACCTGGTCTGGACGCCACTCGGGGCGCGAGAAGAGTCTGGCAGTCACCATGACTCTTCGACGTTGCCGCAAACCATCTTCGTCGGCGAACAAGTCCCTTGCCTCACTCGTGGACACCGGCATCGGATATGTCTGTCGAACTGCCTGGACGGTACGTAACGATGGGTGCGCATCAAGATCGTTCACGACCGCATCGAGCTTCTGGTTGCCTGTCATGTCAGACATCAACAGAAGTGCCTCCGAGGGGAAGGTCGTCACAAGATCTGCCATGAAGCTTGTGGCGTCGTCTTGGTCGGGAATTTCACTCACGACCGCCTGCGCAGTGACGAGGTCGACATCAGACATTGCTTCTCGCACAATCCTTCGCCCTTCCGGCGTCGACAGGTCGGCCGTGACATGCTCAATTTCCAGATTCCCGGAGAACCATCGTCGCGCTGTGACTTCGAGCGTGACCGCGCGGGTCCTCTCCCACCCAGGTTCACGATCAAGGAGACGAAGCCTGATCGTGGACGGTGGCTCACTGATCTCCGAGAGAATCCTCACAAGTGCGACGGCCTCGGCCCCGGGGCCAGCTCCGAGAATCACCGCTGTGAAGACCCTGCCGTCCCGACACGGAAGGAGGTCTCGGAATTGGCAAAAAACCTCGTATGACATCAATGCATGAAATGGGTGATAGGCGAGTGCATACGCGAGGCGAGCGTCAGACGTCGAATAATCAGGAGACTCCGGCGATGAGTGTTGCCGACGCAGAGTACGAAGAGCCGGCCTGAGATCCCGTGCTGACCACGAGTCGTCAAGTGCTTTCGCTCTTGCGACGATGTCGTCCTGGATTGCGGTGATGAACTCAGACATGGATCGAGCGAAAAGTCAGATTTACCCGTGGGTCACTCGCCTTCTTAGTCTTTGCCACTTGATGTAGCCACTTGTGCTGGCACGCACCCGACATCACGAGAAGCGAGCCAGACCGGAGATCTGTTTTCACTGTTTCTCCCGTCTCACGGTGCTTCAAGTCGAACCGTCGAGTTGCACCGAACGACACCGAGGCGATGGTGGGGTTCGTCCCTAGTTCAGGTTCGTCGTCGGCGTGCCAAGCGACGCTGTCGTCACCAGATCGGTAGAGATTCACGAGCACTGAGTTGAAGCGGGCAGACGCTCGTTCCTCGCATACTGCCTTGATCGCGCGCAGAGACGTTGTCCACGGTTTCGGGTCGAAGGCAACTCCAGAGTACGTGTATCGCCGGCCGGATTCACCGAACCACGCTGTCAGACGCGGCTGCAGAACTGGTCGGCCGAACATCTGCAACATCGGCTGCACCCACTCGACGTGCTCGAGCAGGTCAACGAGAAATTCGTGGGACTCGTCCAGCGCCCAAACCTCGTTATGGAGAATGGCGCTTCCGTCATATGGAAGCAGTTCTCGAGGACCGGTGGAGAACAGATTCGACATCATTTGATCAAAAATGTTAGTCAACCTGAGAGACGGCTGCGATGTGGTGAGCCATCAGTTCGCAGTAGGTGGCGATCTCCTCACGTGACTTACGCGTATAACTTCCCGACTCCAAGGCTGTTCCTGCCTCCATGGCGAAGTTGACCAGATGTGGCGGGGTGAGCGGCAAGCAATTTGCGATGAAGCGCAAGGTGGTGGCGATTGGTCGCCCGTTGGCACGCCAACGGGCAGCCAGGTTGGTGCCGTCTTTAGGTGACGGGGTCGCCAGTAGACCGGCCTCGACGGCTTCGGCAGCGTGGCCGAACGGGGAGATAGCCGCCGCATCATCGGGGATGTCCATGAAGATCGAAGCCGGCATCAGGGACAAGAACCATTCGGCGGGGACAACGACGGGCCGAAGATCTTCGGCGGCTTCATCGTCGTGATCACCATGCGGCACGAAGCTCACCAGAGCGTGTGCTCCCCGCTCTGTGATGCTGGACTGCACGAGAAGAACTTCGAACAACGTTTCGTCGGGGAAGAGGCCGAACATGGGCGCAATCGGCAGTTCACGCAGAGCGCCGGCCACAACGACACGCGGTGGACATGGGGCAGGGAAAATGGTGGTTCCTACTTTCTTCAGAGATATCCGAGCGGATTGTCGGGAGAGCGTGTCGGTTCGTTCTCGTCAGTGGAGCCGTTGCTCATCACCCCCGAGAGAGTCGAATCGGTGAGTACTCCGGTGAGAGGCTTGATGGCTGCAAGACCACTGAGCGCTGCGACAGGCTCGTTGCGACGGAGGTCGCGCTCGACCTGTGCTGCGAGGCGGCGCAGCTCGCGAGCAAAGGCCAGAACTGTGGCGGTGGAAAGGGGTCGTGGATTCTGGTGTGTGTCGTTTTCTGTCATGGGTTGAACTGAAGGGCCCTTTCGCAACCGATTGTCAGGCCGAGGCCATTGGCAAATAGCGGATTTCATCGACCGCGTCGCCGAGGCGACGTGAGAGACAGCCAGAACGAGCCACAGCGATCGTGTAGACCCCGTGAGCCCTCAGGTGCAAGGCGGCATCTTCGAATCGTCCGTCTCCGCTGGCGATCACGACGCGGGCGGAACGAAGGGCCTGCGGCTCCTCCACGAGGTCCTCGATCAAACGGATGTCAGCCCCATCGACACCGCGCCCGACCAGAAAGCGGGCCCCGGGCCACATGAAGCCGAGCTGCGGGGACTGGCGCCACGCGTTCACGCCCACGGCGACCACAATCTGGGCCTTGTCAAGCCGAACCACATTGGAGATGGCCCGGTAGGCGGCCTCAGCACCACGAGCAACCAATTCCGAACCGCCGCACAGGTTCTCGAGGTCGACCACCATGTGGAGACGGTCGACCTGGGTGCCACGCCCGAGTGAGAGCGAGCCGCCATGAGAGCCGTGGGCGCCGTCACCAAGATGAAAAGGCTTCTGCATCGTCACACCCGGAAGAAGCATGCTTCGACGGGCGGTTGTCAGAAAATGTCGGTGTCAGACCACCTGGTTGGTGCGACGGTCACGAACCACGATCTCTCGCACGAATCCATCAATGACCCCGATCACGCGACCCTCTTGCAGGCTGAAGCGGGAGTTCGCCCCTGCGGAGATCGGCTCATGTTCGAGTGTGAAAACCGTGACCTTGGGCTTGGAGCTCCAGAAGATCTCTTTGCGGCGCGACACACCGCTCGACCATTCGGCACCCTGCTTGACCGCCTCGGTTTTGATACGCAACCATGTAGATCGAGAGCAGGTAAACGTTGCCTCTGTACCCGGTGGGAGCAATTCACTGCGTGGGCCGTCCGCCTCAGGGGCCCCTCTCAGACGCATCCCGTTCTCGGGCAGTTCATAGGCGGCCAAAAGACGCATGGTGTCTGGGCCGGGCCCCTCGAGCGCTATGGAGATCCGAAAACGAGTGCGATGGAAATTCATCAGTAGTACTTGCGAATGTATTCATATGCGCGATCAAAAAGATTTTGATCGTTGTGCAACTTGTACTTCAACAGCGTGAGCCGGAGCGCTCTCTGGACCTCTTTTTCTCCCGCATGAGTGAGTTGCCAGTCGTCGAAACGGACGGTCCTCACGATCTCATCGATATCGGTCACAACACGCTCAACAATGATCGGCGTTTGTTCATTGCGCACCTCGCTGAACAATTCTGTCAAGGCAGCTTTTCCGACCTCATCACGATCCTGCTCGGGATCATCGACTTCTGCATCGACGACGTCACGTGCCAATTCGAGCAACGCTTTCAAGAACTCGATGGACGTCAACAGTCCTTGTTCATGACGTTGGCGGAGACCTTCGAGTCGTTCTGACAGTTCCACGAACTTGGGTTCGTCGATTCGCTTGCGCAGCCGGGCGGAAATTCGGACTTCGACTTCCACGATCGACCGATCGGGATCCTTGAGCAACTCCCCCATCACATCGGCATCCATCACGAGTATCTCGATGTCATCACGCACGTTCCGCACCGCCACGTGGCGGTGTATCAACTCGATCGTCTTCGGCCCGAAGGCGTGCCACAGCAACTTTCCGTTTCCTGACACCGGGCGAAGCGACTCGTAGACCTGGCACAGCCATCGATAGTCGTCGACGTGGTCGTTCAAGATCGGATCCGGAGACAACGCCTCCCAGATTTGCATCAGCTCGTGCATTGCTTTCGCAAAAGCATCACGTTCGGTGTTCCCGGGCAGGCACTGTTGGGCGGCCATTAGGCCCTCCCAACCAAAGTCTGTTCGATCGACGTTCGGGAAGAATGACAATGCAGCCACCATCGCCGGTTGGAGCCGATCACGAAGCTCCGACAGGTTGGCCACGACCTTTTCCACACTCCGGTCATCGAATGCGAGGGCCTGGGCGACATCATCGAAGATGCCGAGATAATCGACGACCAGGCCGTGCGACTTTCCAGGTGCGGGACGATTCACGCGACAGATCGCCTGGAGAAGAGTGTGTTCCCGCAGTGGCTTGTCGAGGTACATGCACTGCAGATTCGGCGCATCGAAGCCGGTGAGGAGACGCGCCGTCACGATGAGAATCTTGAGGGGGTGACGCGGGTCTCGGAAATTGTCGAGAAGCCGCTTCTCTTCGTCTGAGGTCCTGCCGTGGGCGTCACGCCAGGCTTGTGGAACACCCTGACCCAGGGAGATGACGACAGCGCTGCACTCGGGGGGAAGAATCTGGTCGAGTTCCTGCTTGTAGAGCACGCACGCCTCTTGATCGATCGTCACGATTTGGGCGCCGAAGCCACTGGGCTCCACGTTCTGCCGGAAATGCTGTGCGATGTCTTGCACGACAGCACGTACACGAGCGGGGGACTTCACCAGCAAAGCGAACTTTCCTGCGCGCCGTGAGATTTCGGCACGATCGGCCTCAGAAAGATCTCTTACCAGTTCAGCAAACTCGTTGTCGAGCTCTGAGCGGTCGATTCGAAGGTCGACGGACCGCGGTTCGAAGTGGATCGGCAACGTCGCCTCGTCACGAATGGAGTCTTCGAAGGAGTACTTGCTGAGGTAGCCACCCGCGTCATCGGGCGCACCGAACGCAAAGAAAGTGTTATGATCGCGAGAGTTGATGGGGGTTCCAGTCAGGCCGAACAAGAAGGCATTCGGCAGCGCCGTTCGCATCTTCCGGCCCAGGTCACCCTCCTGGGTACGGTGTGCTTCGTCAACAAGCAAGATGATGTTCTCACGGTCATTCAGCACTCCATCTGCTTCACCGAAACGGTGAATCGTGGTGACGATCACTTTTCGGCTGTCGGCTGCGAGAAGATCCATGAGATCCGCCCTGGTTTCGGCTGACACCACGTTTTCGACCTGTGCCGCATTGAACACCGAGGTGATCTGCGAGTCGAGGTCGATGCGATCGACGACGATCGCCACCGTGGGGTTCGCGAGTGAGGGATGTGCGCGCAGCTTGTTCGCCGCAAAGACCATGAGAAGGCTCTTGCCCGAACCCTGAAAGTGCCAAATGAGACCCTTCTTGACCTTGCCGTCGACCACTCGCTCGACGATTCGGTTGACCGCCTCGTACTGCTGGTAACGACAGATCAACTTGATCATGCGCTGACCACGGTCGGTAGAAAAGGCGGTGAAGTTCTGCGCGATGTCGAGAACCGTGGCTGGCGTCATCATCTCCCGGACAGAGGCCAGAACGGCTCGAATACCGAGGTAGACGTCTTCTCCAGTGCGCCACGGTCCCCATTGGAGAACAGGCATCTGCACGGTGCCGTATCGCAGGTCCTTCCCTTCAGTGGCGAACGAAAAGACGTTCGGGACGAAGAACGACGGCAGATTCACCTCGTAATCGGCATTCACCTGAATTGCACCGTCGACCCATGTGACTGCTGGTCGGACTGGCGATTTGGCCTCACCCACCACCATTGGAATTCCATTGACGTAGCAGACGACATCAAACCGGCGTTCGAGGCCGGCCCCATGAGGAGAGAACGTCACCTGATTGGCCACAACGCACTCGTTGGCTGTCGGGTCGGCGAAGTCAACGAGACGGACTGTGACGTGCGAGCCGTCGGGCCCGAACGGCATGGTCTCATCGCCGCGCAGCCACTTGCTGAAACGCTCGTTCGCGCGTACCAGCCCCTCAGAGGACGCACCGAGAAGAAGTGTCCGGAGCTTGTAGATGACGTCATCGGCGTGCGACGGGTTTGCAGCGATGGACGGATTCAGGCGAATCAGCGCACTACGCAGCGACTGCTCGAGGAGGACATCGGACGTCGTACGAGCGAGAGACGGACCCGAGACAGGGGTCCAGCCAATAGTGCCAAGTTGGTCGACGAGCATCTGCTCGACGGAATTTGCCTCATTAAACGCAGTCACTGGCGCAATCCCCCGTTCAGCAATGCCATCCGCAGACCTCGGGATGAGTGAATAGCCGTGGAGGCACACACCAACTGCTGATCCATCGACGACAAGGTCTCAACAAAAACTCTTTGATCGGCTAGTGATGGCAAGATGAACGAAATCTTTAACATTTCCCTCTGTGTCAACTTACTTCGAGTCCCAAACGACACAAATGGCCGGTAATCAACTGAATTCAGAACTTCTGTCAGGAATATCGGATCAACTGATTCGCGCCTGGCACGTAACACGTGCGCATGATTGTTCACCCAACTTGGCCCCGCGACCAAATAAGCCTTTTGTGAATTGGCACTGACAAAGTCAATGGCATCTTCTCCGAGGAGCACCAACTCTTCATCAAAGATTGCTTCATCAATCCAACCAGTACGCCCCGTCGCTCCGTAGTACGGAACAATTCCAGCCCGCTTTGCTCGCTCCGTTGCACTAATCGGACGACGGAGATGATCAAGGACATCAGCGACATCGCCCAATCTAACTGCGTTACCAGAGGCAACGGACCTCTGGAAGAAATCTCGAATGAAGACCATCTTTCGAAGAGACGCGCTCTTTTGGAAATCAACTAGATATTCAACATGGGTGTCAATGGCGGAGAGGAGTTCTACCGCTCGGTGCTGCTCATCGCGACTCGGAAGTTCAAAGACTTCCTTCTTGAGCGTCGACCAATTGATAGTAGGCGAGAGAGAACCAACCGAGATTGACAGCGCTCTCGCATGAAAGTGGTCCGAGTGTAGGAAGTACGGAAGAAATTCAGGCACACACACCTCAGGGTTTGCACGCAACACAAGTGCGTGAGCCGAACAGATTCCATCAAAGTGGGCAACACCAAGTTTTCTCTGATACGCGCGGCGACGTCCGTAAATCACGTCACCGGGATAGAAACGCAACTTCGTAGCCTGTACGTCATCCACAGACCCCCATCTGCTGATTCGGGTTGTGTCAGGGTCGAGATGCTCAAGACCAACATAAACAGAGACGCCAGCTGTTGACGGGTCGTCAACTCGTTCGGTGATACTTGACGCGATCTGATCGAAAGAAAACTTCAAGTTACTAGTCACAGTCTTGACTCATCATTTCATCAATTCTTGACATTGCCATCTTCAACTCTCGATGAGCATCCCGAAACCCAGCCACCGCAGATTCGATCGAGATACCGACCGTCGCGGTCTCGCGTT
>Ga0194116_10008328_pt1 | contig 10533 bp, 9 predicted proteins | sample TA2MahsurfametaG_4_FD_148617 | JGI IMG/M metagenome (GOLD analysis project Ga0194116, IMG submission 148617) | Freshwater microbial communities from Lake Tanganyika, Tanzania - TA2015008 Mahale S9 surface | ecosystem: Environmental > Aquatic > Freshwater > Lake | place: Tanzania: Lake Tanganyika... | reverse complement strand
CAGAGCATGCTGGTGAAGGGCCTTCCAGATGAAGGTCGGCGTCACATTTCGCCACACCGTGGCAGGCGTACCTCGCCACGCACCCGCACCAAGAATCTCGCCGGGTCCGTACACATTTTGGAACCGGGCTTTCACGAATGGCAATCCATGGCGTCGAAAGAAATAATTGCCATACATCTCTCCAATCAATTTGGAGATTGAGTAGGGGCTGTCGTGGAAAAGCGAGACGGGGGCATCTTCAGGGGTTGCCGCAGGAGCATCGAAGGTCTTCTCCGCCACCGCACAACCCGCTGCCGAATAGACAACTTTTGTCAAGTTTGAGCGCCTACTAAGAGTTTGGAACAACTTGAGTGAGGTAAACGTATTGTTGTCGTGATCGGCAATCGGATCGTGAATCGACGACTGATTCCCGTGGTAGCACGCTAGGTGCCACACGTAGTCGAGTTCGTCTGGTAGCCGAGTGAGCACGGCATCATCGGCGATCGAACCCTCAATCAATTTCACTCGAGAGTCATCGGGAACATTTGATCGCTCTGACGAGAGGAAGTTGTCCACGATGGTGAGTGAGCGAACATCGTTGCTCAGCAACATGCGGGACAGATTGCTGCCCACAAACCCAGCCCCACCAACCACCAGCAATGAGCGGCCCGTGATCAAATCGCCGGTACTCACCGCTGCCCCTGCAAGTGGCTGTACACATCGGTCACGCCATGTTCGTCGTACCAGCGCAACATTCGGAGCACTGTCTCCTCGAAACCCACCTTCGCCGTCCAGCCGAACACTCGTGTTGTCTCTGATGGATCGAGCACGACAGCAGCGACATCGTCGTCGCCGGGTGGATTGATTGCAGCTGGTGTCACACCATCCATGCCAAGGTGTCGGGCAACCACATCGAACACCTCGCGAATCGAATGCCCCTCACCAGTTGACACGTTGTAGGTACCGCGTTCAGTGGTGGCAAGAACGAGGTCCATCAATTTCAGGAAGTCAGACATGTCCAGAAAATCACGAATTGTCGTCGACACTGTGCACGGCTCGCCAGCCTTTAGGCGCTTGTAGAACGCGGGCATCGGCCCGATAGCCAGCCGTGGCCCTGTCACATTGGCAACTCGCAGCGATACCCAATCGAGGCCGCTGGCCTGCACTACTGCTTCGCCCGCCGTCTTCGACACGCCGTAACTGGTAAAAGGTCGCGTCGGGTGATCGGCGGGAATCGGCACAGTCGAAGGGTGACCAAAGCACAGCGCGGTCTGAAAATTGATGAATCGTCGCACCCCAGCACGCTCACTGGCTCGTACTACGTTGATCGTGCCAATCACATTCACGCTGGCATCTCGAACCCAGTCATTTGGGTCTTTGTACGACGCAGCGCTGTGCACCACATGGGTTGGGAGGAATTCCCCGAATAGCCGATCCACAAGCGACGAATCTTCAATCGTGCCCTCTATAACCGTGAGGTTGTCACGTGGAAGCAGAGCCTGGGGCTTGCCAGTTGTATAGTTGTCAAGCACGAAGATTGCCTCGCATAGACCACCAAGGTGCTCAATGAGATTGCTACCAAGCGAGCCTGCACCGCCCGTTACGAGCAACCTCATTTCTCGTTTGACCGCAGGTGCGTGAACCCGCCGGTAACACCATGCTCGCGATAGTAGGCGACCGCGTTCCACACAGTGGTTTCGAGTGGAGTGAATTCAATGGGGCCGAAGTCAGCGAATGTGCGCGATGGGTCGAGCAAGATCGACGGAGCATCGTCGGGGCTCAGTTCGCGTCTCTCTGGTTCGGGATACTCAGACAAACCCATTGCCTTCACAACTGCGTTATACAGGTCGATAATCGCAACATCGGTACCTCTTGAGAAGTGGTAGGCCCCACTACCGGTTCCAGCAGCAGCTCGCATCACCGCCTTCACGAGGTCGCCAACGAAGACGAAGTCTCTCCGAGCAGGCGTCACAAAGCAACGCTTACCTTCCGACAGACGCTGGTAGAAGATCGGCAATGGCCCCGACACATTTCGGGGTCCGACGACATTCGCGAGTCGGAAGGTCACACAGTCGATTCCTGAGAGGGAGAGATAGTCCTCAGCAGCACCCTTCGAAATCGAGTAGCTCGAGTTTTCCACTTGTCTCCGATGCTCAAGCGTTACCGGATTCTCGTCGGGCTTTACACCGTAGATGAGAGCGGTCTGGAAATAGACGAATCGGCCAGTCCCCACCCTCCTCGCAGAAGACAACAAGTTAACCATTCCACGGGTGTTCGTCTCAACATCTGTGTGCCAGTCGTCTGGGTTCTTATATGCAGCAGCGGTATGAACTACAGCGTCGGGTTGAAAACGATCAAAGAGCCCATCAACCAAAGTCGTATCTGCGATTGATCCTTCTACAAACTCATACCGGGGGTTATCGGCCAAATGCACTCGACGTCCGGTCGCAAAGTTATCGATACCTATCACTTCGTCTCCCTGCGCCAACGCGCTATCAACGACATGAGAGCCGACCTGCCCAGCAGACCCAGTTACGAGTACTTTCACGTTCGGCGATGCTACCTAGTTAGCGAACCAGCGACCGAAAGTACGAAGCGCGATCGTGGAACTCCTGCTGCCAAAGTTCGAGAGACAATATTGCCCAAGTCTTTCGCGAGAATTGGCGCGTATTCGCATAATTCCTAAGAACGGCGTCTGCGTTGACGTACTCGCGTGATGCGCTCTTAAGGTTCGAGAATATCTCACGAACGAAACCTGCTGTTTCGGCCGACATCCACTCCTTGAGCGGCACCGGGAAGCCCATCTTGTCCCGTCGACCGAGGATTTCCGTCGGAATCGAGTCATGGAACGCCGCGCGGAGCAGGTGCTTTAACTTTCCACCCGGAAACTTCACGTCGGCCGGCACTGTGGCCGCGAACTCGACAAGCGGGTGGTCGAGAAGCGGCACCCGACTCTCCAGACCGTGTGCCATACTCATGCGGTCTTCTACGTGGAGAAGCGCGGGCATGAGAGTCTTGAACTCGAAATGCGTCATCTTGTCGAAGTAGGCCTCATGCCCAACATTTGACGAATTGTTGAAGAGTGCAAAGAACGAATCCTTGACCCTCGCCAAGTCGAGTGCTGTCCAGTCAATCTCCTCACGCATGTCAGTTGATCGGTCAATCAACCTGAAAAAGCGTTGATCAAGCGGGCCAAACAACCCCTCACGCCAAAACTCCTGTAGTAGCGGCTTGTATTCACGCAAGATGCCAAGGTTTGGAACGATTGACTCAATCGTGACGACGAAATTACCGTCTCGGTATGTTCCGTCGATTGCTGCCTTAATGCACTGCTCAAGGTACGCAACCAGATAGCGGGTGTAACCACCAAACACCTCGTCGCCCCCCTGACCGCCCAGTACCACCTTGACGTGATCTGCAGCGTGTTTCGAGACCATGTATTGCGGGAAAGACCCAGGGCCAGCAACTGGATAGTCGAGATGATAAATGACTTTGCGAAGATGCTCAACGAAATCAGCCGCACTGATATCACTGAAAAACAATTCTGCATTCATCGTCGAAGCAGCGGCACGTGCATATTCGCTCTCGTCATAACCAGGGTGCTCGAGGAATCGGCCATGGAAACCCTTCATACCGGGACCCTTCCGCCGTGAAGCGAGTACCCCGAGCAGGCTCGAGTCGATGCCTCCCGATATGTAGGCACCCACTTCAACGTCACTTCGCAAATGTAAATCGACTGACTCCACTAACAGATGTCTAATGCCGTCAACGAAGAACGACTCACTACGACCGAAGTCAACCTCGTAAGTGATATCCCAATAGCGCTCAATGGAGACGGTGCCATGCTCAACCACCAGGGTGTGTGCAGGCATCAGCTGCTTTATGTTTTTAAATAGTGTTTGTTCGCCGATGGTGTACTGGAATGTCAGGTACTCGGCAAGCGCTGCTGCGTCGGTGGACACCGAATCAAGAAAAGGAAGCAAGGCCTTGGCTTCTGAAGCAAACCACAAGGTCTCATTCGCAACGGTGTAGTAGAGCGGTTTTATTCCAAACCGATCACGCACGAGGGTCAATCTCTCACGCACTGGATCCCACAGGCCGTATGCGAACATCCCCCGGAGGACAGTAGGGGCTTTGGCAGCCAGCGCATTGTGTGCTGCAAGGATTGTTTCGGTGTCCGAGTTCGTCCGGTAGCGGTACGAAGTGAATCGGTCTCGCAACTCCCGATAGTTGTAGACCTCACCGTTAAAGGCAATCGTGCGGCCCGCCTCACCCGACATTGGTTGTGACGCGTCATCAGAAAGATCGATGATTGCGAGTCTGCGGTGTGCAAGACCCACCGTGCCGTCGTCACTGATCCATGTACCATGACCATCAGGGCCGCGATGAGCGATCAGGTCGCTCATCACATCGAGTGCCCGCTGACCATTTACAACGAGTGAACCCGTAAGTGAGATGAATCCTGCAATGCCGCACATGACGAGCCCGGAGGACGGGCATCTGACAGTCTACGACGTAGCGAGCAGCGGCTTGGCAGCGCACCAAGGGATGGTGAACGACTCAACGATGAGTTCCTTGCGGCGGAAGCAGTCGACCCAAGTACGCGCTGTTTCGCTCACAATGTCGGACCCCGCATGACGATCTCGGATGATGAGGCGACGCGCGCTTGCACGTACCCTTTCGGCCACCTCTGGATTGTGATTTGGGAATAGTTCATCATCAAGGTCTCGCACAACAGGGACACCGCCAGCGTCGATGTCATGGCCTGTACACACATTCATAAAGCGCTTAACAAACTGCCGGTAGGAGTGCGCCCCGGAATCGATCAGTACCTGTTTAGCACTTACCGCAATCTCTTCACAGCGTTCCCAGTCACGCATCGCATCGAACACCTCTGCTGTATTCGACATATCGGGTGCTAGTGGAATGTAGTCGCGCCATGGCTCAAAACCATCGACGTAGTGAGCCTCTTCGAGCACCTGACACACGCCCATGGCTGCACACTCAAACAGCCTGGGGCTGATGGCAGAGAAGTCGCCTTGTGGCAACCGGTCGGTCTTGAGTCGACGAGCAATCTCGTCGTGAGTGATCGACGGTTTCCGTAGTTCGAGCTGGGTGACCTTACTTTGTAGATGCCCCATCGGATCTGCAACAGATGCGCCACCAAGTCGGCCGACTGTAAATCGCACATCTCCGAGGAATCTCCACCATGCATCACCGATGAGGACTTCCGAAGCCTTGGTTGAGACATCGCAGCGGAACCCAGCCTGTTGTGCGAGCCTCGCAAACTCGCCGGCGAGCTGACCCTTGCGTTGGGCTGCAGGTCCAAGTTGAGGTGGGAGTGATCGTACACGCTGACCGAGATCGATTGACCGATTTGCGAACGACTTTCGGAACGAACCAACCGGCAGGTTCGTCTTCGACTCCCAGTAGCCCGTAAACGCCTCGTGGAACTGTACGCCACGGGCAATCGATCGTGGATACAACATGTGCAAATCGCGTGTAAGCGGCGAGAAGACGAAATCAATCCCGTAGTCAGAAACAAAGTCGTCAAGATATGCCGAGTACGAATAGTCGTCCTGTGGCATCACCACACGAGTGCGTGCTGAGCCGATAATTGGCGCGAGACGCTTTGTCAATGCCTGCCAAAAAGGCATTGTTCTTTGCGCAGCTAACTCATAAGTCAGCACGACCAGGTCGAAACTGGCATAAGTGAGATCTTGTGGAATTCTGCCGAAGGCATTGAGGTAAGTGATATCGCACCCATCGAGGTGGCGCGCAAAGCACAATGTGTGCTCAACAGTGGTCAGTCGTGAGTCATGCCGCAGCGCATGAATGATGAGTACCTTCACCGCGAAGGACCGGCCATCTCGTCCATTACTACCGCTCGCAACCAGAAGTACAAACGCGGGGCCCTACGAATCGCTCGGTACGCGGCGTACGAGATACCCCATGAAATTCGACCAAGAACTTGGCGCCTCAGCCATCTGTATATTCTTTTGATTGGGCGCATTAATCAATGCGCTCGTAAGTCAAACATCAACACAGCTTTTAGCCTAGAACTAGGTGGATGAGACGCCTTGACCATGACCACAGACGATGACCTGATCAGCGCCCAGAATGCTTCCTTCTGGGAAGAGTTGTGCGGAACCAATCAGGCCATCCAATTGGGAGTGACTGACTCAAGTCCCGCGTCGCTAAAGAAGTTCGACGACTGGTACTTCCGCTTCTACCCGTACCTAAAGAGTCATCTCGAGCCGGTACTTCGAACGCATGGGAAAGTACTTGAAATCGGCCTCGGCTATGGAACTGTCGCTGGCTACCTCATGGCGCGTGGCGCCGACTACCACGGGCTCGACAACGCAACTGGCCCTGTTGCTATGGCCAACCTTCGCGCAGTCCAGCAAGGACTTAGTGGCAGCCGTGCAGTGGAGGGTAACGCGCTGCATATGTCCCAGTTCGCAGACGGCGCGTTCAATGCTGTTGTCGCAATCGGTGCGCTACACCACACAGGCGACTTCCGACGGGCAATCCGTGAAGTGGCACGGATAACTTCACGCGGCGGCACGATCGTCGGCATGGTGTACTCAGCTTTCTCCTTGCGCAATTGGGTTCTCAATCCTCGACTCATGTTTAAGACGTTGCTAGGCAGTCGTGGCACAACAGGCGCCGTGATAGCAGCTGATGAACGTATGCGCTGGCTCTCCGATCACAACCAGAGTGGTTCCGCTGCACCTGCCACTGAGTACTTGAGTCGACGTGCTCTTCACGCAATTCTCGCCGAATACGGTTCAGTCACTATCCGCTGCAGGAACCTTGACGCTTTCGGCATTTTGGGAATCGATGGCAACTTCGTGCGAGGGTTGCTCATTCGTACGCCACTTGCACGCATTGGTGGCCTCGACCTTTACTTTGAGGTCACTCGACGTTGACCGGATCGACATCACCTGGTGAGGCGATCTCACTCGTGTCAGCATGTGAATCCGACTATCTAGTCCTTTTTGAGTGGGTCAACGATAGGGCTCTTCGGATCCAAAGTTCACCGCTCCGTTTGGTGTCATAGATTGAGCACATGACGTGGCTCACTGACTTCTATGGGGACAAGACCCGCGAACTATTGGTTATCCAAGACTCGAATGAGAAGTCCATCGGCCAAATCGTGATGTCAGAGCTCTCTACCGATGGTGTGCTGATCTAGTCACTCTGTCGTGCAGATCGCGACAAACCAAGCAGCATCGCCTCAAATTCTTGACTGACGGCTTCCGGGTCGAAAAATTCCTCCGCGAACTGCCTGGTCTTTATTTGTACTTCTCGCAAGTACGTACGATCGTTCACTAATCGTTCGATGACCTCCTCGAGCGTGTCCTTGGTAGCAGAAAGAACAGGTATCTCTGGTGCATTCGGGAAGTTTTGCCTGAATTGATGAATCCAGGTTGGTCGGAGATAGCAAATGACTGCGCAGCCGACCCCCATCGCCTCGATTCCGGTAGAACCCCAGTGGCCGTAGAACAATTGGTCAATAACGATGTCAGACGCTTGATGCTGAACAAGCATCTCCGTTGACTTCAATCCGGTTACCCGTCGATATTCAACGTGCGGGTAGCGCGCACATATGCGCTCCATGACGGTGTCAATGATAGGAGTTCCCTTGATATTGCGGCCAGGTATCAGGTTTCGAGATTCTGCAGCATGGCTGTGAAGCACTACTATTCGGTCGTCATACCCCCGGTTGGGAGATGTCCAACGATCGAAATCCAGAACTTTATATCGAATAGGCGTTGTAGACATAGCCCCTGAGAGATGGAAACCTAGGGTGACGCGAACATGGGCGTAGCGCCGAGCTCGACCTATGTACTTTGCGTTCTCCTTGTCGTGGCATTGGCTAAAAAAGCCGCAGTTTCCACACATCTGCTCGCCGTCTAGTTGACTAAACCGTACTTTGAGATCCTCGTCTCTGCAGCCGGATGGGATGAAGACATGCCTGGTCCCAAAGAGCCGACTCAGCTGGAGACCGATATGGAAGTCGTCCTCACACCAGCCCCAACGCACGAATTCCGCCTCGTATGACGGTGGGAAGACCATCCGTCCATATGTGACATGGAATCTAAATCGAATACACAAGACCAGATATTGAAGAAGGCTCAATAGAATGTTTGCCGTCACCCCAAATCGGCCTCGACGGTCTCCAAACGACCACTGGCGCAGAAGATTGTCTGCGTAAAGAAAGCGACTGGGATACCCTTTGGGTACGAATACCGCCGCTCGCCAACCTCTTGCTCGTAGTGAATTGGATAGCGAGAACGAGTTGTGGTAGTCAGGCACGATGAACAAAACAGACTTGCGTATCATCTAGAACCTCGTAGTTCACGATCAATCTACATTGAAACAATCCTAGGGAAAATTTCTGCTGCGCACGGTTGCGAGGAGAGCTGCCAACTTGGACATTGCAGAAAATCGATGTAAGTCCATGTAATTTGAAAATAGTCGATTGGTGAATCATTCCCTATCAAAGATTCGACACAAGTCCTATTCGAACTCTGCTACAACTCCTTGGCATCGATCGAGCTACCTAGGCGTGGATAACCCCTCAAATTACGACGCGGTCGCCTCGACACAACATTCAGACTCATCGCTCATTCTTGCAGGAAGGCGAGACGTAGCAATCTGAGTGAGTTCGGTTCTGGTTACTATTCCGCTTTACGCTGTCAGAAATGAACATAATTGCGTTTTGTGATGAGTCGTCGGCCCCTGACATTGTCAGATTGACTTCTGCGCATAATCTCGTGTGTGTAGTAGCGCATGATCGACCCGCCGCTCGGCGGTTGGTTAATGAGTTGAAGGTCCCGTGGCGTATTCACGAACGCAAAGGTACGACCGGAGAACAGGCGCTGTTCCGAGAACTCGCACAGTTTCAACCAGATGTCGTGCTCTCATCGTCTTACGGGCTACGCATACCCAAGTTGATTCTGGACTTACCATCAATCGGGGCGATCAACATTCACGGTGGACTTCTGCCCGCGTGGCGTGGCGCGAACATTCTCAATTGGGTGCTTATTGAAGGGGCAACAGAGACTGGCGTTACCGCCCATTGGATGACTGAAGGATTCGATGAGGGACCAATTATCGCCCAGCGGACTCTTTCAATTGACTTTCTTGATACTGCATGGACTTTGAGTAACAAACTGCGACACCTTTCGAGTCAGCTCCTTTCGTCACTTCTCACAGATATAGAACTGGGAGTAGTTCTTCCCACGCAACCACAGGATGACAGTCAGGCCAGGTATTACAAACGTAGAACCCCTGAGGACGGGCAGATCGACTGGAAGAAGTCAAACCTCGAAATTTATAATCTAATTCGAGCACTCGTCACTCCATGGCCTGGCGCGTACACCGTTACAGAAGCTGGCATGAAAGTTGTATTCAGGGATTTGGTCCCATATAAGTCGATCGGGGTGTTGCGACACAAGTATTCCAAGAAGAAATTGTCATCCTGAGAGGGCATTTCTCTTCTAGCTAGCGGAGCTCTCCAGTAAACCTCTCGTCTTAATAGGTCCAAGCGTTAGCAGTGCGTCAATTATCGAGAGACCGGCAACAAAATTCGCGGTTCCGAGTTGACTGCGGTTAACCTCAGCGAACTTCTGCCAAACCAACTTCACGGATTCCTCCTCAAACACTCTCGGCTCCAGATAACCGGCTGAGCCACTCCCGCAGAGATATGAATCACCACCTACTCGCTTGACAAGTCCAATCAGTCGATCTGTGCCTTGCGAATCGACGGCGTACGAAGATGCCATGACGAGCTTTCGTGCGTCAGAAAGTTCAAGAAGATCAAGAACTGCATGAATTGCGCTTAGGTTGAATTCGAGGAGGGAACTACTGCGATTCGCATACAGTCCGTCCAAGAAGTCACTTAAAACCTTGTAGTGCGGAGCCCGCCGATAGGCCTCATGGAGACGTCCGCGATGGCTCCTCTTCCACACTCCATCTTCAAGGATCGTTGTCAACTGAATCTGTTGAACTCCACTGGGTCGATTGATCGGAATTGTAAGCCACCGCGGCTTGCCTGCCGCAAGAATCTGCGTACGGTTAACCCAGCTACTCCCTGTCTTTTGGATCTGAACATCATCTAAGACAACAAATACATCACTATGAATCAACTTATGAAAGAAGCCGAGCCAAGGTAAAAAGGTTGGTTGGTGAATAGCTACCAGCATGAACTTACAGAACTTCCACTTCTCATAGTGAGGTCATGGCCAATCAAGCAGAGTGATGTATCACACTTGATCACCCCCACTCAATCTTGTTCGACAATCTTGATGATATGCGTAGCGATTCTTTGGCATTGATTCTTCAATGCTGTCCCAACTCCCTCGTTGGCAGATTGTGGCATCGTCAATAGGTTTCGGGCAGTCTGAATGTCGACTCGATACGTCATGATCTCAGCAGAACCGGCTCGGTTTTCTCCACTATGTATAGTGTCAAGTTCCGCTGCAAGTTCACCAAGTAGAGCGTGAAGGCGATTTGAGTTCCACAAGAAGTCTACGTAATCGAATC
>Ga0194116_10008325_pt1 | contig 10536 bp, 9 predicted proteins | sample TA2MahsurfametaG_4_FD_148617 | JGI IMG/M metagenome (GOLD analysis project Ga0194116, IMG submission 148617) | Freshwater microbial communities from Lake Tanganyika, Tanzania - TA2015008 Mahale S9 surface | ecosystem: Environmental > Aquatic > Freshwater > Lake | place: Tanzania: Lake Tanganyika... | reverse complement strand
ATTGGGGATTGGGGATTGGGGATTGGGGATTGGGCCCAATCCCCAATCCCCAATCCCCAATCCCCAATCCCCAATCCCCAATCCCCAATATTGATTGATAGATGGCTTTGATGCTAAATACAAAAGCCTTTTAATTTTAATAATTAATTTAATGTTTGTTTTATAAATAAACAAAAAGGCGTATTTTACTGTGAAAATATTAAACAATAATTAAATTTATAACTTATGAAATAATCAATTTTAATTGAAAAAGAAATTATATATTTTAAATTTATTAATAAATATTTTGAAATTATTCAAATTAAATAATATAAATGTCACAAAATAACAAAAATGAAGAAAATGAAAGAATAAGATTAGACATGTTAACCATTTTCAATAAAGTTAGGTGAATATTTTTTTTTTAAATTTTTATTTATTAACTTCAACTTTTTACTTTTTTAAAATATTTTTTTGATTGTTAAAAATATTTGAAACTAAAAATTGAAAAAAATCATTGATCCTTTTAATCCTTTATTAATTAAAATTTTATTTTAACTAAAGTAATAATTCAACGATTGGTGTGGGTCATGAAATGTTTTCCACCTTACTCAAAACGTATTTCAATAACGACAATAAAATAAACTATATAATAGGAATTTTGCAAGATCAAATAAATCAAATAAAAAAGGCAGATAAAAAAGAATTTTTAAAATTACTTAGTGTAGCCTCAGTAAAGCAATTATCTAAACACATTTCCCGCTATTTGACCATTTTGCAATCTTGTATAGCAGATGAAAATTCGATGATATTCACATTTATTGCAAATATTTACGGAGAAATAGTTGATAAAATCATAAATGGATATTCATCAAATACAAATAATTCCAATTTAAGAACTTCTAATTCTAAAAATTTTAATTTATATTCAGAAAGTAATGATAAAGAAGGTGAAAACGTTAATGGCATTAATCAAAATTCATTATATGAACTGTTCCAAGGCTTTTGTATATATAATATGAAACAAGAATTCAAAGCAAATCAAATTTGTGGAAGTCTTTGTCTTACTTCTTTGATTGAAACTTGTCAAAACGTTCTTCAACCCCAATATCTAAAATATTTATGGGAGAACATAATGCTTTTTATTGATTTGCCTAATTATCAAGCTAAATCTGAGCTTTTAAATTCACTTATTTCTCTTATATTCGCTGCAGAAAACCTATTCAAGCCTTTTGCAACTGTGACTTTATATAAAATTTTAGATTATTTGACTGATAATGATTGGTTTAAAAGGAAGCTAGCCCTTAATGTGGTATATACTCTTGTTATTTATTGTCAAGAAGAAATAGTATCTCTTAAAGGACATATAATTGAATTTTTGAAAGTTTTAAAATCAGATAAGGTAAAATATATAAAACTTTATTTTTTATTAAATCTTAATTTTTCAATTTTTACTGATATTTCTAATTTCATCAATCTTTTTAAATTTTATATCTATAAGACATTTTTCGTATTGATTTGTTTGATAAAAAAATTCCAACTTAACTTATATAAAATTTATAGATAAAAGAAGTTAGAGAAGTTTGCTTACAAACTTTAAAATTATTCAATGATTCAAAATTATATGAAGATGAAAAAAGCCTTGAAAATATTGATAATATAAATAATCAAGACATTTCAAATAATGAACAAAATAATAATTTTAGTACAAATTATGAATCAAATGCAGTAAATAAAAAATCTAAAAAAGAATCTGCTCCAATACCAATAAAAAAAAGTTTAAGAGAAAATTTAAGTCCTAAGCATAGTACAAACACAAATACTTCTTTTCATAATAATGGTAAAAATTTTCTTTTTTTTAATGATTTGAAAAGTGATTATTTTACTAAATCAGTTGAAATATACAAAAAATAAAAAAAATTAAGAATTTAAATTATTTTAAACTTATATAAAAGATTTATTAATCATATAGAGAAATCAATAGTTAATGATAAAAATGATAAGATAAATAGTAATAATACAAATAATATAAAGAATAAGCTTAAAAAAAATCCTTATTTTGAATTTTCGAGAAATAAAGCTAAAAAGAACGCAAATGACAACTCAGATATAAATTTTGATGAAGATGCTTTATTAGAGGGATTGAATAATAAAAACAAAAATTCCAATAATAAAGATATTGTTATCAAAGTCGCAAGAAATGCAAGCAACAATAATCTGGGTAATCGTAATTTGAAAACTCCTTCTAATAATAATTTAAATAATTCAAACATTATGAATATTAGCAGTAATACAGAAGGCATCAAGTCTACTCGAAATAAATCTATGAAAATTGGTTATAACAATTTAAATAAAAGTAGAGATAAAAGTTTTCAAATAGATAATGAAGAAGAAAAAATTGAAAAAAATAGGAATATAAGAAAAAGGTAAATCATATTGATAAATAAGCTATTTAAGTTTATTATTCCTTATAAATAAACCTGACTATTATAAACGTTTAGAAGGCAGAATAGAATTAAATATTTGGATAATTTGGGGAAATCACAAGAAAAAGAAAGAAAGCCTAAGAGGAGTGCTGATTATTCAATATTCAAGACACAAATTAATCCTAATTTTTTAAAAAATGCCCCAAAGGAAGAAGGTTAATAAATTAAAAATTTTAATAAATTTATAAAAATATTTTTAAATATTTATTAATCATTACAAAGATGGTGGAATAGTTATTAGAATTAAAGATAAAAATGAAGAAGATAATAATGAAATTCCTTTTGCAAATAATAAAACTCAAGCTCTTGAAAATGAAGAAATGATTTATAAGAACCAGGATGATATGAGTAATTTATTATTATTAAAGAACATTTAATCAATTTAGAAGATTCAATGAAGTCAAAACAAGGAAAAAATAATAATCAATTCGATAGTTATCCAAAAGAAGAAGACAACTATCCTTTTTTTAAAAATGTATATTTTAGAATTTTTTTATTGAAATATTAATTTTTTGAATTTTAAAATAGTAAATTTTTTAAAAAATTTTATTTTAGGATGAAAACAATAATTTACAAGTAACCAGTACTTATACGAAATCAAAACCTTATAAGAAATCAAATGATGATAATTACAATAATTTCAATCATAATTCAAATAAGCTTATAAAAAGCAAAGAATTTGGCTCTGACAAAGATTACTCATTTCATGAAGAAAAAATTTATGGAAATGAAGATCATACAATAAAAAATGATGATATTCTTGGAGATTTTATAAATAATTACAAAGATAAGACTTCTTCTAGAAAAGAAAATGATTTGAATAAAAATAATGAAATCTATAATCAATCTAATAATTATAATACTAGTAATAATATTTATACTAAAAAGTACCAAAAATCAGCTGCTTACGAAATAATAAGAAATAGTAGCCTAGCAAGTCTTCAAAATTCATTGAATGAAAATCAAGCCAATAACATTTCAAAAATGTCACAGAATAAAAAATCATCAGATAAAAATATTCAGATTATAAATAATAACAATAATAATATAAATAATTATCAAGATCCTAATGATAGTAGTTTGACAAACAATGCATATAAAACTAATTTAAAAGTGAAACGTTATGAAGATTCACCAAATTCTAAGATAGCAGACGAAGTAAATTCTCATAAAAAAATCAACAATTTAAATAAAAATAACAATATTTCTTTTAGTAAAAATAATGGTAGCAATAATATAAGTAATCATAACAATAACATTCACCAAGACAACTTACATAATAATACAAGTCAGAATATTAATTATGTTGTTTTTGATACTCTAACTGAAAAAAATCTTTTATCTAATGAAGAAATGACTTTCAACGCAAATAATAATTTAAATAATTTGTCTCAAATTAATAATATTCAATTAAATAATAACTATATCGCAGATATACTATCACAAATGAAAATGATTTCAGAAAAGCAAAATTTCATTTTAGACAAAATGAAAAAAATTGAAGATAATTCTACTGGGCAAATCTATCAAATGAATACAAGAATAGAAAAACTTGAAAATTTTATTTTTCAAATGATGGCCAATAAAATAGCAACAAATAATAATTTTGGACACTTCGGAAATGTTTCAAATTTACATCCTATAGGTGATTTTGATTTTGGAAATAATCAATATTCCAATAGTAATTATAATGTAAGCTTTGGTGTAAAACCTTATCAAAATGGAAATATGCCTAGTCAAGCTAATTTGAATAATTTAAATAGCAATGGCAATATGAATAATTATCAGACTCAGAACATAAGTAAATGTTAATAATTTAATATATAAAATTATTTATGTTATATTTATTTATTAATTTCAAATAAATTTTACTGAGTTTTTCTAATTTAATTCTTTATGAATTTTAAATTTCTAACTTATTTAAATATTAGATGAATTTAATAAAATCAAAGATAATAATCTTAATTCAGATAGAAATAATAATAATTATAATACTTATAATGCTGTGAAATCAAATTATCATCCAAAAAAGAGTGGAAATAATTTAGCAGATATATTTCAAGAATTGAAAGTAAATATTTTCCAAATTGATTTGGTTAAATTTTTTATATTAATGAATAAAATTGATTTTTAGAAAAACAATCCGACAGAAGCCTTTAAAATTGCTTTAAGAGGAGAAGAAAATAATCTTTTAAAATTAATAGAGAAAATAAGTAATTTTAAAAGAGTTTGATTTTTAAAATAATTAATTTTTATTGATCACCTTGATAAAATATTGATAGATATTAATCTTCTAAGAGAAGTTGATGAAAATACCATAAATGAATCGATTCAAAAGCTTTTAATAATTCTTAATAGAGGAGAAAAAATACTTAATATAACAAATTTTATAAAAAATATTTTTGTGAGTATGAATTATAACATTAAAGGATTTATGGTTCAAAACGTAAAAGATTCTCTTCATTATATATTGTCAAATAAGCAACATTTTAAACTCGGAGAGGAAGAAATGATTGACATTAATTTGATATTGACCAATATAAATAACCGTAAGTTTTAGAAAAGAAAATAAAAAATTTATTAGCTATTTATTTTCAATTATAATTAATATAAAATAATATTTTTGTTATATCATATTTTTAATTTTAATGTTTTAATTAATGAAAAAACTGAAATATTTTCTTAATGAATTAATATCGAACTAAATCAATATGAATGAAGTTTCAAAAAAAAGCAAATATTAAGGGTTTATACTATAGGAAAATCAGATTAAATCTGATGAAAAAATAAAATTTAATTTGTTAAATTAAGTTTCTTTTTTTAGTTAAATAAATCTGATTTATTTTTTATTTTGGATTCTATCTTTCATTGCACTATCCCTTTCAGATAAAAAATTATCAATCTTTTGTTTAAATCCTTCAGGATCGGTACTCAAAATATCATTATAAAACTGTTGTACTCTTGGTCTTAGTTGAAATCCAAAAGAAACTAAAGAAGCAAGATGCCAGACTAGAGCAAGATCAGCAATAGAAATTTCTTCATCTGAAGTGATAAATTTCGTTTTTGAAAGGAAAATTGATTCCAATTGTTGGAAAGCTGAGTCTGCTATCTTAGTGGCTTCTTCAAGAGTATCTTTCGCATATCCTAAATTGACATAGGTATATCTACCCATGTTCCAAATATTTTGTAAATGGAAATCGACATATAAATCTACTAAAGCTCTTTTTTTAGGATCTTTTGGGTACCAATGATCACTGACTTGTCTGGAATTACATACGTATTTTAGCAATGTATTACTTTCGAATAGGATGAAATCTCCGTCAACTATGGCAGGAACCCTTTGGAATGGATTGATTTTTTTATATTCTTCTGTCTCATTTTCTCCTTTCATCAAATTTATCAAGTTCTTTTTGAAATTAACTTTTTCTTTTTCTAGTAAATATTCAACGGGAATACAATAAGGGCATAATGGGGAAGTATAGAATTGAAGTTGTTCACTGTTCATTTTCTTAAAAATGAAATACATAAAACATAATTAATAAAAATCAATAATTTTTATGATGCTTTTGTTCAATTTAAAATAAATTAAATTTTATGATTTAAAAATTAAATTGAATCATTTTAGGGATTAATGTAGTAAAAAAATTGATAAATCAAATAAATGTTCAAAACAAAAAAAAAACAAAAAAAATCTAGATTCAGTTTTTTTAATTTTAATAAGAAAAGCAATCTCAAAAATAGACCGATTCCTACATTGAATGAATCCAAAAAATATTTTATTAAATTTATAAAACCTTTTCTAGATAATAAATCTGATACTGAATTTCACGAGGAATTAATTAATAATTTTATAAGTGACGAAGGAAATTTGCTACAAAATAAGCTTCTGGAATTTTCAAAAGTAATACCAAGTTGGTATTATGATATAATGCTCCAAAATTTTAATTTAAAAAATAAAAAGCCAATTCCATTTTATTCAAATTATTTTATCGTTTATGACCTAAATTTTAAAGATCAAATTGATGCTTTTGCTAAAATAATATTATGTAGTATCTTTTTAAAACGCATTATAAAAGATGAAAAAATAAAAGAATTAACTATGAAAGATAATATGCAGTATTTTTGTCTTTTTCATAGCTGTAGAATTCCTCATTATGAAATAAGCAATAATTCCACTTTAAAAAAAGACAAAAATAAGGTAAATAATACAGCTCAAAAATATGATGATTTACTTAATGAGTCAATAAACACAGATAAAATAATTTCTACTAGTAAAAATAACTCATCTGAAAATAATGAAATATTTGTTACAAGAATAAATAACCAAGACTCGATGAATAATTTATCTCCAAACAATTTAAAGACAAATCAATCATTGTTAATAAATTCATCTGAATTAAAATCAAATCATTCTACAAAATTATACTCATTTGATAAAAGAACTTTACCAATCCCATCTGACAATAATGGACCAAATGAACATAATTTAAATGAAAAAGTAAAAAATAAAATTTACTTAACAAAAGATTCTCTTAAAATTTTCGATTATGATGAATATAAATACGTAATAGTTTTATATAAAAATATTTTTTGGCTTGTTGAAACATCTTTAGACTATGATCATTTATCAGAGCAATTACTTTACATAACATCTTTAGATCTTTCTGAAAAAAAAGAAAATTTTATTGGAGTTTTAACTGGGGCGAGTCGTGACAAATGGGCTAAAGCAAGACATAAATTTTTGAAAATTTCACAGAAAAATAAAGAATTTCTTTATTTTATTGAACACTCTATGATGATCTTTTGCCTATGCGATAGCATTTATGATAGATTAGAATACCAAGAACTTTGTCAAAATATATGGTTTAATGATTTGAATAATCGCTTTTTTGATAAAATTTTGCAGATAGTAATTTTCAAGGATGGATCTGTTTGTCTTAATGTAGAAAAGAGTGCTGTAGATATATCTGTTGCAGTTGAATATTTAAAATTTATGAAAAAATTAAATGATAATAATGAGATCACGAAAACTGTGAAAAAGCAGATTTTAACTAATGCTGGAATAAATGGAAATTTAAATTCAATTTCTACAGGGAAAAAAAATGATATTCAAGATATTCAGGATACAATCAATACAAATTTTAATTTTAATGTTCTGAAGCAAAATAAAAATTTGATTGAAACAGATAAAAGTAATGTAAAAACTGGTTCAAATGATAATAATAATGTTAATGAACTTTTTAAAATTAATCAAGCGTTTGATAAAATCAATTATTTTGAAAACTTTAATTACAAACCAGTAAGGCTTCATTATGAACTAACAGACATAATAAAATCTGAAATAAATAATACATCGAAAAATTTCCGCTTAGAAATAGAATCAAAGATAAATACAGAAATGTTCATTTTTAAGGATTTTGGAAAAACTTTATTTGAAAGAAAAGGAGTTGATATGATAAGCTTTATTCAATTGGCGATCTTATCAGCTCATTATAGAACTTATGGAAAAATAGTTGCTTCTAGGCAATTTGTTTGTGGCCGAAATTTTCTTTTTGGAATAGTAGAATATGTTAGAACAACTGTTAAAGAGAGCGTTAATTTTATAGTTTCTTTAAATGAATTAAGAATTCCTCGAGACTTAAAAATTAAATTAGGTCAAGACTTTTTTAAGGAAAATAAAAAAAATATAAATGATGTTTTAAACGGAAAATCAATTGATGTCCATTTTGCAGGTTTGAATTTTATTAAGAATAAAAATGAGAATCCTATACCGAAAAAAACTGAAATAGGACATTCAAACGATGACTCGAATCAAAAGAAAACAATAGCTGGAAAGGAGGATGAAGAAAATAATGAAGATTACATAAAAGAGAAATCAACTATAAAGAAAATATTGAATGATGAAGTTTTCAAAAAAGCAAGTGATTTTACCATAGAAACTTATCCAATTACAAATGAGCATGTCAAAATGTGTGTGCAAGGATATATTAATGAAATAGATGGTCTTTCTGTGACTTATATTACTAGAAAAGATCACATTCAATTTAATTTTGTAAGCGCAAATGACCTTAAGAAATATATTCAATCCATAGAAGAAATTTTGTATGAAATGAAAGATTTATTTTTAGAAAAAGGAAGGGAATATAATTCAAAATTTTAGATTTAATATTTTAGTAATAAATTGATAATATCTTTAATTATTTTTTAAAATACGAACAATCAATAAATAATTTAATCGATCAATATGTTTATTTTATTAAATAATTTTAAAAACAAAATGAGAATACCAATAGAAGAATTTTTTGATTTGATTCTTGTAAAATTTACTTCTTAACTAAATAATCAATAAAGAATTTTTTAATAAATATAAATTGGAATTGGAAATATTAATTCAAAAAAATTTATGGATTTTCTTTATTTGATAAGAATTAAAAAAATTAATTATTCTTGTTCTTTAAAATGCATAATGATTTCATTGATGTTGACAAAATCCTTTGGTTATATTTCTAAAATTATTAAACATATCCTCTTTATCATTATTTTCTTCTTGATCAAATCCAGTAAAAAAGTATCTTTTACTTTTTTTCCTATCTTCATCTGGATCAATAAAATCTTCCATTTTTTTTTCAGTTTTTTCTAAAACATAAAATTTGACTTCTTTTTGGTTTTCTTCATCTCCGACTATTATATCATTTGAAGATTCAACCACTTTTTCTTGTTTTTTTCTTAAGTTTTTATTTAACTTATTTTCTTCATCTTTTCTTTTCTTTTCTAGATTTTTAGAAGTTCTATCTTTTTCAAAAATAATCTTGAGTTTTTTCATATCATAATCTTCCACATAAAGTGGAAAAATTAAACTAAATTTGATTAATAAATCTCCTTTGCGACTAAAAATGCTTTTTCCAGGCATCCCAATCCCTTTAATTTTTCTAAGAGTATTATGCTGTATAATTTCCCCTTTTTGAGACATTAAAAGAATAGTTCTCCCGTCCAAGTACTTTATAGGTATTTTTATTCCCATTAGAGCTTCATAGAGATTGACATTTAATTCCATATATATGTCATCTGAAAATCTTTTGAATATTAGATGCTTTTTTATATATATTTGGATACAGAGATCTCCCTTTTTCATATTAATCTCATCATCACCCTCTTCAAGCCGAATTATTTGAGTATTTTCTTCTATTCCAGGCTCAATTTCAATCGTTATAGAATTCTTCAAAAAATAGAATTTTTCTCCTAAGCATTCTTCGCAATCCTTTTTATAATATTGACCCAATCCTAAGCAGAAGCTACATTTTTCTTCTTGTTCTATATAAAATCCAGCCAATCTTTTTAGTTCGGCTTTTTTTCCAGTTCCATTACAAGGTTGACAATTTATAATGATATTTGGATTTTTCGTTCCTGTACCTTTACATTTATCACAAAACCTTTTTTGGATATAATCAATTTCTTTACTACAACCTAAATAAGCCTCTTCAAGGCTTATTTTGCAGAAGATTAACTTTGTTTTTGCTTTGATCCTTTGTTTATTTCGAGATGTTTTGAATTCATGAAATTCATCTTGCTTATCTATAACAAGATTTTATTGAAAAATTTATATTTTATAAATCTTTACTATTTAAAGAAAAAATTTATTGAAATTAAATTTATTGTATCTTTTACGTGAATTCTGGAAATTTCCATTTAAGCCTTCTTCTCCAAAATTATCATATATTTCTTTTTTGTTAGGATCACTCAAAATATCATATGCATGTTGTAATTGTTGAAACTATTTGGTTTTTTTCGGATAAAATAATTTTTTTAAAAAATTACTTTTTCATTATCTCCTCCCTTATCTGGATGTAATTTAGCAGCCAATTTTTTATAAGCTTTTTTTATTTCTTGTTGAGTAGCTGTTTTTTGAATGTTTAATAAATTATAATAATCTTCTGAGTCATTTGCTTTAGCTTTTTAATAGTTTAAAAATAAAGTAATTACCATTCGCCATATTATAAGAAATGCATTTTAAATTTTATTATTTTTAGAAATTATACTAGGGATGTTAAGAATAGAATTCGATTTATTGGGG
>Ga0194116_10008324_pt1 | contig 10536 bp, 13 predicted proteins | sample TA2MahsurfametaG_4_FD_148617 | JGI IMG/M metagenome (GOLD analysis project Ga0194116, IMG submission 148617) | Freshwater microbial communities from Lake Tanganyika, Tanzania - TA2015008 Mahale S9 surface | ecosystem: Environmental > Aquatic > Freshwater > Lake | place: Tanzania: Lake... | reverse complement strand
TTCTTTGAATTCCATCATAGATTCTTTAATCTCCTTGTTTTCTTTCCTTATTTCTTCTTTGAATTCCATCATAATTTCTTTAATCTCCTTGTTTTCTTTCCTTATTTCTTCTTTGAATTCCATCATAATTTCTTTAAAATCTTGTTTTATTAGAAATATATCTCTTTCTAAAACTGAAATTTTTTCTCTTTCGGTTTTTTTAAAACAAAAATCACTTTTTACTTCTGAATAAACAAGTTTGTAATTAATGTCATTATATCCGAAAAATTCGTTATTAACCTCTAATATCATTATTTTTATGTTATATTTTTTTTCAATTTTTTCTAAGTCTATAAATTCTTGTGAATAATCTGATTTAATATCCTCTATTGATTTTTGGACAAACAGGATCAAAATAATTTCTTCAAATTCTTTGAATATAGGTTGATTGTCAAATAATTTTCTATCTCCTTGGAATAAAATATGATTAATGCGTAGATTTCTTTTAACTTCAATTATTATTAAGGAATTTTTTTTTATATTAGAAAATTTTGATTGTAAATAATTATTCAAATCTTTATGTTTGTTTTTCAAATACATTTCAAAGGGTTTCCAAATAAATTTATTAATCATATTGGTGATATCTTGATTTATCTCATTTGTTTTCATTAAAGCATCAATTTCTGCAGATTTTTTATTATTATCCATTTGTTTGAAAAGAAATAATTTTTTTGAAACTGGATCAAAAATTTGAAAAATTAAGATATTGTCATCATTTTCATATATAGTAACATAATTGGTAGCATCTTCCATATTATTTTTATCTCCATAATATAATTTATATTTTCTTTGGTCAAGAATAATACCATTGTAATTTTTTGAATTTTGAGATGACTTTTTAGAACCAGCACTTTTTTTACTTACACTTTTATCTATGCTTTCAACTGAAATTGTATTACTTAATAAATTATTTTTAACTGGACTTGATAAATTTTCAGTGTTTTCTAAATAATTTTTGAGTAAATCTCTTTTAGGATTATTTATAGGTTTAAAAAAAAACATTTTTTGAGAAATATATTCACTTGTATTCATATAGAACTTTTTATTAGAGGGATTAAAAGCTAATTCTAACATATTCATTTGAGCAAATTGTTGTTTAAATCTTATATAAGAATTATAATCAGAAACAAGTCTTAATCTATCTATTTCTTCATTATTTTCGATGTAATTAGTTTCCAACTTAGTGATATCAATCTCATTTTTATCTTTCGCCTTTGTTTCAATCTCATTTTTTTGCTGAAACTTTGTTTCCAAATCAGTGATATCAATCTCATTTTTATCTTTCACCTTTGTTTCAATCTCATTTTTTTCGTTAAACTTTGTTTCCAAATCAGTGATATCAATCTCATTTTTATCTTTCACCTTTGTTTCAATCTCATTTTTTTGCTGAAACTTTGTTTCCAAATCAGTGATATCAATCTCATTTTTATCTTTCACCTTTGTTTCAATCTCATTTTTTTGCTGAAACTTTGTTTCCAAATCAGTGATATCAATCTCATTTTTATCTTTCAACTTTGTTTCAATCTCATTTTTTTGCTGAAACTTTGTTTCCAAATCAGTGATATCAATCTCATTTTTATCTTTCAACTTTGTTTCAATCTCATTTTTTTCGTTAAACTTTGTTTCGAGCTGAAATTTATCATCCTCCTTCGATTCAAACTTGCTAATTTTAAGCTCCTCTTTAACATTTTTAACCTTTTTTTTTTTTGGCTCACTATTGTTAGGCTTCTTACTTTCAAGCTCCGTTATCATAGTTAAATCTTATATATATCATCAATTTTTGACAAATATATCAACAATTCATTGTTATCCAATTTGTAATTATTTTCATTTTTAACTAAAAAATTAATTTTTTTTAGTATTAAATTTACCTGTTTCTAAGATTTCGATAAAAACAAATTCATTAACTCGATAATCATTACTTAATTTTTTCAAAAAAGTCCAATTTAATTTTTGACCGATAATGTGGACTATGTTTTTTTCAAAAGTTATTCCTACTTTTTTAGTTTCTTGGTTATCTTGCTTCAAAATTTTTATTATATTTTAATTTATGAATTATTTAAATTTAAAAAATTAATTATTTTACAAATTGGTATTCTAAATCTTGGTCAATTTTCATATTTACATATAAAAGATGATCAGGATTATCTACATTAAAAATTTCAACTTCTTCGGTATTCATTTTTATTTTTAATTATTAATCAATTCTTATATAGTTCATATCTACATTTAAAAAGTCGTTATAGAGATTTTAAAAGGCAAAAATTCTTCCTTATAATAATAAAACTTATAATTTTAAAAAATTTTATCTCATAATGAATTTTGATAATTTATTTATTAATAATGACAAATCAAAGAAATTAATATTAAAATTTCATTTGAAATTTCATAAACAAATAAATAAAAAATGAAGAAATTAATAATTTTTTAAGAAAAATGATGAAAAATATTTTGAAAAAAAATTATCTTAATTGGTGTTTATTTTCTTAATTAATTCGGTATGAAAAGATTCGATAAATAGTAAATTAAATATTTTTTGAAAATGGTAATTTTTGTATTTTATTTGTATTTTAATAAGTATTATCTTAATTTCCATAATGAAATATTTGTATTTAAAAAATTGATAAAACTAACTTTTTTAAACTAAAAAAATTTTGCTGATCAACTATTAAATTTCTTATCAATTAATTTTTATCCATATTTGTTTTAAGCATTTTATGCTATTATCTTTTGATTTTTTTATTATTTTTACCTTATAATATTTTGAAATAGAAATTATTTATTTCTTTGAAAGTGAAAAATAAAAAATAAAAAATTAAATTTAAATTAAATCTTAATTAATGTTATTTTATTTCTTACTTAATTTTACTTCCAATTACAAATAATTTTTTAAGTATTAATCTTAAAAATTTAGAATGAGCTATTTTTAGGTCATAGTTATTTTTTATTAAATGTCTTCCCCAAATTTCTATAATTTATTGAAGAAACCCTTTATAGCTTTCATTTTTTATAAAAAGTAAAAGAAAAAAAAATTGTTAAATTTTTTCTTTCTTGAAGAGTAGATTATAAGTAAAATTTTCTTGTATTTAATCAATACTTTTTTCTAAACATATTAATTATTATTATATATAAGGAATAATTTTTTTATTGATATTCAAAATTTTTATAATAGTTGAACTGTTTGAGGGTTTTTTAAGTGATGCAAATATATATGTTAAATAATTGCTTTATTTATTATTTATTTTCGATTCATTTGAAATTGAAAATCCTTTAAAATTAATAAATTTTGATTATAGATTGTATGCGAAAATTAATTTTTTTTATTCTTTATATTATAAAAATTTTCAAAAATTAAAATTCATTTTTTAAATTTTAAAAAAGACCAAGTAATAGATGATTATTATTAAAATAAGAATTTATTATATTTAAATAAATCATTTTGTAATTTTAATAATTTCTTATTCTAATACATGCTTCAAAATCAAGCTATTAGCTATTAAATCCAATTTATTCTTGATGTTCATTAACTTCAGGTTCAGTTTTTTCGCAAACAGTCTCAGCATCGACAGTAGATTCATGATGACTTTGAGAATTTTCATTCATTAAAGATTGAATTTGATTTTTCAATTCGATAACATAGCCTTCCAAAGCTGATTTTTCTGAAGTTAGAGTTTCAATAACTTTTTTTGCTTCAGCTAATTCTTCTTTTAGAAAACTAATTTCTTTAGAATAATTTTGAGCTTCTGAGGAACCTGAATTAATTGAGGGTTTTGATTCTTCTTTATCGAAAGTCATAGTCGAATTGGATGTTTCCAATGGATTAATTAAATTTATCGCTTTTTTCATTGGATCAACATCAACTCCATTTAACCAGTTTTCTAAAGTATTTGAAGCTTCTCCTGAAATGCATTCAGGATAGAGAGTTGCATCATAGCCTTCTACCTAATTATTAAAACAAATAATTATTAATTAGTGATTGGATTCTGAAATATTTAATATAAAATATCAATGAAATAAAATTAAATAATTAAAATTTTGCTTATTACAAGGACAAATTAAGAAATTAATCCTAAAACATTAATTAGAATAATGTCTTACTTTCTTAGGATAATTAAAATGAACATATGAAATCCAATTTTTAGTAAGTTTTAACATAGTCGCCAATTCGCATTTGTTATAATTTACAAATCTCTTTTGTAAGAAAATACTTGATTTTGATGGTTCAGAAGTTGTGAATTCAGAAGCTTTCTTGAAAGCACCATTAATAAATTCAAAATATTTGACAGTTGATTCACCTCTTCCGGCACAAAACAAAAGTCCTGAATCATGATCATAATAAGGTTGTTGAGTGCTTGAGCTATTATCAATACCAATTGTTTGAATGGGTTTTTCGATATTTCTCATATCGTAAACTCTGATTTGACGCTCATTGGTTTTAGAAAATCCAGTAACTAAGAAATTATCTGTATTTCCCATAAAAAGCATTTTTTGAATTTTATTTCCATCGAAGCCATTTGTTTGATGAGTCATTTCATTTTTCCTTGGATCAAAAATTTTAATTAATTTTTCTTTAGTAGTGGCTCCAATTAAAGATCCATTGTAGTTCCAATCAGTGGAATAAATGCCATCATTACAGCTGAATTTTGCAATGTTATTTGAATTCAAAATATTCCATACTTGTAAAGTACCGTCTAAACTTGCACTTGCAATAATTTCTGTAACACAAGGGTGGAAATTTACGCTTGATATTTTTTTTACATGACCCTAAAATATAGAATTATATTCAATTAATAAATTTTTATATTTTATCAAAAAATTAAAATTTAATCAATATTTTAATGAATACGAAATATTTGCTGATAACAACAAAAAAGTTTAAACTGTATAAAAAATTTTGTTAATAATAAGTCTTAAATCATTTAAGTATAATTTATATGATTTTATAAAACAAAAAAACAAATTACAGTGTAAGTCTGAACACATTCGGTCAAATCTTGGGTAAAACAATCTTCGCTTAATTCCCAAATTTTAATTGAGGCATCTTCATTTTAATAAATTAAAAACAAACAAAAAAGAAAAATTGCAAAAAAAATAAATCTTTATTGAAGATTATATAAAAAACATTTAAATATAAAATATACCGTCAGAACCAGTTGCCAAAATATTGTTTTTTAAAGGATTTAATCTTAATTCAACAACTGGAGCATTATGACCTCTGATCAAAGGAATATCAGCTGTTATTCTTGTGTATTTGTAAGGATCCATTACAGCAACAGCTCCTCCTCCACTAGTTAACCAGGAAACCTAAATTTTAAAAATTGTTATTATATTTTTTATACAGCTAAATATTGATTATTTGAATCAGCAATAAATCCTTCTGTAATAGATTCGCAGGATTTAACATTTTCAATTTTTTGTTGTTGGAGTTCTCCAAAAACATTTCTCATCTTACCGACATGGGAGTTCATTTATCTTTGATAATTTATTTAATTTATTTTTTAATAAAATTATTATATTTTAGAAATTATAATTAAATTGTTATGTAATAAAACAAAACATTCTTAATCATTATAAATTAAACAGATGTAAATTCATATGAATTTATTTATACTTGTTAGTTTTCAATTCTTGAAAGACGAAGGAAGGAAAAGAAACTAATATCTATATAAATAAAATATTATACAAAAGAAATAAGATAAGTTGATAATTAAAATAACATATTCTACCTATTCATGTTTTTTCTTACACGATATAACAATAATTTTTTCAAGATGACCTAAATTTTATTTTACTATTTTTAATAATTTGAAAATTAATTTATAAAAGTCTTTTATGTCTAAAATTGAATCAATTTTTGAATCTTAAATTAAAATAATTATTCATAAGAAATATTGTTTAAAAATAAAATAGATAATAATTTGAAAAATTAAATTAACTCGATGAGAAAAAATATTTATATCATATAGGGAATAAATATATAAAATTAGCCTAGGATTTATAAAAAATTAAGGTTTATTAAATATAAATAATTTGTTAAACATCTATATTCTTTTTTTTTATTCATCTTTTTTTCTTATTTTTCATCTTTAATTGCAAAGGAAACCCGACAACATTATAATTTTCATTTGAATCATCTTCATTTTCCATTTGTTCTATTTCTTCCAAGTTATTCACATTATCAATATTTTCCATGTTCCCTAAATTGCTAATTTTTTCATGAATATTTTCAAAATCATTGTTTATGAAAGTTGATGTATTATCTACAAATGGATTCATATTGTATATTTTATTTATATTAGAATTTTCATTTAGATTATTGTTACTCGAATTGCTTTGCATCCCAAAATGATTTTCATCCATATTATTTGGACTGATATCTGCAGAACTTGCAACAACATTATTTTGTGAGCTTTTTCCAAGAGTTAAATTTCTATTCCATTTAATCATATTATTACTCAATTCTCGATTTCGTAATTTTATATCTGTATGTACTTGATTAATGTTTTTATTGTTATTATGAATTTTATTTGCTACATCATTTTGATAAGAATTGAAATTCGGTCCTATATTGCAGTTAATATTTTTCGCATATTCATTTGGTTCTCCAAAATTAGCTTCCTCGCTTAAATTATTTTCTTCATCTTCTTCATTTGAATTATTCCCAATAATCGAATTGGTTTTGTAATGCGATATGAATTGTGCTTTATTATTGTAATTATTAATATCATTATTACTTGGATTTTTAAGCTTATTTCGTAAATCTTCAAATGTAGCGTTATCGCTGAGCGTAGAGAAATTTTTTTTCTTGACAACCTTTTTCCGTATATTTTCATAATTTGAATTGTTATTAATATTACTTTCAGATCTGTGATGATCTTGTGAAGTACTAAGATTGTTAATTACATTTCCAAGTTTTCCTTTTAAATTATCATTTTCATCATTCATTGATTTTAGGCATTCTTCCATTTCTCGAATTTTCATTTGTGCTTTTTTCAAGTCAATCATTTTGTTAGTGTTTTCTTCCAGATAGTTTAAATCTGAGTCTCTAGAAGAATAATACCCTATTTGAGATTGGGCATTTATTCCTAAAATTGGTCATAAATAAAAAGACAATTGAATTATTTTTTAAACCCATAATTATAAAAGTTTAAACACTAAAGACCTTATATATTAAATATTATAATAAGCTATTTTTAAATCAAAATCAAGTATTTGAATTTTCATTATTTAATTACTTTGGTTTGAGCTTATGGATTTACTATTTGATCTTTTAGATTGATTATTTCCTAACCCAGGACTAAGGATTTTATCGGAGTTTTGAAAATGTGTGGAAGGTAAATCATAGTTCATATAATCGATATTGGATTTATTTGTTAAAAAATTGCTTTTGGAATCCATGCTATAGAATCCTCCATCACTTAAATTATTAGTTTGAGAAAAATTAGGATTATTCAATATATTTGGATTCATTAGACTTTTTTCTAATAAGATATTATGCAGGTTTTTTTCAGAACTTTCAAGCTTACTGACTTTTAATTTCAAAAATGAAATTTCTGATTTAGATAATTCTAATTGATTTTTTAAAATTTCATTGTTTTTAATGAAAATTTTAAACGAATCAAGTTTATTTTTCATGCTTCGGTAATTTTCTCTATACATTCCTTCATTTTGATCCCATTCTACTTTAATTCTTTCAAAATTTTGCTGATATATATTAGCTTTCCGATTGGCTTCTTCCTTTTGCTTCCGTAAAATTTTCATTTCTTCATAAGTTTTTATTTTAAAATCTTCAAATGATTTCTGCAATTCCCGCATTTCTGTCAAGTATTTTTTTTGAAACTCCATAATTTCTGCTTTTTCATTCAGGTCGTTTTTTTTATTGGTAATTATCAGCTCTTTCTCAAGATTCATGATTGAAGCCTTCAACTCATTTTTTTCTTCCTCATATTGCCTTTGCATATTAAGTAAATTACTTTCTTGCTCAGATTTAATGTTTCTAATATCTTCTGTATGCGCGTTTTTTAAATTAAATATCATTTGATTATGGCTTTCCAACTTATTCTTCATTTCATTTGTGTATAATTCTTGAACATGTTTTTTTTCTTCTTCTTTTAACTTCAACAAATTATTTAATTCATTAATCTTTGCTTCTAATTGGGAATTTTTTGAATTATCGATATTATTCTCCAAACGAGAATTAATTGATTCATAGGCTTTTTCATAGTTATTCAATTGCGTTTTAAGCTCGGTTATCTAATTTTTTTAAATATATTATTAAATTATTACAATAAGATTAAGAAATATTAATTAATTTAAATTATTTTTGAAACAAAATTAAAAAACTCATTTATTAGTTATTAAGATGTTATTTTAATGATATTCTATTACATTTGTCTCAATATTTTTGATTACTCCTTTATTCATGCTGATATGCGAAACATTATTATGATTTATTAGCCTAGGTGATTTACTTCTATCGTTTTCTTTATCATCATAAAGCCTTCCTAAATTAAGATATATAGATTTTCCTTCTTTTATTAAACTAACATCATTGTTGTTGTGTTCGTTGATATTTTGCCTAACGGGCGTTTCTATAAAATTAAATCCAGTATAATTTGCAATTAAATTGTTTTCTCCAATTTTGACAATTTGTGTATTATTCAAAATACTATTTCTATTAAAATGAGGTAAATTTGTAGAACTTTTTCCTTTGGTCAATAAATTCATATTGGTTTCTGATTCTATATTATAATTGTGAGTTACAATTTTATCATTTATGTGTGTATTATTTAAATTTTGTTTATACAAATTATTTTGAATGGGAGTATTCATAAGTTTAATAGAAGAAATGTCACTTAAGTTTTTCATATTAAGAAGCTGAGAAGGGTTTTTATTCATTTCATTAATGTTTTTATTTGAAATTATATTTAAATTGTTATCCATCACTCCGCTATTTCTTCGATAATTCGTAGCATTATTTTTCAAAGTATTGAAAATATTTTTGTTTTGTTTGATTTCGTTTGTTGATAAAAAACTGCTATTAGGATTTGTATCTCGATTAAAAAAAGTGCTTCCTGTTTCTCTTTTTAAAGCTTCTCTTTTCTGATTAATATCGGGAGAAACAGACTTTGATTTATCTTGAGATTCGTTTTCACTAAACTCCTTATCTTTATCGGATTCTTTATCTGAAAATCAGATAATTAATTAAAGATAGATAGTTATTTAAAATAAGAATTATGAAAATTAAAATTTTATGCTTTTTATCTTCAATTTGTTTATAAAAGATATTTATTGTTTTTCAATATAATTGTGAATAATTATACTCAGAAGTTTTATTTGAATTTGAATATTGAAGAAATCGAAACATATATTAATATTTACAATGATTAATTTGATTTTTTTATATAATTTCAATAAAATCATCACATATTTTATTATGTAAAAAAAAATTTCGTTTAAAAATTTTGTTATTTATTTTTACTATTATTTTTGTTTTCTTTTTGTTTATCGTAATTTCTGTTGAAGTCGTAATTATCATCTGACAAGCCTTCTTTGAGATTGGTTATTTCTTGTTTTAATCTTAAATTTTCTTTCTGTTTCTCTATGAAAAATTTTTGCAATTGTTCGTATTCATCCATTTAATAATTTGAATTTTTACATTAAATTAATTATAATTTAATTTTGATTTTAAATGATCAGGGGAATATTTAGGAAAAAAATATATTTAAATTAACTGATTTATATTACTAAATTATGCTTATAAATTAAATGGATAATTTATTGAATATTCATTTATTGTGTTATATGGTAAAATGACAATAAAATTGAATGCCAAGTAACTTGCTTTCTCCCAAATTATTTATTAAAATAAATCTTTATCACAAATTATAATATATGCTTTAAATAAAAATAAATAAACAAAAATATTTTTTAACAAATAACTAAATAAATATTTTTAGAAGTATCATTTATATTATTAAATAATAGTTTTGAAACTGATTATAAATTTATTGGAAAGATTTAAAAAGCTTTTTTGAATCTGTTATTTTATAAACAGATTCAGTTTTTGATTATCTTATCCTGATTGCCAAATGAGAATATTTAATTCCCCAACTTGAAATAATCCATATCGTCTAGATTTATGAACAACGTGAGATCCAAAGTCTTTTCCTATAATTACATTCCATTTTCCTTCTTCTTTTTCTTCAAATTTTGTTCTAATATATTCAGCTATTGCTCTTTCGTTTTTTTCTTCCATAAAAGCTTTGTCTATAAAATCGATACAACTTTGCTTAATAGGATCATCTAAATCTGTTATTTTTTCTTGATATGGTAAACTCATTTTTTCTAAAAACTTTTATTAATTAATAAATATTCTTTTATTTTAACACGAAATTATAATAATTATAATATCGAAAAAATTGAGATCATTACATTGAATCAATTATTATCAACCATTCCTTTAAATTGTAATTATTATTTATTATCTAGACTTGG
>Ga0194116_10008323_pt1 | contig 10537 bp, 12 predicted proteins | sample TA2MahsurfametaG_4_FD_148617 | JGI IMG/M metagenome (GOLD analysis project Ga0194116, IMG submission 148617) | Freshwater microbial communities from Lake Tanganyika, Tanzania - TA2015008 Mahale S9 surface | ecosystem: Environmental > Aquatic > Freshwater > Lake | place: Tanzania: Lake... | reverse complement strand
GATGGGGGATTGGGGATTGGGGATTGGGGATTGGGCCCAATCCCCAATCCCCAATCCCCAATCCCCAATCCCCAATCCCCAATCCCCATTAAATGGTTAATTATTTAACTCTTTCAATTAATTGGATGGATTTTAATTAATTTACTGTTTTTTATCTTTTTAAACTTTAAAATGCATTAATTTCTAAATAATATTGAATTGAAGTTTTTCAATAATTCCATACAATTAAAATTAATTTTATAAGTTTTAGTAAAATCATAATATCAAAATAAAAAAATAATTTTTATTGATATTTTTTTATTGTAAAATTCATTTTTAAATTCATTATCAAATACGATTTTTCAATTAAAATTTAAATTTTGAAAAATTTTTATGAGTAAATAAATTTTTAACTCTTTATAAATTTATTAAAATTCCATCTTTTTGAAGATGTTTGACAAGATATTTATGAAATATTAATTATTTTAGTGTAATTCAAATTTTTCATCTTTATAATATATATTAAAAACCTCTAAAAGGCAAGTCCATTCTTAGGAAATATTAGGAAAGTGATTTAAATTTTTATCATTAAATTACTTTTGTATTTACCCTAGAATTCTATAATTGTTGAAATTTTAAATAATTTATATATTTCTAATTATTAAATTAAATTTTCGCTCTAATATTTAAAACATAAATAGAAATTTCATAATAATAATATATGGACCTTGATAATTTCAAAATGAACCCTTTTTCTTATTATAATCCTTCATTTTTAGAAAAAACTGACTCTGATAAAGTGACAAAGCAGCCGGCAGGTGAAGAAGAAATAGAAAAGAAAGATTCCTACTATCAATTGATTGAAAAGAAAATAAAGGCAAAATATAATATGCTAATACCAGCTATTTTCATGGAGATCAAAAGCTCTAATTATTTCATTGAATTTAATAAAGAGGATTTGAAAAATGTATATTTTATATTTATTTTTAATAATTTATAGTTCTTTAAAAGCCTTGGAGAAGTAAAGCATATTGAAATAAATGGAAATATTTCTTATGTTTTATATCAGAATTATCTCTCTACCTTGCTGGCGTATAAAATAATAAATCAAATAGTAGCAAGAGAAGAAGAAGCAGAAATAGTGGTTAAATTAATAAAAAATGATGATAATGAAAAAGATAATGAATCAAAAAGTAGGGATTCTGAATTAAATCAAAAAAAGAGCTTGCTCGTAAATGAATTCTTTGAAAAAAGTTTTTTTGATTATTCAGAGGAAGTGAAAGGGAATAATTATATCCCTCATAAAAACTACATCCACAAATCCTTTAGTCAAAAAATTAACAAATTTTTTATTGAAAGTAAGTAAATTTCACTAAGCATTTTTTAAAAATTTTTATTACTTAAATTTTAAATTTTTTTATCAATATTAAATTAATTTTTATCAAAAGAAAAATAAATTTAAAATAAATTCTTAAAATGATTTTTAGATAATGATATTAATTTATTAAATACCAATGAAGATTTAAACTCAAACCAAAATCAAAACCTTAATTCGAAATCCCCATGTGAAAATACTATCCCTAATTTTTATGATATTCAAAAATTTAACAATTCTTTTTTTCCTTTGTTTAATTCAAACCAAGTTCAGAGCAACGAAACTTTAAAATTTGATCAAAGTCATCAAAATAAAAATTACATAAACATAGAAAATAGTGGTAATTCATGTTCTCAACAGATTTCTGATGAGAAAACCATCGCTGATCAATTAAAATTAAAAATAAATCAAAATTGTACTAAATATTTATTTTTTATTAAATAAAAAATTTTTATAATAAATAAATCTTTTAGATCCACGAACATTTTCATCTCTGAATAACCCAAATTTTCCCTGTTTTCAGAATGAGCAAAATCAAATAAATTCGATGTTAAATTCTTTGCCTAAATTCCATGAAAATAATAACCAAGATGTCAATCAGACTGTAATACCTAATTTTGCAAATTTAAATATAAATGCCAGTGTATGCAATAGCTTTTGTGGAATTTTAAATAATGAAAATAAATTTATTTGCAATTATGAAGTACAAATTGAAAATGATGAACATTTCCGTATCACCAAACGAATAATCGGAAATAAAGGTCTATATTTAAAAGCAATTTTATATGATTCTTGTGGTAAATATGGAGATTACTCTACAAAAATAAGATTGAGAGGTAGAGGAAGTGGATTCAAAGAAGGACCAAATCATACAGGTAAAAAATAAATTTTTGAAATAAATTTATTAAAAATAGAGAGTAATGAACCAATGCAATTATGTGTTTCATCTTTGAATTATAACTGTTACATTAAATGCTGCATTATGATAGAAAATTTCTTGATGCAAATTTATAAAGATTTTGCTTATTTCATTATAAAAAACAATCTAGATATAAGTTTAATTCCTAAGCAAATAAAGAAGATTGAGATGTCTCTTAATAGATTCCCTTAAAAAACACCAATGTATATTAAATTTAAATTCAGTCAAAATTAAGAAACTAATTCTGAAAAATTAGAATAATTAAGCACTTTATAGCATAATTTTAAATTTATTTATAATATTGAAACATTTATTTTAAAAAACAATTATTTTTTCGAATAATGATCAGTGTGAAATACCGTTTAGTCATCAATAATATTATGACATATGCTTGTCAATATTCATCATTAGATGATTTAATTTATAAATTTTAATTAAATTTGATATTTAATTTTTTATTTATGGTTTTAATTTATTATTTTTTGAAAAGATACAATTACATTTAATTAGAAGATGAATTTGTTTATTATTTAAAAAGATATTCTTAGTCCTTTTGCGTCAGCAAAAATTTTTGTTGAAATTTTTACTTGAATTTCGAAGGTAAATAAATATATTTATTATAAATATCTAAATAAAAATCAACAGCTGATAATTAATAGTTAATTATATAAATGAAAATGTTTTTTTTATATTCATTGAATTTCAATTCATTCGAATGAGTAAAGAAGAAAATATTTGAATTGAATTAATCTAATTTTTATACAAAAAATCTTATGAATATGTTTTTTATAATATTTTACATGCAAAACTATAAATTTATTTTTTATTTATTTATTAATTCTATCAATATTTGTTTTTTTGTAAATATCCATTATAGAGGAATAAAAAATATTATTTATTCCTAATTTGAAAACTGATGAACCAATAATTAAAAATAGTATTATCTTGTATATATTTAATATAAAAATCATTAAATTTTTTAATTACATTGATTTACACTAAATTATATTGAAAATATAATATTAAATTTATTTTAAATTATTATTCTATTCAAGAAAAAGGAATATTAAAAATTTATTTCAAATTGTAAAATTAGATTTATAAAATAAATATTAACTTAAATTATTTAAATACTAACTAAAAGAATCTATTTAAAAACTCCTATATATTCTAAACTAATGCTCTATTATCAAAATCAAAAACTTCATTAGCAGAAAGCTTATTCTGGTCTTTAAGCCAATAGAAAAATAAAATATTTTTCAAATAATAAAACATTTCAATTAATGCTATTGAAAATTTCAAATGGTAATATTCTGTATTTATTTGAAATCTTTCATATCGTGTAAATTTATATTCTTTAAAATTATACAATTCTGTATAAATATGCTCAATCTAATTTTAAGTAAAATAATGGATTATTAAAATTTATGAAAATTCATAAAAATCGGATTTACAATGTTTTCAATAGTATTATATGGATTTCCTATTCTTCTATCAATGTTCCTTAAAAATTCATTAATTTTTAATAGTAAAAGCATTTCTCTTCTTACTCCACTTAAAACTTGTGTAATTTCTTTATGATATATCTGTGCATATTTCTTCAATCTTGCTTTTTCTTCTGCATTCTCTAATAATATATTAAAATTAAAATATCAATATACTTTTTTGGCCTAGCCTTTTATCTGTGTTATATTTTGTTGATTTATTCATTAAATCGTCATAAGTTCTTGATGTCAAAATAGACATAAATAATTCTACTTTTTCTATCCCAAGATTATTACATCCTTTTTTTAATTTTTCTTTATCTTGTAATATTATTCCTCTCCATAAATTAATGTAATTAAATCTAAAATCATCATCCAGATCTCGATACAATCCATGATCTAATAAAACTAATTTCAATTGCTTTTTTCCATATTTATCAAATTCATTTCTTACAAAAAGATTTCCCGGATGAGGATCCGAATGAACGAAACCAAATTTATAAATTTGCTTGTTGAATATATCAGTTAAATTTTTGGCAATTTCTTTAATATTTATTTTATTTTCTCTAACATAATGAGAATCTGTTATTGGTCTTCCTTCCTCAAAACTCATGACTAATATTTTTGATGTGCTTAATTCCCAATATATTTTCGGAATCTATTTAAAATTTAATAAAAATTGATTTTTTGTACTACAACTCTTGGATCATCCTTAAATAATTCCCTAATTTTATCTGCATTCTTTCCTTCATTATTAAAATCTAATTCGGTAGGTAAATTTATTTGAAATTCTTTGGCCAACCATTTGTATTTAAATTCTGGGAATAACCACTCTGCGAGATAACATCCTAATGTAACCGTCATTATATCTCCAGGACATTGATATGGAATGTGACTGTGTTGAACCTAGAATATTTAATTAATTTCACTTACTTTTATCGCTACTGGAGTTCCATCTTTTAGAAAACCTTTATGAACTTGAGCAATTGATGCTGAACCCAAAGGAACTGTTTCAATATTATCGAATAATTCATCAACTTTTTTGTTATAGATTTTCTTGTATTCTTTCTCCATGAATTTATGAACTTCTGAATAATTTACAGTTGGGCATTCCATACACAAAGGTTCAAGTTCTCTTATATATGCCTCTGGTAAAATATGTTGAAGTTGACAAATGATTTGACCTAATTTTATATAGCATCCACTATTTTCCTTAAAAACCTTATAAAATTTTTTAGCAGCATAATCATGAGTTTCTTCATTGATTCCTTCCTAAATAAATAAGAATATTATTTTTTTTATATAAATTTTGAAAATCAATTTACTTTCAAATATTTTCTGGCTACAATTAAACCTGCAATACCACATCTCATTCCTCTTTTTAAACCTCCAATCAAATATTTAGTTTCGTCTTTTTTTCCTCCTAAAACTAATCCTCCATAAATTAAACCTGCACTAAAAGTTCCATATAATCCCAATAAGCGTATTTTTCTTAAAAAGGACATTTTTGGAATAAATTTAATATTAAAATTTAATAAAAATAAAAAAATGATTAATTTATTTTTCATTTATCCTTTGATAAAATTAAATTGCATTTAATCATTTTAAATGATTTTATTTAGATAGGAATAAAATTTTATAAATAATTATTTATTATATAGAAAGAATTATGAATAAAATTGTTTATTCTTCTCTTCTATCATTCATAATCATGTTAAATTCTCTATTTATTTCTATATCAAGGATTTTGCTCATAAAATTTGGGAAATTTTCATATTCCTTATTTAATATATGAATTTTATCTCTTATAAAATTGATTCTTTTACCAAGCTTTTCTATTTCAATGTGCTTAGTGGAAGTACAGTTTTCACGAGTATTAAGATCAAAGAAACTTTTTTTATTCTGTAAAATTACTGAATCAGACCTTATAACTTGTTTAGAAACAATCGTTCCTTTTTTTTTTAAAATTTTATTTAACTCATTTTTATTTTGCTTTGAACTTAATTCATTTGGACCATAACCTTTTTCATCAAATTCTTTTTTATAAGTAACATTTTTTTTCTCATTTCTCTTAAACAATAAATTCTTATTATTTTTTTTATTTTCCATTAGGCCTTGAAAAGAATTATCAAAAGAAGAATTATTTAAAGAATCAATTAAGCTTTCATTATCATCTGTTTGAATATTATCATTGCTTCTATTGATAATTTTTTCTTCTTTTAAATCCATTATATTAGACACTTGTCCTAAAACAAATACCAAATCTTCCCTCTGGATCATTGTGTTTTTTTTTGGATTAGTGTAAACATAGTAAAAATCATCCAAAATATTTTTACGGTATAATCCAATTGCAATCACACTATTACTTTTATTGAAATGATTAAATAATTTCTCGAAGCTTTCATTTACATGGCTTTCAGGAACTTTTATCAACCAAAGATCACTTTCTGGTATTTTTAAATCTTCTTCCAATCGAGCCAATTTTTTGCTTTTCATTTGAGATCCACCTATCAATAATTTTTTCAAAATTACCAATAAATGAGGATTATAATAAGATTGGCAAGTAATTCTATCAATTATTCCAGGAAAAAATACTTCTCCTGAGGCGAATAAAGGTGTAAATTCATACAATGGTAAAAACTCCTTTCGAAATAATACCGCTGAAATATATTTTTTATCAATAAGATATTCGATATTTTCAGTGGAGATTAAATCAGTAACTATTTGAATATTTTTAGTACATTTTTTAATAGCTTTATAAATGAATATCGCTTCTGCATCAGACATTCTATCATGACTATTATTTATATTTGAATTGTTTGATTCATTGTTATGATCTTCATCAAATTTATTTGATTCATTATATATGTTTTTGCTCATATCATTCTTTGATAAATCTGAGTCATAATTTTTTGAGAGAATAGCTGCTTTTTCGGCATTTAAAATATTAGCTCTATATAAGTTTTCTGGAAGTAAAGGAGAACCTTGGATAAAAACTATTTTTGGAAATTTGGTTAGCCATTCATAAATAGTCGGAGTTAGAACCGGTGCAAGAAAAACTATATATTTTAAATCTTTATAAGCTATATTAGTCGATCTTAAAGGTAAAATAAAATGAACAATTGCTGAATGAATTCCACACACCACTATATGATTATTTATTATCGGATGATCTTTTACTGTGTGTTGCATTATGTCCAAATTTTCTTCTTCATATTCTTCATTGTATTCCCTTCTATTTTTATAAATATAAAATTTTTCAGCATTTATATCTAGATCATCTGAATTAACTAAATTTGGACTAGTATTACTATTGTTATTGTTATTATTTTTATTAATATAATCTTCATGTTCACTATCAGAATCAGTGAAATCTTCATTAACAGTGCATTTATCATCCTTCTTATTTAATACATAGTTATTAATTGCTGTATTAATAATTTGTGGCTTTATTGTTTTTTTCAAAATATATTCTTCTTTTGAAATTCCTTCTGCTATACCTTTGTCTCCACAGATCATATATGCATAAATTTTAATATTTGAATGATTGTATCTTTCTATATGATGAATTTCAAATACTTTTGATAATGCTAAATTACCAGGATTTAATCTGAAAACAGACATATTATCAATCTCAATTTCTAATGCAAATATTATAACTTGTGATTCTTTTTCATTATAAATGTCTTTAACAATTTCCAAAAATGATTTATCTATATATAAATCAATTGGAAGACAAACTCTGTAAATTTCGTGATTTTTTCCTTCTGAATATTCTTTTAACCAGTCTTTATCGTGTCCTAAAGGCAAGGGAGATGAAGACATTACTAGATTTGAAATTAATGCTAAAACACCAGGAGTTAAACATGATTTTGCAAGTAAATTCATTTTAATTTCCTCAATAGTTATTAATTGATCCGGTTGCATTTTTTTACAATATATGCTTTGAAGGGCATTAAAATAATGATATTTATTTTCAGATTTAATCAATTGCATACACAAACGAAAATTTTTGTTTGTACTTTTCTCCTCTATATTATAATTATAAACGAATTTCTTAATGAAAATTCCTAATAGTAAATTTTGATGATCTGAGGAATAAGGATCATTTGACAATTTATCATTGAATATAATGCATGCTTTTGCTTTACCTATATCAGCCCGAATAAGATCCTTAGCATTCATAGGATCTCCTTCTAAATAAATCAAAAATTTATCATTTTCAGATTCATTTAAAAATTTTTCCATTTCACGACTAGGAAGCTCATTATTGATAATAACTGCGTGCTTATATTGGTTTCCATGATCTTCATGAAATAATTCTTGACAAAAAGATTTTAAAGCTTCTAAAGTAATATTACCAGTAATAATTATATGAGAAATATCAGTTGAAGCTTTATATCTTCTTTTTGCATATTCTGATTGACTTCCCAAAAGCTGAACTAAATCATTGGTTTGTTTTGGAATTATAACTATAACTACACACACAAGTCCCATTACTATGATTTTTCCATAAACTGTGAAAGGAATTATATCACCATAACCAACTGTAGAAATAGTAACAACAATGAAATAAATATAATGATGATATTGTGTTCTCATTAAAAGTAAATCTCTTGTATAAGGATCAGCTACCAATAAAATTTGTTTTTCTAATTCTTCTTTTTCAACAATTTGCATTAATCCAGCAGATACTAACAAAAGCATTATAAGTGTATTGATTATTTGTATAATTTGTTTTTTTACATCATCTTCAACAGAAAGCAAAATGTCAAATATTCTAAAAAATCTAACAATTCTTAAAACTCTACTAATTTGTATAACTTTGTAGATTTCAAATTGATTTGAAATCTAAATAGATTGAATATTTCTTTATTTTTATTTATTAAAATAAATTAAAAATATATAAATTTACAAATCCTAAGAATGGAGTTAACGTTGTCAAAAGATCCAAAAGACTATTTATTGTCATCATGTGATTGAATCTATCATGTGCCAATATAAAATTTGCAAAGTATTCAAAAATATAAATTATAAAAACAATAATATCGAATTTATCTAAGAAGTCATTCAAAATATTATTATAAGTGGAGACAACATACAATATAAAAGATATAAGTGAAATAAATACGCTTACGAAATAAAATATTATTTTTCTTTTATTTACATTCAAAAAACTATCAAGAATTTGTCTAATATTCTTTGCACCTTCATTTGTATTTCCTTCTTCTGGTTTATTCTCTTGAAATATGAATGGAACGGAACTCATAATAGATTTCTTTCTAAAAGAAGCTTTGTTTAGATTTTGATATTGTGTAGGATTATTAGATGATCTTCTAATGTTAATTCAATTATTAAATAAGAAATTTAAAGAAACAAATAAATAAAATACCTATGCTTTTTTTCATTCTTTAGACCTGATAAAATTAATTTTTTTTCTTTTTTCGCATTTAAAATTTTTGGATTTTCTTTTAAATTTAAAATTTCTTCATTCTGAGAATTTTTGTGATAAAAATTTTTTTTATTAATCATTTCTATTGCAACATTTTGATCAGTAATATCTTGCACATCATCAATACTGATTTCTTTTGAATCTTATATTATATATAAAATTTTTACGTTCCATTTTTAAATTACATTAATTATGTTTTATAATTAGAAATATTATAAATCATTTTCGGTTAAATATGTATTGACTATTTATACTACAAGAAGCTAAACAAAGAATTAAAAAAGTAAAAATTTTAATAATTATTTTTATTAGTTATAAGTTTATTTTATAAGAATAATAATTATTTATAACTTAAAAACTATTAATATTTGAAAAAAATTTATAGAAATCTATTAAAATTCTGCTATTTTTATATTGAGTCATAAAATAGTCTCAATTAAACTTTTTAAATATAGGTTAATCATTGCAATTTTTAATTTTAAGTAAATATTTTATTAGTAATTTAATTTTGATTTAAAATTCATTAATAAATAATAATTATTGTAAATAATTTTTTATTAAATTATTATTTTAAATTTTTCAAACAGCCATCTTCAAAATCATCATCAGTATCAATGTCTAAATTATTTTGGATAGCCCAATGACAGAATTCATCGAATCTAATTCTTCCTCCTTTGTCAGTATCAATTTTTGCAAAAGTTTTTTCAGGATCAGTCACTTTAACACCCCATTTTTCAAATGTAGGAATTGCAGCTACAAATTCATCATAATCGATATATTTGTCATGATCTGTGTTAACCTTTTCAAACATTTCATGGTACTCGAAGTATTGTCTTAAATAGCAAAGTAAATATCTGAATTCATTTCTTTCAATATAATCATCACTGTGTTTACTTTTATTTTTGACGCTATCTTTCGCTGCTTGAAAAGCTCTCATGATTACTTGCTTAATACTAAAAATGTCAGGAAGTTTTAAAACATCTCTAATTCCTTTGTCAACTTCAGCTAAAGATAGGAATCCATTTCCATTAGGATCAAAGTCTTTGAACATCTTTGTCCTTTTAGCAAGAGCTTCATTAGTTCTTTCAACACAAAGAATTTCTCTCAAATGCTCATAATCTATCTTATCGTACATTTAATAATTTAAATTATTCATTTCTTATATAGTTTTTTAATTTATTGATATTTGAATAAACTTTTAATTAATAATAAAAAACTAATCTATAAAATTTTGTGGAAATCATAATAAATTTTGATGATGTTTGAGATTATTAGAATAATCAATGGAAATCAAAATAGAAGTTATTATGCTATTTTTCCTTTCATTA
>Ga0194116_10008320_pt1 | contig 10540 bp, 6 predicted proteins | sample TA2MahsurfametaG_4_FD_148617 | JGI IMG/M metagenome (GOLD analysis project Ga0194116, IMG submission 148617) | Freshwater microbial communities from Lake Tanganyika, Tanzania - TA2015008 Mahale S9 surface | ecosystem: Environmental > Aquatic > Freshwater > Lake | place: Tanzania: Lake Tanganyika... | reverse complement strand
ATCCCCAATTTATATCATTGTTTAAATCTGAGTCTTTGGCATTCGAAAAATTAATAAACTAAAACTCAAATATTCAAAAGAAATAAAGAATAGAGAATTAAATTTGATTTATATAATAAATATTTACAAATTTCACTTTTTCTTTAATTTAAAAAAATATTAAAAAAATGCAAGCAAAATCACTAAGAGGATTTAGTAATAAAAAAACAAGCAAAAACAGACCGAACTCATCTAATCCTTTAAATCCTAAAAATATTAAAGATTTATCAAAAAGTCGTCCATCGACTGCAAAAATTCCCAACACTTCTTCAAATCAACAAGAAAAAACTCAATTTCAGTTAAAAATAAATCCATTAAATTCAAACAATAATTTCAGGGCAACAAGACCTACATCTTCTGTTACTGATAGAGTATTCAATAAATACTGGGAAAACAAAACCCCATCAGCAACTAATTTTCAAACAATCTCAAAATTTGATTATCAAGTCCCAAAAGGAGAAAGTTTAATTACCAATGAATTGCTAGTAGATTTAAATAAAAAACAAAAATCAATTTATAACCGAAGCCTTTATAAATATAACAAAATTGATTGGGACACCAAAAAAAATGGAAATTTCCTTTCCACAGTTGGAGGTCTTGAGATAAAATCTAATACTTGTATTTTAAATACACCTATGTTAAGTTATGATAATTTTTCAATTAATAGTACAGCTATTGCTTCTAGACCTCAGAGTAAAACAATTTTTAATAATACAATTCACAATAATTTCTTAAAAGAAAGGCCATTAACTGGCTTTCCCATTAAGAGCAAAAATACAATGCTTAGACTAAATTCAGGAAAATCTGAAAATGAAGAAAAAAATTACTTAGATAATGAAAATTCATTTCAAAATAGGAATAATTATCCAAATACCCATCTAAATGGAAATAATAATGCAAATCATCTTGGAGTAAAAAGACCTTTAACTGGAAATATCAAAAAAAGAACAAATGCACTGAGACCTATGTCAGCTACTTCAAATAAAATGACGTATAATACTAATTTTTGTTTAATTTATTTCAATTTTATTAGAAATTTTCAAAAAATATTTAAAACTTTTTTCAAAATATTAAATTTGAATTTTTTAAAATTTGTTATTTCGAATTTAAAACTAATTAATTTACATACCAATTAATTAAATATATTTCAATATATTGTAACATTAATTAAATAGAATTGATGCATATGATAAAGAAAACATTCGTAAACTAACAAATATGCTTTCAGAAGAAATGGATGAACCAATAAATGAAATAGTCAATGAATCGCTTTCTTTAGATCTTTCATCAGAGAAAATTTTGGATTCACCTTCTTATAATAAATTCCAATCAAATAATCTCAAAAACAATAAAAATCAAAATATCAAGAACTCAGCAGGGTTTTCTAATTTTAACAATAGTGGAAGCCAAAGAAACAATTCACATTTTAATTCTCCAAATAAACAAAATACAAATGTTTTACATAAATCAAATTCTCAAGCTAAACAGAATAGCAATATTAATAATTTTAATAATTATGAAAATTTCGATAATAATACCTCTCGTATCAAAAGCACTTATTACCCTAAAGTTGAAGCTTTATTTAAAAACTTTGAAAAAATTGATGTTAAAGCTTATAGCATAAAATTACAGGTGGCAGATTCAGATCTTCTTGACTTATTTGATCGTTCTCAAAGAACAAAAGCTGCAACATTGGCTAAAGTAGGGGATTATGAATACTATACTCCATGTCAAAGAATCGGTTCTTTTATGGATTTTTCTCAAACACTTCGCTGGAAAGATTTAAAAAATATAGAAAAACATTATATTTATACTAAGAATCAACTTGGTTTTTTACAATCTAAACATAATATAATTACATTAGTTGAAAAAAACTTTTTAAAAAACAGTTCTCAACACTTCAGAGATTCAAATAGTCTTTTCCATGGATTTCTCAAAGATGAATATCTTCTTGATAGATATTACAAAGATCTAAACGAAAGTAATGAGACAAAAACTTATGATCCGTATGAATTTCTTCCAAAAACTTTCTTTACTTATCTAAATGATTCAAGTATATGGAATGAAAATTTTTGCAAACTAGTCCAAACTTCAATGAATAATTATAATAAATATTTTATTTCTGATAAAATCGTACTAAATGATTTAGAACCTTTCAATGAAGATGTTCAAAGGAAGATTCTAAGTAAGGTTGAATTCAAACTTTATGAAAAACGCAAAACTTTTATTAAATCAAACTTAGATGAAATTAAACAAAACTATTACTTTACCCTCAAAACGGTGATTATGAAATATATTTTAAGAAGTCCTTTTGAAAGAAAAAGATTAAACATTCAATATTTCCCAAGACAGACTCCTCCAAGTTCAATTACCATTGCTAACCACGGTAGTTTTAATAGAAACTTGTATAAAAATTGGGTAAAAAACTACGGATCTGCAACAGAAAATATGGAAAAGAATTTATTTGCTTATGATATTATTTCTACTTCTATACTTGAATGGACCGAATGCTTTAACCATGTTAATTTGGTTTATTTGAAAAATATAAGAAATTTGTCATATTTAGGAAACGGTGAAAGTAATTCAGATGCGAAAAATATCAGCAATTCTAATTATTATAATAATAATTTCTTATTAAAAGATTTTGGTAATGTTATCAATAATAATAACTATTGCATTAATTATAACAGTAATACTGGTAAATCACAAATGACTATGCACTTAGCACATTTTAAAGAAATACAGTTAACCTATGCTATGAAAAATTTTTACTTTTTAAGAGATATTTATTATAGAGGAGTAATTTTAATACTTAAGAAAAATAAATTTTTCAAAATGAAAATTGAAGGAGAAGGAAAATGGACTTTCAAAGGTTATCTTAAAAAGCCATCACAAATCAACATTAATAAAAAAAAGAGTGTTAATTTCAATTTCAACAGTAATGATAATACATCTCTAAATAACAATAACAATTTAAAAATTCTTGGTAATGAAAACAAAGCAAATAATAACATCAATTCTCCAAGTAATAATTATAATAATACAGAAAATCAGAATATTTTCAATTCTGCCCTTTCCCCAGTTTTAAGCCCAACATCAAAGTTAATTAAATCAATAATAACTAGCCCTAATAAATTCCAAAATACTCTTAATAATAATACAAATAATTTGATCAATAATTCTTCAAATAATAAAAATCAAAATCAAAATTCAAAAAATTTACCCTTGAATTTTGAAAATGAATTGTATGGTATGGAAATCTTTGATAAAATAGAAGATTTTTGGAGCAATTTATTTATAGATAATTTCCCTGATATTCGCCTTACGCATTCATATTATCTTTTCCTTGCCAATTCAAACAAAAAAAATATCGATTTAACAAAATTCATATATGATGAATATGATGATTTTAGTAAATTAAAGCTTAACAATTCCACAACTACTTTTGTTACATTGTTTTTCAGACAATTGATAGAAAAATCTGTAGAAGAATTGGTCAATTTCATTCTAAGCTATAAATTAGTTGATGAATTAGTATCAAATATGAACCAACAATTTCTTAACAACAATCCGAATTATAATTTTGAGCTCTTCACTAAGCCAAATTTGAAAGATAATAATCATTTGCATGTTATAAAGCATTTAAAAGAAAATAATAGTATACATGGAGGAAGTAGCAATAATAGTAGTAATATCAATATAATCAACATAAATAATGCTCATCAACTTAATTTGAATAATTTAAATTTAAATCTAAATACCATTAACGAAGTTGAGAAACTTGAAAAAAGTTTTAAAGAAACAGAAGAATACTTATCTGGAAGTAATATCGAACACTCCAATAATTTTAACCTGCAAAGCAATAAAAGTCAGAACAGCAAAATTCAAAATTCAAATTTACGTAATTTTAACCAGAATAACTATCTAATTTCTCCAAACAATAACAATTATTTAAACCCGAATAATATTAATCAGAATACAAACATAAATTATAACATAAATCAAAATACAAATGATCCTATTAGTATAATTAAGAGGCCTGCTTCAAAGCCTCATTATCGGGAATCTTCACGTGAGGTAACGATAAAAAGTTGTGATACAGGCCGAACAAAAGACTACAATTATATCAATTTAAACAATCATTTGTTATTTCCTCATTATGATATAAATAATTTTATATATTATAAAGAGCAAGATATAAAGCTTCCATTAATAAAAGCATTCGTTGTTTCAGACATTTTAAACCCTGTTATGCACGTTTGCATAAAAATTGATAACGTGTATAACGTTGTAAAACTGGAATATTCCTATGATAAAGTGTCCGAAATTTTTATAAAAATTTGCGATAATATTATATGTTTATTTAATGGTTTGTATACAACACATTTTTTAGATTTTAAAACCTTACTACCCTCTGACGTTGAAAGAGTCAATAAAGCCCATTGGCTAAGAATCAATGAAGTATTTTCTGACAAATTAGATTCTTCTTATAAAGATTACTATTCTAATGTATCTCCAAATTTAATTATAGATACTGATAAATTTGGAGATAACAATGTACAGGCACCTCAAGATGAAATGAATGAAATTTATAATTTTTTTAGTACCTATATAAAAAATAATTATCTGAAACCCGCACTTGTAAGCGAAGATATATTTGTTAATTATAGGAATATCATTGCAAAGTCAATTAAAGATCATATATTGGAAATGGAAGAAGTCCTCAAATTATACGAGCCCATTAAGGATTTGATCAATCAAAGTTTTCCTGAATTAGTATATCATTTTAAGGAGAATTTCGGTACAATACCTGAATATAATAAGTTTTCATTTTTCATAGATAAAATAAGAATTTATATGAGATATATTAATACAATACCAGACTTTGTAAATTTTTTTAAATTATTTATTAGTTCATAATATTTTTCTTCTATCTGAATTTTGTTATAAACTAAAATCAATGATTTTCTAATAATTTTAAAACATATTTATGTTTAATTGATGTTTGACTGATAAATTTAGGTTTATTATTCTTTGTTCGCTGTCGATACAAGAGAATCTAAAGGAGAACTATTGAAAAAATTAAACGAATTAATGAATATATTAATGAGAGAAATGGAAAATTTAATTGTTCAAATTTATGATGAATCGATTCAAAATTATAATAGATTATATGATTTGATTCACAAGAGAGTTACAACTCCAGATGAATTAGTTGAAATGGAAGCTACGAAGACTGCGATGAATATAGAACTTTTAAATATTGGAAAAAATTTGGATGATGCAAATAAAATTCATTTTTTTTTATTATCTGCTGATGATTTGTTCTCTGATAATTTAATTCATAAAACAGATGAAATGAAAAGACGATTTAATAAGTTTAGAAGAGACTATGAGGAGTATATTTATGATCTTTTAACTTAAATATAAAACAAAAAAATATTTTCTTAGAATTAATTATAAATCCTTATTTATTTATAATTTTATTTTATAAATATGCAGAATAGATAAATTACACCAAAAAGATCGTGAGTACCTGGAAAATAAATTCCGCGAAGATAGAAAACAATTAGAAGCCGACTTACAGAAATATTATGATTCAATTAATTCTTTGGATTTAGACACCCATATAAATACATATGAATCTATTTTGGAAAAAATAACAAACCTTGAAAACCTTATTAATATATTTAAAAATAGAATTGAAAATAATTTCAAGGATGAAGAAAAACTTTTTTCTTTCAAACTAAATACATTTGAAGAATTTGATAGACTATTAATTAAACTTGAAAAATATTCGATTTTTTGGCAAAAAGCCTATTCTTTCTATGAAATCAAAAAACCTGTTATTCTTTGCTTTTCGGAAGAACTTGATTTTTTGAGTATAATAAATCAATTCAATGAAATTGAAAAAGTAGTTTCTGCTAATAAGGCTAAAGCTAAAAAAGACGAGGATACACTAATAAAAATGTCTAAAATTCTTGAAGATGATTTGGAAATTACAAGGGAGTTTATTCTTTTATCATACAACTTATTTATGGTGGATAATCTTGATGATAATTTAAGAACAAAAATAATTGAAATGCTTGATAATAAAAAACTTGAGCAGTCGTGTAGGTTAATAATTGAGAATGTGTTAAAGATAAGAAATTATTCTTTGGTTTAAAAATTTTTTTGTTTTTTTGTCAATTCATAATTAAATTTAATTATTAATTTATAAAATAGTTACTTTTTTAAGAAAGTAATAAAAAGGTATTAAAAATATCAATAATATTTAATTTTAAAAAATAAAATCCCAATAAAATAAAGTAATTTTTTTAAATTCAAAATAACAAATTTTCAATTAATCTTAAATTATTTAATTTAAAGATTAAATATAATTATTTTGGGTTATTAGAATTTGCTTTAAAATTTTAAATATACGAATATTATTTGTCTTTAATATATTTTTCGATATTCTTCGGTGAAAAGAAATATTATTTTTTAAAAAGATGTTGTAATATAGAATTTTTCCTTAAAATGAAATTAAAAACTCTAAAGAAGAAGGATTCTAACTTTTTTAAAAGTTGTTAATATTAGTATTTCTTGAAAGATAATGATATAGGAAAATATCCAGTTTGAGGTTGATAAGACGAGAATATTCTAAACTTTCAAATTAAGAGAAAATAAATTGAGTAGCATTGTATTTAGAATATCTCTAAAAGAGGAAAAGATTTGAGTAATGTCATATAAGAAGACTGTATAAATATAGAAAAATTGTAAATTTATATGCTGAATTTTTTTAAATATTTTTACTAAAAGGTTTATAACAATAAAATTTTTCTGAAAATACTTTTAAAAATATAATATTTAATTTTAAGAAAAATAAATTTATTTTTATTTTATTAATCAATTTAAATTTTTATAGGAATTTCTGAATCATTTAGTAATAAAAGATAATTTGTCACATTAATTCTTTAATTTTTTGAAATATTTTAAATAAAAAATGTAAAGTGTATGAAATTTATATAAATTAGTAATTTTAATTTATATTAGATTTTAAAATCTCAATGCTATTTTATTTTATTATAATATTTCGATATGACTCTAGTATGGAAAAGTCACTTATTGAAGATCCTTTTTATACATGATTTATCATTTCAGCAATTAAGCTAATATAATATCAATAATCCAAAAATAAATACTAATAAAATTATAATTTATTAATATTTATTTGTCTGGAATATTTAAACCCAGCTGGTTCTGCGCCGCAAATGCAGCAGTTATTAACTTAGCATCTTTGGTCTGCATTATATTTTCATAATTCAGCTCTAATATCTTTAGAGTAATAATCTCATGCGAATTTTCTTCTCCAAATGTTTTGTTTTTGAGTTCCTCAATTTCATGAGGTTCCATTTTTAAATTGAGAGAATAAAATATTATCTCTTCATCACTTCCTCCGCAAGATGGATACATAGATGTTAAGTAAATTAATTCTTTTTGATTAATTTTGACCCCAATTTCTTCTTCTAATTCTTTGGCAGCAACTCCGCAAAAGTCTCCTGATTCATCCAGCATTCCTGCTGGAATTTCTAACATGAATTTTCCGACAGGGATTCTAAATTGTCTTGTTAACACCATAAATTGGTTATTTATCAATACGAAAATTCCAACTGATTTTCCTCTAATAAAAACATATCCAGGAAGTTTTTTATCCAAATGGGTTTTTAAAGAGCAATCAACCTCAAGTCCAATAAATCCAACATTCTTCCCAAACATGTAAACATTAAGTATTTTTATATTTCTAATTAATACACTTTCTAAATCAATTTTTCTTATATAATCATTGAATTTCTTCGACGATAAAATTGCATTCATTTGCTCTTCAGTAATGTGATCACTATATTGGATTTCTATTTCTAACTCATTATTACTTAATTTTTGAGTAGTTGAAAAATTTTTGTTGGTAGTTTGACTTTGAGGATCGTGAAATGAATTTATTTTTGACAAGTCTATATAAAATTTTGTTTTATCCATTTAACTTTCTAAATTACAAATAATTTAATATTTTCTGTTTTATTTATGATGTATATATATTTTGAAATAAATAAAATTCTAAAAATTATTAAAAAAATGTTTATCCAAATATTTACTTCAGAGTGAATATTAAAATTTATTTTTTATGTTTTTATTTCAAAAAATATATTAAAATTTCTTGATTACAAAATAACCCTGGAGACAATAAATAAAATTCTCTAACAATATAAGAGCAAAGCCTACAAATCTTCGATTTATAAAATCCAATTAAATTTAATAAAAAATAATTACGGTTGATAAATTTTAATAAAATTAAATTTTAATATTAAAAATTGGAATAAAAACTCTATATTATTTATTCGTTTTGATGCTTAAACATGAGCAAATTAATTTTGATAATTAATTAAATTATGTTTCTTTTTAAAAGGGTTTTCTTCTGTGAATAAATTAAAAATTCACTATAAAATATACAAAACACTTTTTAAAAAGTCTTTTTTATTAATTAAACAAATTTTTGGTTAAAATTTTTTAATGTAAAATTTAAATTATAAAAAGAATTTACAGTAATTTATTTTATATTAAGGAAGTTTTATTTGTAAAAAGGAATTTAAATTTAATAAAAATTATTCTCAATTAATATAAAAATTAAAATCTAAAATCAAAAAAAATGCTTTTTAAAACTTTTGCTTCTTCTCTTCTCAGGAACTTCTTTACTTCTATCAAGCCATAATAAATTGATTTATTGCCAAATAATTAATTTTGATAAATATTTTTTATTTCGAATATAACTTAGAAAATCGTAAAATAATTATTTTTATAAATTTGAAAAATAGATGGAGAGAAAAAAAACTAAAGATTTCAAAAATCTCAATTTTAATCTGAAAAATGAAATATTTTCATTTTTGCAACCAAAAGAAATAATTAATTATATATTTTGTGTTTGCAAAGAATTCATATTTGCAGTGAGAAATATTAAATGGTTTCAAATTCTTAAAGAAAACTTGAGAGATTTACTACTAAAAGCAAGCTATGAATTTTCAGAAATGAAAGAGTTAATTGAATTACTAATAAATAAAGGAATCGCTGAAAAAGATATTGAATATATTTGTCTTTATCTTACATTGAGAAAAAAAAAGAATCACATTATATTGCAATTATCGAAAAATACATTATTTTGGTGTTCTCAAAAAAATAAAAGTCATTTTAAAAATTATTTATCAAATTCTAATTCAATTAGAGAACTTTATATTGAAAGAAATCAATTTGGATATCAGACCGATCTTAAATTTTTAGAAGAAGCTCTTTCGATTAATAAAAGTATTCATTCATTGTATCTTGGTTCTAATGATTTACTTGGAGAGAAAATTCTTTTTTTGCAAAAACCATTGTTATTTAACAAAACAATCAAATCACTCTATCTTGATAATAATCACTTAGGTCACAGTGAAAAATCTATGCTTTATTTATGTGAGGCATTAAAAATCAACGATTCAATTGAAATATTAGATCTTAAAAATAATGGATTACATTTTAAGAAAAACATGGAACATATCAAAGAAATCTTAAAGTATAATAATTCAATTAAAGAACTTTATCTTGAAGGAAATGAAATAGGAAATAATGAAACTCATCTTCTTTATTTGAAAGAAGGTTTGGAAAATAATTCTTCATTGCAATTATTGAATCTGCATTTTAATTATATAGGATTATCAGAAAAAAATTTGCAATATTTAAATGAAGCATTACAAATAAATAATTCAATTAGAATACTTTATCTTAGTTTGAATATGTTAGAAAATCTTGAAAATAGTATGATTTATCTAAAAGATGCTTTTAAGATGAATAAAACAATTATAACATTGGATCTCCGTTATAACAGTTTAGGTTTGAATCCGGGAAATATGATAGAGATAAAAGAGGGACTACAAAATAACAACACAATTCAAAGAATTGACCTTCGTTATAATAAATTGGAAAAAAATATTGAGAATTTTCAATATTTAAGAGAAGTTCAAATAAATAACAAATTAATAGACATATTAGGACTGGAAAACTAGCAGGCTTTATATAATTTATTTTGGATAATTTAATAAATTTTGAAAAATGATTATTTTTAGCCATTAAAATATTAAAATCAGCAATCCCTCATTTAAATAAAACTTTTCAAAAGAATATTTTATTGTAAGAATAATTTGTTATAATAAAATATTCTAGATTTAATCAATGTATATATTTTAATATGATATATCTAAATGCATTAATTTATTAATTAATTTAATAATTTAAATTCTTAAAATTATTTTTAACTTTTAGATGTTGAATATATTTTCAAAGTAAACTTTAAATGAAATTAAATTGAAACCAAATCTCGTAAAAATTTATTGGATATTCAATAATTCTTGACAAATCCCCTCTCAATTAAATTTAGGATTTTTCAACAAATTAAAACCTAATTAATTATGAAATTTCAATAAAATGGGGATTG
>Ga0194116_10008318_pt1 | contig 10541 bp, 7 predicted proteins | sample TA2MahsurfametaG_4_FD_148617 | JGI IMG/M metagenome (GOLD analysis project Ga0194116, IMG submission 148617) | Freshwater microbial communities from Lake Tanganyika, Tanzania - TA2015008 Mahale S9 surface | ecosystem: Environmental > Aquatic > Freshwater > Lake | place: Tanzania: Lake Tanganyika... | reverse complement strand
ATTAATTAAATAGATTTAAATTATTGAAAGAAATTACTTTTATTCTTTTTTATCATATAAATTTATAAAATTGAAAATATTTTTCTTATGATATATATTCATATAATACAAAACAAATATATATGAGGATATTTAAAATCTTAGTGATTTAAATTATTTAATTACTTGACTAGAATAAACTATATTCTTTTCAATTAAGAATTGAATCTTTGTATTTTTTACAAGTTTTCATTTTTAGAAAAGAAAGTTTATATAAAATAAAAAAATTAGTAATGATTAAAATTAATTAAATAATAAGCTTAAATATATGGCATGTCCTTACGAAAATATTTTCAATAAAAAAGAAAATTTAGAAACAATTTACAATTTTCTAAAATCAGATGAAAAAAAATTAAAAAAAGAAAATATAAAAAAAATCATAGAAGATATAGAAGGAATCGAATATAGAGAAGGTAAAAGAATAACTAACATTAACAAATAAGAATTTTATCTTTAATTATTAACGTATTCATTAAGTAATGAAAATAAAGCTGATAAAATAAATGGTTTACATTTTATAAATATCAGAAAATAATCTTTATATCAAAAATAAAGTCGAAAACAAAAACGGGGAATTTCTAGGCACAGAAGAAAATTATAATAATTATACTTCGGAAGTTTATAATAACACAGTAAAGAATGAAATATTTGAAAAAAAAGATGAGAATGAAAACATTAATGAAACAGAGCAAATTCAAGATGAGGAAAATACAAATCAAAATATAAATAATATTCATGATAGCAAAAACAACTATTCTGATAAAAAAGATATGGGTGAAATAAACTTTGAAGAATTTCAAAGTTATTTTAATGAAATGAATAGTGATAAAATAAATTTGAAAAATGCATTTTTAGAAGGTTTCGCATTTCTTGACAGAAATAAGTAAAAAAATAATTCTTAATTTTGAGGAAAGGATATATTGATTTAGAGGATATAAAAAAAGTAAATACAAGTTTACACAATAATTTCAGCGAGGAGGACTTAGAAGGTAAATTATTTATATTTTTCTTAAGGTTATTTATTATATTGTATTTTATAATTTATTTATAAAATAGTTCTTGTTGATATAATTGCAAAAACGGATTCTAAAATAACCTTCGATAATTTTATGGATTTTCTAAACAATGAAAATTGAAAAGATTTTAAATTTTTAATATTATGTATAAGCATGTATAAATAAATTTTTAATAGAATTTAAATTAATTTCCATAAAGGATTATTATTAAAAAATTGTTTATTCTTTTTAAATATTTATTAATTTATAAAGTAACATTTAAGTAATTTCTCCCTAATTAAATAAAAGGATGAAGTATTTAAATTGAAAATTATTTATAATCTTATAGAATTTACATATAAGAAAAATTAACCTATTTTAACCTATATTAAATAAATACAATTACAGACAGACATTAAAATATAATGCATTTTTCTTTTATATTTTCTGAACAGCATATCTCAGTTGAATTCTTCTTAATATCTATATTCTCATTTTTTCCATGTTCATTAAATATTTTTAATTTATTTTTATCTTTATCTTTATTCTTATCTGAGTTTCTTCTTATAAATCTGATTTTTTGATTTGATTGATTTTGATTATTCGTATTTTCTTCAGAAATAATAATATTTTCAAAATCATTTTTAGAATTGAAATCTAGATAACTTTCAAATTCTTTATTTTCATCACTTGGAAATCTTTCTATCAATAAATTTTCAATTTAGATTAATGCTTACCTATTCTATTCATAAATTCTGGAGTTTTATGTCTTTCTTTATTATAATTCAATATAGATTTTGCATCTGTCGGTATGTATCCTAAATTTTTTTAAAAATGATTGTTTTATGCTTTTATTTAATCTATATGATAAAATATATATTTGGTTTTGTTATAGCGGAGGAAATAATCAACAAAGTTTATATTTCAAATACTTTTTTTCCTTCTCTGGGATTCTATTTGATGTTCTTGTGAGATTTCATTCATTCCTAACCGTTTAAGAGATATCAATGAATCATTTTTTGATTCTTTTTTAATAAATTCAGTAGAAGATGTTTTGTCACGAGAAATAATAGCAGAAGGTGATATGGGTTCTTGACTATCTAATTTAGGATATTTATTATTAGCTTTAATTTAATACTTTTTGAAGGATTCATTGTAATTAATTTCGAACTATTATCATATTTTGATGAATTAGATAAATCTAAAACTTTTATTTCGTTTCCTTTTGTAAATGATGGGTTTATATTTGATTCAAAATTATTCAGTTCAATATCTGAATTTTTTCTATTACTAATTAAATTCGAATTACTATTCAAATTATTGCTTTCAAAATAATTTTTAGAAATTATCTCACATTTCTCATAATTAGAAAGCTTTTTTTTCACTTTATTTTCCTTTTTTTTAAATGAAATTTGATTTGTTTCATTATCGATATTAATTTTTTCGATCTTTGTAACTATAAGGATATTATTCTTTTACAAAATATTTAAGAAAAGAAAATTCGAGGAAAAAAATTAAGAATATTCTTAAGCATACTAATTAAAAATTAATCATAGAATAAATTTTATTCGAAAGTCTTAGCATATAAGTAATAAATTATTAAAATTCTTATACTCATTTTAGTTTTACCTTGGGTCTCATTTAATTCCTGTATAACTGAAAGAGTATTTGTTCCAAGATTAAATTTTAAATTATTTTTCGTTTTAAATTTAATATTGATAAGCTCATCATCAAAATTATCATTTTTATCTGTAGCTTCCTCATATTTTTTAAACTGATCATCAAATTTATCATTTTCAACTGTAACTTTCTCAAATTTTTTAAACTGATCTTCATCATTGTCATTTTTAACTGGAGCTTTTTCGAAATTTTCTTTGGCATCTAAATCATCAGAATCCTCTTTTACTATATTTTCTATTTCTTTTATTTCATTTTCATTCTCTGCTATTTTAAAATCATCTTTATCATTTTCTGAATTAACTGACTCTTTCTTAAGAATATACGGAGATCGAATCAAATTCGTATTACTGGTAATACGCTTTATATATTCCTCTTCATCAACAAATAAATTTGATTTGTCCTCAAAATCAGTTTGATATTTGTCACTTGGAAATATTGGCGGGAAAAAATAATTTGTGACATTTTCAGCTAATCCGCAATACTTTTTCTCAATTTGATTGCTATTTATCAGCTCAAATATTTCATAAGTATTCCCAGCTTTTAATATCCTAATTTTTTTCTCAGTATTAGCATCTATTATCTTTTTTATAACAATCCACATCATATTGAAAAAAGATCCTACATTTACAATATACATTCGATAAAGCCTGCAACGGTAATTATTCTGTAAAATTCCCAAAATTTTTTTAAAATCATTTGGTAAAGACATAACTGAAACATCCTTGAGATCACATAAAATATCCCAGTTTTCTATCTGCCCTGGTAACAATAAATTTTTTATCGTATATTCCATGAAAAAAATAGTTGCTAAACTCCAATCATCAAAAGTATATTTTTTGGTATTTTTATTCACTATTGAAACATTGATATGAATTATCGGTCTAAATCTATTATCACGGCCATGTATATAGAGAAATCCAATGTTTAATATTTCCATAACTTTATTTGTAATTTTTGGTAGCAAATTATCTTTTCTCCAATCTAAATGATTGATTATAATTTCAATTGTTTTTTTTACATCGAATCCTGTAGCTTGTAAAAAGCGTAAGCTATTATATTCTCTCCAATCACTTGGAAAAATAAGTTTTTTATTTAAGTTTTTTTTGTTTTTATTAAACAAATCAATTTCTACTTCTAATTCTTCTAGTTTACCTTTTTCAAAGCATATGTATTCAACTCCACCTTCAAAAATTTTCCTTGTTAATTTATCCAAATTTTTTGAGTTGTATTCAATGATTTCTATTTCATTTGGAAAATATAAAAATGCCTCTTTTGATAAAATTGTAGCCTTATGTCTTGAGGTTGAAAAATCGGTAAATTCGCGAATCATTTCATCAGAAAGCAAATTTTCTGACATTGTTTAAAAATATTATTTTAGTAAGTTTTTAAAGGATTATAATATTATAAACTTAATAAGAATAGAATTATGCATTTAATTTATTAAAAAATTTTTATTCTTAATTTAAAATTTGCATTTGATTTTATCATAATGTACATATTATGAAAAATATTTTTTGATTTTAAATAATTTTAAATTTAATTATATACCGAATAATAATTATAAATGAATAGGAATATTTATTAAATATTCCTCTAGATAATTATAAATTATTTTTAAATTATTATTTTTTAATTGGCCAAATAAAGAAAATTACAAACAGCATTTTTTTATCTTTTTCCTTATATATATTATTCAATAATAAATCATTTATTTTATCCTTTAATTTAGTAAAGTTATTATGAATATAATTATATTTTTTTTATTGCAACTATTGTTAATTATTATCAAATCTTGAATTATTTAAGTGTTTTTTAAACTTAAATTTTAATAAAAAAATTTATGTTATATTTTACTCAACTTACTCTTTATAGCTCCAAAAAATTTAAAAAATTAACTCATTCTTATATAAAAAAAAACATATGCATCTTCACATGGATTATTTAAAGAATACAGTTTCAAAACTTTTGAGTCATTAAATAAAAACCATTCATCATTTACCTTGCAATATCTGACAAAATTAAAGAGGTTAATAATTCATATTTTGAAAATAAAAATTTTATACGAAAAATAATGACCATAGTCCAGAATTCCTGAATGATTGCTAATGGCAATCAGCTGATATCTGCTATTTTTGGAATCTAGTATTAAATTAAACATTAAATATTATTTTATAATTTATTTATTTAAAAAAGAAGGAATTTGTATAATATTTGATTTTTGAATGATATTTAAATGAAAGATATATATATAATTAACCCAAAATGCAAACCGAATCTGTTAAATCTCTCACATCAATTTCCTCTTTAAAACTAACCCTGCAGTTGTTCTTTCTTCCTATTCTATTATTATATCTTTGTAAAGAAAATATTAAGACATCAGGTAGAATGCTTATTCTTGGATTTTTCTTGTGCATTGACTTTTTCTTACAAGTTATATTAGAACAAGGACTTTCCCATTGAATGATTTCTCCTTCAAAAAATTTTACAAGCAATTTGGATAAATCTTGATCATTGAAACTTTCGCCCAAAATTAGAGGAATATCCAAAAATTTTTCAAAAGAAAAACTTTCATAATTACATTCTAAACACTGAAATATAGAAATTGTCTGTCCATAGAAAGTATCAATAATAATACTATTTTCTCTTTCTCGAAATATTCTATCATATTCAATATTTAATTCTTTTTTGTTTTTCTGTTCATTTTTTTCATTTAAAATCTTATAAGGTTTTTTTTCTGAGACTGTATTTAATTCAATACTTAATTCTTCAAGTAATTTTCTTATGAATTCTTGGGAATCATGCTGAGAAAATCCTGAGTAAATACGATGCTTATAAGCAATAGCATTTTTAACTTCTTCCGGAGAAATAGAACTATTATCAGAAGCTTTAGAATATCTCATTATTAAGTTGTAAATACTATTTGATATAGGAGTTGGATGGTTTAGATTATTAGTTTCATAAAAATCAAGAAAACGAGATATGAAATTATCACAATGTAATAAGCATTGGAGACTTGTGTTTATAAAACAAGTATTCCCAAGATTCCTTAGACCGATTAATTTTTGGCACATTGTTGACTTAACTTGATTTTTATTTGTCTCTTCATATATTTTTATATTATTATAGTATTTATCCTCTCTAAATTTATGATTTTCTGTCATATTAGTATTTAAATTGTTTCTACTTTGAGGTCTGTTTTTAGCCAAACTTGAATCTAAATTTGCTTTTGAATTATAACTGTTAATGTTATTAGTCTTATTATTTAAGGAGTTTTTTGAATTGTATTTTGACTCACTATTAAATCTTTGACTATTTGTCTTCAAATTAATATTAATATTATTTGCCGATGGAACTCTGTTATGAATAATACTGCCGTTGATATAATTTTGGCTAGAGTTAATCGTACTTGGATTATATAAATTATATAAATTCTTATTTACATTCGAGTTATTAATTGCTGAGCTGTTAAAATTCGTTTGATCTGAGTTTCTTAGATAATATTCTTTAGCATCTGCAGTATAATTATTATTATTTGAAGAAAAATTATTATATTTGATATTATTATTATTAATTAAAGGAAGATAAGATGAATAATTAATATAGTTACCATGATTATTCAAATTGTTATTATAGGCATTATTGTTCTTAAAATTATTCATAGGTCTGGTTGAAATGCTATCAATTAATTTTAGAGATCGATTTTTTTGATTTGCTATATATTTAGATTTTAATGAATTATTTCCAGTTTGAAAATTAACCGAATTTGAGTCTTTTCTAATTATGTATGTTTGAATATTTTCTTGTTTGTTTTGAAGGGGACTAGAGTAATTTGCGTGATTATGATTTTGATAATTATTACTGTAGAAAATACTATTTGAATTGTAATCGTTTGAAGCATGATTTTTTGAATGAGGATTTTCATTTATCATCCTATTAGAAGAAAAATTCCTTTTAATTGGATCATCTGTTTTAATTTATATTTTAAATAAATATTTTAATATACTTGTATAATTAGGTTTAATCTTTGAATTATTGTAATTGTTTCTGGAATTATATGATTCATCAATAGAATTATAGTTTGGATTACTTTTTCTATTCTAATTATCATTAAAATTTTACTAAGTTATTATAATAATCTATCATTTTAGTTTGGGCATATTTCATTTGAGCCGACATTATAATCTTCTTTTATTTTACAAATTTTTTAATTTAAAAAATAAGTATAAAATATATTAAAATTGCTTAAATTCATAAATAACAAAAATATTTAATTTATTTTACTTTTTATAATTTTAAAGCAAACTTAAATTAATGTAAATATTTTTTTTCAGATTTTTCAATGAAAATGGTTATTAATAAATTTAATATTCAGTCGGTTTGAATGTGGAATATTAATTTTCTTAGATTTCATTAATCCTTCTAGTTTGAATTTAAAATTTTATTCATCGTAATGAGGAAGAATCTTTTTTTCTTTCAATTGATTTATGAATATTAATTGATATATTGGAGTTTTCAATTTTTTAAAAATTTATATTTTGAAGTATTCTCGATAGTGAAGATGGAATTATAAATATAATAATAAAGAATATATATGATTTTAATCCTTCTTTATAATGTAGTTTTCTTAATTTTTTGTAATATAATCAGAATTATCTAGAAAAAAATTAAAAAATAATGTGTGTAAATATACGAATTCAAGGGATGAATTCAAAATCAGAAAAAAAGAATAAAAATATTTCCTATATCATTACCAATTTGAATTATTTTTTCAAGTAAAAATTTTTGTTATTAAATCATTTTTTATAAATATTTATTCAAAAGTTTTTAAAAAGAATCTTTTTACAAAAGTCATTTGTCAAGGATTTTTTAGTTTAGTTTAGTTTAGTTTATGTTTAAACAACCACTTTAATATTATAACAAGTCATTGGTCAATGATGGTTAAAAAATAATGTGTGCGACGTCCGGGACTCGAACCCGGGTCAACTGCTTGGAAGGCAGCTATCCTGACCACTAGACTAACGTCGCTTGTATAGAAAACATTTATATTATTATTATATTTGAAATGTTCAAAATCATTGTGTAACTTTTGATATCAATTAATTTTGATAAATTTCCATAAAAAAATTGAAAAATTTTCAAAAGAATATTTATAATATTCTCGATAATTTTTCAGTTTTCAATACAAATATGTTTTTATTAAAAAAGAATAAAAATATATAAAAGAAAGTCATTATTTTTATAGAGACAGTAATATAATTGTTTAAATAATGATAATGTTTAATTAAATTTAATATTTTTTCAATAAATTTTAATGCTTGTTTCTATGTTTTTTTATATAAAATTAATAAAATAATTAAAATTAATAAAAAATAAATTTTTAGAAAATTTAAATAATTACGTCACACAATAATAGTAATTATATAATTAAATTATTTAATTGTATATTTTTCTTTAATGATAAATTAAGAAATTTCGAGAGAGATCTTATATAAAAATTAAGATTAAATTTTATAGATATTTTTATCTTGTACAAAATAACAAAACCCTTTAATGTGAAAAAATAAATTTTATTTTAAATTTTTGAAGATTGTTCTTTTACTAAAAATTATTTAAAGCCCTTAAAAAATCCTTTTCGAATGAAAAAAAAATTTCTTAAGAAAATTTTCAGTCTTTTGAAATGTTATATCGAATAAAAATAACTCATTATCCATCAGATTTTTAAAAGTTTATTAATCTTATCATTATCCTTCTCGAAATTAGACATTGTGAATAAAAAATTAAAAAATATTTTATTTTAAATATTCTTTTTTTAATTTTCATAAATATAGTTAATAAACTATATAAATAATTATAACTTATAGTATCCCTATTACTTTCTGTTTTTTTAAATAATACTGTTTAATACTTTAAATTTTACTTTAAATAATTTTAAAGGAATATCAGGAGCTTCCTTTTTTAACAATTGCAATTGGTAATTCTCCTCCGTATTCTGGGGTGCTGCTCATAATGAAGTCCACATAATCGAAGCCTCCTGATCTAACTCTATCAGTGAAAGCATCTTTATAGAAAATTTTGGTTATTTGTTGTGAGAAAGATCCACCATCTTCAAGCAAATCATAAATATTTTTATAGAATCTGGGAGTGAAAAGTTCGGCTGCTATTGAATTTTCATCCAAAGCAAAATCTGTGCAATCAATAATTATTGAACCAACTTTCCCTTGATGTTCTCCAGAAGCTAAAAGTTCTTCCATATATTCAGCTCCTCCTTTGACAATGACTTCTAATCTTCCTGTTCTTAATTCCTTATGAATAATATCAGCAAACGAGAAATATTTTTTTGTAACTTCAATAACTCTGTTGTCTATTTCACATACTGTAAGTTTCTTTATTAAAGGATATTGCTCTAGCAAATGAGCTGCAATTACTAAATCTCCTCCTCCTATAATAATAATGTGATCATAGTTACGATCTTTTTGAAGATTAAATCTTGTAATGTCTTTAGTATAGTTATCATTGTCCAAGCTTTTAGAAGAAATTTGAACCGCACCATCAAGTACCAGTATTCTGCCCATCGCAAGCGTATCGTAAACCCTGATTTCTTGGAACGGAGTCATTTCTCTATGGAGAAATTTGACGTTTTTAAGGATTTCCGTTTTATCGATGAAATCGTTGGTTAAATAGCAGGTACTACTTCCTCTTTTTATTAAAAGAAAAGAAGAGCAGTTTTCCCATCCGAATAAATTGCATAATTCTACTTCAGCAATCTTCAAATTGGCAATACTTCTATTTCCACAATGATAGAAATCGATAGCGCAAGATCCCACTTCGGGCCAAGTGTGTATGCTAAAATGACTCTCGGAGAGTAAATATAAAATTGTTAGTCCTTGAGGCTGGAAAATTTTATGTACAGCGCTTTCGATGGTGACAGTTGTTTTTCCCAAAATTTCTCTAAGCTTTCCGTCAAGAAATTCGAAATTGTTTAAATCAACTGAGGTATTGACAAAATCTAGGATTAAGTGGTTTCCCATATCAAATACTGATTTTCTTTGTATGTCTTGTAAATTCATGGTTGTTTCAGCTAAAGTTGAACCACTGCTTTTTGTTTCAAAATATCCTTGGCTACTTTCTTGAATCTCCATAGATTGTTTTTATAGTTAATCCTTTTATTTAATTAATTTATATATTAATTTCGTATTAATAATAAAATTATTTAATAAATAATATCTGAAAATATATTCGAAGACGAATAATAAGAAGAATTTTAATAAAAAATTTAAGTTAAAAACATTTTAAATTAAAAGACATTAAAACAATTATCATTCAAAGAAAAGAAATTAAAACAGCCTGCATTTAAAGTAATTTGTGTTATCACACATCATAGTAAGAAATTCATCAAAGCTTGAAAATACATAAAAGATAAAATTTCCTGTTTTTGTTTATTAATTAATTAGTATAATAAATTAAATTAATAATATTTTTTCTTGGTCTCTTTTATTTTTCAATGTTTTTTCTTTAAATGAGTGCAATTGTACCAAAGAATTAATTGAAATATACCATTTCTATTAAATATTATTCATTTGTTAAAATTAAAAAAAAAATTTTGAATTAATAGTCCTCATATTCATGTATTTTATTTAATTTTACATTTGAATTTTAACTTTTTAAATTTAAAAATGAAATTTAAATTTATAATTAAAAATGTATTTGTTTGAATAATTTAAAAATTTTAAATAAGATTTTGACCAATCGGTTGTTAGATTTTATTCATTTCATTTCAGATTGAAATAAGGTTATTTTATCTTTTTGGGGATTGGGGATTGGGGATTG
>Ga0194116_10008314_pt1 | contig 10543 bp, 5 predicted proteins | sample TA2MahsurfametaG_4_FD_148617 | JGI IMG/M metagenome (GOLD analysis project Ga0194116, IMG submission 148617) | Freshwater microbial communities from Lake Tanganyika, Tanzania - TA2015008 Mahale S9 surface | ecosystem: Environmental > Aquatic > Freshwater > Lake | place: Tanzania: Lake Tanganyika... | reverse complement strand
GTGTGGGTAATACTATTTTAATACAGAAAATGTTTTTTCAAGGATTGGGTCAGGATGGATATCCAACAAACCAACAATGGATAGACGCCTTAAATCAATATTTACCAAGTCTCAATAACATGGGATATGGTTTTGTAATAGAGGGAAATCAAATCACAATTAATAATCTGACTTCAAATCCGATTTATAACAACCAAGTTATGACACTCAATGTGGGTATAAACATTAATATTAATTGTAATTAATGTCGGCTTTTTTATATACTCTTAATATAACAGGTGATTGTAATTCACAAGGTGTTGGTATAATAAGTATCTTACCTGAAGGTGGTACTCCACCGTACACTGTTGAGTGGAATCTTCCATCATTACCTCCCGTCGAAATTGTAACGACCACGCCCTCCGTAAGAACGGGACTATATCCTGGAATTTATTCGATAAGATTAAATGATAGTAGTTTACCCACAAACGTTGAATTTTTTGTAAATGCAATTGTCTCTAGTGGATGTTGCACTTCAATAGTTTCAGTGGATGCATCCACTTGTGGTGTGGATAATGGCTCAGTGATAGCTTCTGCTGACACATTTACATCTTCAGCCTATTTCCAAATATTCACAAGTGGTGGGACCTTGGTAAATTCGTACGATAGTCTCACAGGAAATGTTGAATTCCTTAACCTTAGTGCTGGCACATACTACATTACAGTGACAGATACAGGAGGTTGTTCAGCACAAACATCCAATTTCATAATTTTAGATTCACCTGTCTTTGACTTCGGATTTTATACAGTACCAAACTCGGCTTGTCTACCAACAGGAGAGGCTATTGGTAAAATATATGTCACGGGACAAACAGGTACTCCTCCATACACATATATTTGGAGTAATAACGCTACAGGAAGCACAGTCACAGGATTGACTAGTGGTAATTATTCATGTACCGCCACAGATGCGAACGGATGTACCGCAACAAACAATACCACAATTACCGATGTTTCTACTTTAGGATTGGTTTCATTTAGTGCTTTAACACCAACGTGTTTCAATGCTGACGGAGCTCTCAGAATTAACATATCAGGGGGAACTGCACCATATTATTACTCTGCTTCAACAGGTTCGGTGGATATTTCATACGCACAAAACTTTGTTATAGAAGATATACCAGCAGGAAATTATGGTTTTGTAATTACTGATGCGGGGTTATGTCAAATTTTTGCAAGCAGTAATCTACAAACACCGAATTCGATTGGTTTAGTGACAGTTAACGCGACAAACTCGACGTGCTCGTCCTCTAACGGTATAATTTCAGTAAATGTCGGACAAGGTCTTACTCCGTTTACATACACATTGGTTTACCCTGATAGTTCGAACGAGAACGCAACAATAAGTTCTCCAAATTATATTTTTGATAACCTATCCGCAGGCACATACACTGTGCTTGTTTCTGACCAAAGTAGTTGTGTATTTTCAGAATCAATAACTTTATTCACCTCGAATTTATTTACCATAAACACATCAATTACAGGTGCGACTTGTGGAATTGATAATGGTGCTGTTTATGTCGAACAAAGTACAGGCGGAACTTCTCCATTTACTTACTCAATCGATAATGTTGACGTTCTTCCAAATTCGAATTTGACGGCATACACATACACAAATGTTTCTCAGGGTTCACATCTCATATCTGTCACCGACGATACAGGTTGTAAACAATCAAAAACAGTTTATGTAAACGGTACTGACGACGTTAACTTTACGTTATTTACTGTAGGGTGTGGAAATGGGTCTGAGGGTTCAATAACAGCTTTCATTTCTTCAGGAACACCGCCATTTACATTCGATTGGTCTGATAACATTAGTGGAAATCCACAAGCAATTACAGTTTTTAACCTAACAGGGGGAACTTATTCATTAACAATAACGGACATGAATGGTTGTAGTTTGACAAGAAATGCCACTATATCTTGTGCACCCGTCCAATCAGGATACCTTCCATATGAAGTCGGTTCCCAAGAACTTGTTGTGTCGGTGGAGGGTGAATTGGGGTTACTTGGTATGTTAAATGACGGATACCAAGATTTGACAAACGAAAATCCAAATTGTGTATTGAATTCAACAAGTTTTATTGCTTCAGTTTCAATTACACCTGTTGGATTATATTTACAACAACCATTTTACAACGGTGCATCTCTTGTTGATGTTCCTGCAGATAATTTATGGTTTAACGCCATCGAATCTTTATTACTCACAGTTCCTTCGATTGAGAGTGTGGAGATAGACCCTTTAACAAATCAGATGATGATAACAAAAAATCCGAGTAATCCGTATTTGAATGGACAAATCATAAACATTTCCGTTTCGATTGAATATGATATAGATTGTTGATATGGTACAAGTAAGATTAGATTTTATATCAGGGGCTTCATATCCCGTTTCAGTCTACATAGCGGATGTTTATGGGAATAACAAATCACTTTTGGGCACAATTAACCCAGGTCCAGTTCCACCACAAATAAGTTACAATTCTTCGATACCATCAATTTTTCAAAACGCACCCCAAATTATGTTGATTTTGGAGGACAGCGTCGGATGTAGTTTATTCAAAATTTTAGACTGTACATTCGGGTGTGCATTTAATATTTCTGTTAATTTGGTTGATTGTATCGTAAACATTTCGATACAAGACGTATCGTGTGATTTTAATGTCCTCACCTCAGATGAATCTTGTGCGATGGTAGTGGAAATTTAATTTTTATTTTTTCTATTTATTTTTCAAAAAACGTTTCGCTATGGTATTTATTAGAAAAAATTAATGTCACTTCAGTCTATTATAGTTGTCAATACTGCGCCTGGTTGTGACAATTTTATAGAACAACAAATTTCAGCAGATACTTGTAACAATTACATAGTTAGAATAACTCAGAACACAAATGCAATAGGACCTTTTGATGTTTATGTAGACACTACAGGTTCAACACCAATATATTCTGCTCAAACAAGGACACAAATGCTAAATGGTGTTTTGGTCCAGTTAGGTCCTTGCACAACCCCCACACCTACCCCCACACCAACAGTAACACCGAGTAGTGTTACACCAACCCCAACCCCGACAAATACATCTACTCCTACAAATACACCAACACAAACTTCAACACCATCACAGACCCCAAGTAATTCACCGACAGCAACACAAACTCCAACACAAACTTCAACACCATCACAGACCCCAAGTAATTCACCGACAGCAACACAAACTCCAACACAAACTTCAACACCACCACAAACTCCAACACAAACACCAAGTAATTCACCTACTGGTACACCAGCCGAAACCCCAACTACAACACCAACAAATACACCGACACAAACTCCAACACCTACACAAACCACAACACAAACACCAAGTAATACACCTACAGGTACGCCAGCCGAAACTCCAACGACAACACCAACAAATACACAGACACAAACTCCAACACCTACACAAACTCCAACACAAACGCAGACACAAACTGAAACACCTACTCAAACAGCCACACAGACCCCAACACCGACAACAACTGTATCCGCAACACCGACGGAAACACCTACGGGAACCCCGACTGAAACACCAACTCAAACGGCAACCAACACACCTACATCTACTGAAACTTCAACACCAACTCAAACGCCAACCAACACACCTACAGAGACGCAAACTCCTACTCCATCAGTAACGGCGGGGGTAACACCAACACCAACTCAGTCTCAAACTGCAACACCTACTCATACATCAACAGAGACTCCTACTAATACACCAACACCAAGTAACACTGCAACATTAACAGCTACTCCAACTGAAACTTCTACTTCCACACCAACGCAAACTCCAACACAAACTGCGACTGAGACCTCGACACCAACTAACACCGTAACTAACACACCGTCAAATACACCAACGCAATCTCCTACTCAAACCCAAACTAATACACCTACACCAACTCAAACTCCTACTCAAACACAAACACCAACTAACACCGCTACACCAACACCTTCAACAACCCTAACTTCTACACCTACGGAAACACCAACACAAACAGCAACACCAACACAAAGCGGAACACCAGATATAACACCAACACAAACACCTTCAAATTCGCCAACACCTTCAATTACACCTACTAACACAGAAACGCCGACACCTACCAACACCGAAACACCGACAAATACTCCAACTCAAACACAAACACCAACTCAAACAGAAACCCCAACTCAAACTGCTACAGAGACTCAAACACCCACACCGACTCAAACACCAACTAACACTGCTACACCAACACCTTCAATCACTGCGACCGCTACAGAAACTCCTACTCAAACACAAACACCCACAGCAACAGAGACATCCACTAATACACCTACTCCAACTCAGACACCAACAAACACTACAACTCAAACACAGACACCGACCCACACACCAACACAAACTCCTACTCAACCTCAACTTTTCGCATATGCATTCGTTGACCAAGGAGCTGCAGCACCAAGAAATAATCTCAGAAGTTGGATGGAATCACAAGGAAGCACATTTAAAGGATTTAACGTAGCAGGTTCAGCTAATCCAAGTACAGTTCAAAATACATTTGACTCTCAAATGAATGCTTACATCAGCTACACAGGTTGGGGTGTTTATAACCCTGCAATTGTGACCACAGGGATTACATCTACAACTGGAGGAGTAGATTCACAAGGTCAAGCTGTGGTAGCGTACAGGTTCCAAACTGCACTTATACCAGCGAACTATTTCTCGGGTAGCTCAGCATGGATTACATGGTTCGTCTCCACTGCAGCGACAAATGGTCAAACTTATTCAACAATAAACTACGGAAACACCCCAGCAGCATCTACGACTTTGTCAATACCATCAACATACTTAGGATTGGTAGTGAACTATTCGGGTTTAACGATTCCAGCAGGTGTTTATAAAATGTATACATCCTTTATTGGTACCGAATTTAGGCCATTATTAGGAAATTTACCTCAATATTATAGAGGCGGAACATTAACGTAATATTTATATTAAATAGAAAGATAAAATGAGTTTTAATTATAAAAATCCCACATCAGGAAGCTTAGTCACGGGTCCTATATCGGTACTCAGAGATGCAGATACAGGTACCAACTTCAGCGTAGATAGCGTTGGAGGTTATATGGAGGTATGGAGTCTTTATGACCTAAACTGGACAATCCCTGAGCAGACAAGAATTGACGGTGGGTATGTTCTATACTCTGGAAATACAATTCCTATTTCTTTCAATTACGGAGGGGATGGACCAGCTCCCATAATAAGTCAATTAGATTTATTCAATGACGGGATTTCTTCAGGTAGAAGAAGATTGGGTATGCTAGTGTTTGTACAAGAAACTCAACAAACATTTCAATATACTATTCCAAACTACGAATCACTTTGGAACGTTGCGTACAACGACGGAGATATAACTGAATTTGCAAATGGATATCAAGTTTTAAACACTAATGCGGGAGGACAGGCTCTCCAAAATGCGTGGACAGGTTCAACAATCGAGGGAGTAAGTGGAATTACAAGAGAAAATGCCAGATGGAGAATTTTTTACGGGGATGACGTCCAAATCACAGGTGGTACATTTTTCTCCGCCACCTCAATTTTAGATTTATATAACAGTACAGGTGGCACTATATCAATATCAGGTTTCAATTCAAGTGTTACTGGTGGAACTTACAATAGTGGAACTTCCACATTGACTTTGAATAATAGTGATGGTCAGAATATACAAATATCAGGTATTACATCAGGCTCAGGGTCTGCCCTATCTGTGGGTGATGGTATAACAACTGTCAACCCTGTTTCAGGAATCACATTCAGTGGTGCTTCTGTCATTAATAACGGTGATGGTAATATTACAGTTGTAGTCTCAGGTGCAACCTCAGGAACATCTGGTACAAGCGGCTCTTCAGGTACAGATGGTAGTTCGGGAACAAGTGGAAGCTCTGGTATATCAGGTTCATCAGGAACTGATGGTAGCTCAGGAACAAGTGGTAGCTCTGGAACTTCGGGTTCAAGTGGAACTTCAGGTTCATCAGGAACAAGTGGTACGTCAGGTTCTTCAGGAACAGACGGAACGTCTGGCTCTAGTGGTTCATCAGGAACAAGCGGAACATCAGGTTCTTCAGGAACTGATGGCACAAGTGGTAACTCAGGTTCTTCAGGGACTGATGGTTCATCTGGAACCGATGGTAGTTCTGGAACATCTGGCTCATCAGGAACAAGCGGAAGCTCAGGAACAACTGGTTCATCTGGAATTGATGGTAGCTCAGGCACATCGGGAACTAGCGGAACTTCAGGCTCTTCAGGTACAGATGGAAGTTCAGGAACATCGGGAACTTCAGGAACAAGTGGTTCATCGGGCACTTCTGGCTCTTCAGGAACAACGGGTACAAGTGGAACTTCAGGTTCTTCAGGTACAGACGGAAGCTCAGGAACATCTGGTTCTTCAGGAATAGATGGAACATCAGGAACAAGCGGTTCTTCAGGAATAGATGGAACATCAGGAACAAGCGGTTCTTCAGGAATAGATGGAACATCAGGAACAAGTGGCTCTTCAGGCATAGACGGAACATCAGGAACAAGCGGAAGCTCAGGAACATCAGGTTCTTCTGGAACTGATGGCACAAGTGGTGACTCAGGTTCTTCAGGGACTGATGGTTCATCTGGAACTAGTGGTAGTTCGGGCACATCAGGTTCATCTGGAACCGATGGTAGTTCTGGAACATCTGGCTCATCAGGAACAAGCGGAAGCTCAGGAACATCTGGTTCATCTGGAATTGATGGTAGCTCAGGCACATCGGGAACTAGCGGAACTTCAGGTTCTTCAGGAACAAGCGGAAGCTCAGGAACATCTGGTTCTTCAGGAATAGATGGAACATCAGGAACAAGCGGTTCTTCAGGAATAGATGGAACTTCAGGAACAAGTGGCTCTTCAGGAATAGATGGAACATCTGGTAGTTCAGGAACATCAGGCACAAGTGGTTCTTCAGGAATAGACGGAACATCAGGAACAAGCGGAAGCTCAGGAACAAGCGGAAGCTCAGGAACATCAGGTTCTTCAGGAACTTCAGGTTCAAGTGGAATATCAGGTATAGATGGTAATACACTAACTTGGTGTGAGAGCAATTCTCCAACACTTTCAAAATTTACCCCATCACCGTATGCTTCAAATTGGAACGCCATAACAGCTTTTACTTTCAGCGACGAAGCATATATCCCAAATATAAATGTAGAGGCATTTTTATTACAACTTCAAGTAGATTCAATTATTCAAGTTGTTGACTCTGTTACAAATTTGGCAAATTATTACTCAATCACAAATGTGACTAATGGAGTAGGGTCCGTCACAATAAATGTATCAGTTTTAAGTGCGTATGCGTCACTACCAACTGCAAGTGCTTGTGATAGATTTACATTTTATGTTGGCTCAGGCTCATCAGGAATAGATGGAACATCAGGAACAAGTGGTTCTTCGGGAATAGATGGAACATCAGGTTCCAGTGGTACAGATGGTAGCTCAGGCTCATCAGGTATAGATGGAACATCAGGTAGTTCAGGAACGGATGGTAGCTCAGGCTCTTCAGGCATAGACGGAACATCAGGAACTTCAGGTAGCTCAGGCTCATCAGGAATAGATGGAACATCAGGAACTTCAGGTAGCTCAGGCTCATCAGGAATAGATGGAACATCAGGAACTTCAGGTACAAGTGGTTCATCAGGCACTTCGGGTTCTTCAGGAACTACAGGTACAAGTGGTACTTCAGGTTCTTCGGGTACAGACGGAAGCTCAGGAACTTCTGGAACTTCAGGTACAAGTGGTTCATCGGGAACTTCAGGTTCTTCGGGTACAGACGGTAGCACAGGAACTTCTGGGACTTCAGGTACAAGTGGTTCATCGGGCACTTCAGGCTCTTCGGGTACAGACGGTAGCTCAGGGACTTCAGGTACAAGTGGTTCATCGGGCACTTCAGGCTCTTCGGGTACAGACGGAAGCTCAGGAACATCTGGCTCTTCAGGAACGAGTGGTACATCTGGTTCTTCGGGTACATCTGGTTCTTCAGGAACATCTGGTTCTTCAGGAACTAGTGGAAGCTCAGGAACATCTGGTTCTTCAGGAACAAGTGGTAGTTCAGGAACTAGTGGACAAACATGTGGTAGTTTTTTAATTTCGAATACAACTGGAGCTTCCCAAAATTACACTTATACAGATTGTTCAGGAAACCCAGTTAGTGCTTCTATTGCAAACGGTACAACACAAGAAATTTGTGCGATAGTTGGAACAGTTTCCGGTCCAGATGTAGTAGGTTTTTCAGTTACATATCAAGGAATTTGTGTTGGTTCATCTGGTACATCAGGTTCTTCAGGAACAACTGGAACAAGTGGAACATCAGGTACTACTGGAACATCTGGTACATCAGGTTCCTCAGGAACCTCAGGTTCTTCAGGAACTTCAGGTTCATCGGGTTCATCAGGTACAAGTGGTACTTCAGGTTCTTCTGGAACTTCAGGTACAAGTGGTAGCTCAGGCTCTTCAGGGACTGATGGTACAAGTGGTACTTCAGGCTCTTCAGGAACAACCGGTACAAGTGGTACTTCGGGCTCCTCGGGTACGGATGGAAGCTCGGGAACATCTGGGACTTCAGGTACATCAGGTAGCTCAGGCTCTTCAGGAACGACTGGTACTTCAGGTTCATCAGGAACATCAGGTTCTTCAGGAACTACTGGAACTGACGGTTCATCGGGAACATCAGGTTCATCAGGGACAACAGGAACATCGGGTTCATCAGGAACTACTGGAACTAGTGGAACTTCAGGCTCTTCTGGTACAGACGGAAGCTCAGGAACATCTGGAACAAGTGGTTCATCAGGTACTTCTGGCTCTTCAGGAACAACGGGTACAAGTGGAACTTCAGGTTCCTCAGGTACAGACGGAAGCTCAGGAACATCTGGAACTTCAGGAACAAGTGGTTCATCGGGCACTTCTGGCTCTTCAGGAACAACGGGTACAAGTGGTACTTCAGGTTCCTCAGGTACAGACGGAAGCTCAGGAACATCTGGAACAAGTGGTTCATCTGGCACTTCTGGCTCTTCAGGAACAACGGGTACAAGTGGTACTTCAGGCTCTTCAGGTACAGACGGAAGCTCAGGAACATCGGGAACTTCAGGAACAAGTGGTTCATCGGGCACTTCTGGCTCTTCAGGAACAACTGGAACAAGCGGAACCTCTGGCACCTCAGGTTCATCAGGGACAAGTGGTAGCTCAGGTTCATCTGGTAGCTCAGGTTCTTCAGGAACAACTGGAACATCTGGTTCATCAGGAACTACTGGAACTAGTGGAACTTCAGGCTCTTCTGGTACAGATGGAAGCTCAGGTACATCGGGAACTTCAGGTACAAGTGGTTCTTCAGGAACAACTGGAACAAGCGGAACCTCAGGTAGCTCAGGTTCATCAGGCTCAAGTGGTACCGCAGGAACAAGCGGAACTTCAGGCTCTTCAGGAACAACTGGAACATCTGGCTCATCAGGAACTACGGGTACAAGCGGAACTTCAGGTTCTTCAGGAACAGATGGTACATCGGGTACGTCTGGTTCAAGTGGTACATCAGGAAGCTCAGGCTCTTCAGGAACAACTGGAACAAGCGGAACTTCTGGTACATCAGGTAGCTCAGGAACATCTGGTAGCTCAGGTAGCTCAGGTAGCTCAGGCTCATCAGGAACAACTGGAACGAGCGGAACTTCTGGTACATCAGGTAGCTCAGGAACATCTGGTAGCTCAGGTAGCTCAGGTAGTTCAGGTTCTTCAGGAACAACTGGAACATCTGGTACTAGCGGAAGCTCAGGAACTACTGGAACAAGTGGAACTTCAGGCTCTTCTGGTACAGACGGTAGTTCAGGCACATCAGGCACATCAGGAACTTCTGGTTCTTCAGGAACAACTGGAACAAGCGGAACTTCTGGTACATCAGGTAGCTCAGGAACATCTGGTAGCTCAGGTAGCTCAGGTAGCTCAGGCACATCAGGCACATCAGGAACTTCTGGTTCTTCAGGAACAACTGGAACAAGCGGAACTTCTGGTACATCAGGTAGCTCAGGAACATCTGGTAGCTCAGGTAGCTCAGGTAGCTCAGGTTCTTCAGGAACAACTGGAACAAGCGGAACATCAGGAACTACTGGAACAAGCGGAACCTCAGGCACTTCAGGTACCTCAGGCTCATCAGGAACAACTGGAACAAGCGGAACATCAGGTAGCTCAGGTAGCTCAGGTTCTTCAGGAACAACTGGAACAAGCGGAACATCAGGAACTACTGGAACAAGCGGAACCTCAGGCACTTCAGGTTCATCAGGTACCTCAGGCTCATCAGGAACAACTGGAACAAGCGGAACATCAGGTACGACTGGTACCTCAGGTTCATCAGGAACAACTGGAACAAGCGGAACATCAGGTACGACTGGTACCTCAGGTTCATCAGGAACAACTGGAA
>Ga0194116_10008312_pt1 | contig 10544 bp, 8 predicted proteins | sample TA2MahsurfametaG_4_FD_148617 | JGI IMG/M metagenome (GOLD analysis project Ga0194116, IMG submission 148617) | Freshwater microbial communities from Lake Tanganyika, Tanzania - TA2015008 Mahale S9 surface | ecosystem: Environmental > Aquatic > Freshwater > Lake | place: Tanzania: Lake Tanganyika... | reverse complement strand
CCCAAAATCCGGTAAATTTTTTTTATCGAGAAAACAAAATTTTTACTTTTGTAAATAAAATTTAATTTTTAAAAATTAAATTATTTTTGTTTTATATTCATTTTTTAATGAGCAAAGAAACCAAAATCACAAAGGAAATAGACCCAAGATTCTCTAAAGTTTTTAATGATCCAAAGTTTAAAGAGATACCTAAAAAAATTAAAAAAGTTGAAATTAATGATGAAAGGTTTCAAAAAATGTTTACAGATAAATCTTTTAACGATAAATTAGATTATGATGAATATGGGAGATCGATAAGTAATCTTAAATTATTAATTGATTTATCTAATTTATAGAAAACAAAAAGCGAACTAATGATCTTGAAAAATATTACTACGGAGATAAATTAGATAAAATCGATGAATCAAAAATGAATTTTAATGATAGAAAAAAAAATAAATCGAATGAAAAACAATTAAATAATAAAAATAATTTAAAAAAAAAAGAAATTAAAATTGAATTTAAAAATAAAAAAGAGAATAAAGAAGATCTTAATAAAAATGATGAAGAACAAGTTTATAAAAAATCAGATTTTGAAAAGAATGAAGATATTGAGGCAAAAAATGAAGATGAAGATTCCAATGCCTCTAATTTAGAGGATGAATACCAGGAAGAATCAGTCGAAAATAAGCTTAATGATTTTGAAGGGTCGGAAGATGACCAAAATACAGATGAGGAATTTGAAGAATTCTTGAAAGGAATTTTATTTATTTTTATTTTTTGCATTTTGCTGAAATTGATTTATTAGACAATTCTCAATAATTAAAATTTCAAATTATCTGAAAATATTCTTTAATTCTATTTTATTTAAAATTTTTGAAATTTTTTTTTGACTAATTTTAAAATTTTTATATTAACAGAATATACAAAAACTGAAAACGAAGACCCTTTTGAATTTATAGAGGATAAAAATATACCAACAGGTGAAGAATCACATAGACTTTCAATTATGAACATAGATTGGGAGAGTATTACAGCAAAAGACATATATGTACTATTTTGTAGCTTCCTCTCAGGTAAAGAAAAAGTCCTCAAAGTCGAAGTCTTTCCTTCTGAATTTGGTATGAAAGAAATGGAAAAGCTTAAATTGCAAGGACCAAACGAATTATTTTATAATGGTGCTTTAGAATGCGATAAAGAATCATTTTCTAAAGAGGAAAATGTTAAAAATATACAACAAAACAAAAGCAAAAACAAACCTTCTAAAAAGAGAAAAAAAGAAGAATTAATAACTGACTTAGATGATGCTTTAGAAGATATTAATGATTCTGATGATGGTATAAATCAAGCAAAGCTTAGAAAATTCGAGCTTAAAAAATTAAAATTTTATTACGCTATAGCAACTTTTGATTCGAAGGAAACCGCATTTAAAATATATTCACAATGTGATGCAATGGAAATTGAAAAAACACAGAATTTTTTGGATCTACGTTTTGTTCCAGATTCTTTAACAGAATTTCCTTACGCTCCTAAAGAAACCTTCTCTGGTAGCAAATCATTAATAAACTATGAGCCAGATTTTAATGAAAATAGAGCATTACAACATTCTAAGGTAAAGCTAACTTGGGATACTAATGATAAGAAACGCGATAAAATGATTCAAAGGGCATTTACAAAGGAAGGCTTTAATCGAGATGATATTAATGAATTGCTTGTAAGCTCTGATAGCGAAGAAGATGAAGACTTAGTTGGATTTAAGCAAATGTTGCTTAAAAATGCTGAAAAAGAAGCAGAGAATGATATGCAGCTTCTAAAAAGAAAAAAAAATAAGGAATTGAATATTAAAGAAGGTGAAACTTTTGAGGTAAATTTTAACAAAGGTTTTGAAGGAGTTAATGTGTCTGATAAAGTTTTAAATTCAACTAAGAACGATAGATCCCTTTACAATGAGTACTTAGAAAGGAAGAAAAATATAAGAAGAGAAAAAAAAATTGAGGAAAGAAAAGAGAAAGAAATTAAGAAAAGTAAAAGAAATGAAAATTACACTGATGAATTTAATGATATCAAAACAAGCAACGAATTTAATGAGGAAGATAATTATAGCAAAAAAACAAAAAATAATTACGAGAAAGCAAATAAAAAAGAACTTAGCTTGCTTGTTGACGAATCTCTTAAAGATAAGAAATTCAAATATAATCCTAATGATGAAAGATTCAAAGCTGTCGGAAGAGATAGTAAATATGCTGTTGATCCAACAAGCAAAGAATACAAGAATGTAAAAAATAACATGAAATAATATGGATATAAAATTTTAAGTTTATCAATATAAGAATAGAGGATAAAATTTTTATTTATGAAAAAGATATTTTGTCTTTAAAAAAATCAAAACAAAAAATTTTTTTTTAAAAACATATTCTGTTTGTATTTAGCCTATTATTAATTTATTCACTTTAAAAAATATGTTTTAATTATTTTAAAAGTTCATTTATTTAGTTTTTAAAATTAATTGTATTATATATTAGCATCAAAGCAATTAAAGAATATTTATTTATTAAATGGAAAATTCATAGTTTTTCTTTGGAAAATTTAATTATTTTTTAAAAGAAATTTAAAATTCTAATATTTTACTCAGGTAAAAATGTTTAAACTAAAAGTATTTTTAAAAAATTTGAAATTTTATAAAAATAAATCAAATTCGTTTGCAAGATCGAATACCTCAAGAATCAGTAAATCAGTAATTTATGACTCCAAAAAATCTGCAGATACTGCTCCAGAAATTTTAAATAATGAAACATTTGAAATAAAATCTCGAGATGAAATTTTTTCGTATTTATATAAAAAATTACAAAATTCTATTAATTTAATTTTCTATATTTTCATCAATTTGATTAGAAAGGAACCGCTAAATGATATATTAAAAAGTAACTTGAAAGAACAAATTGAAATTTCTACAGCTTCTGATAAAAAGGATTATTCTCCAAAAAAGCTCAATTTTGATTCTTTTAAAAAAAGGAATTTACAACTTAACAAAAATTTACTTGACGATAAAAATAATATAATCTCTAATAGAGAGGCCACTATAAATAAAATAGAATCAAAATCAAATAAAAATGATAATGATGACGAAAGTCATGTTATAAATTCACAAGAATTTGATGAAAAGTTAATATCACAGTTAAATAAATATATAAAAGAAGAAGGTACCATGTTTAATACTTCTGTTGAAGATAATAATAAGAGGAATCATAAAAATTTAAGTGATAAAATGGATAATGAAATCGAAGATGAAATAGAAAATAAATTTGATGGTATTTTGGTTAAAAGGCCACATAAAGGTTTTGTATGGGGAATGGGAAACCAAACAAATAAAAAAAAATGTATTTATTAATTATATTTAATTTATAAAAAAAGACAAATTTGAACAAGGAGTTTTACCTACTGTTGATTCTTTGGTAAAATATTTGCAAGCATGTAATTTGAAAGATATAATTATTGTACCAACGAAAGAGTTAGGCTTTTCTCATTTAAAAGAGACTTCGATAATTTCTGTGGGATTTTCTGCAAAGCATACATATAAAAGTGCTAAAGATTTAAGTGTTGAAATAAAAAATTTAAAAATTGATGGGATATCTGAAAATATGTTAATTTATGGGAGAAGGGATGAAGAATGGCTTTTATTAGAATTAGGTTCTGATATTTCTATTTATTTTATGACTGAAGCATTCCGTAAAGGAGTTGATTTAGTTGAAATGTGGACTAATAAACAATCAGATGAAGAGATGATGAGAGAAAAGAAATTAAAGAGTGTTTTCTATAAAAATCATTATAAAATTTAATATATTTTATTATATTATATATATCATTTTTATTTTTATCTTTTTTTTGTTAAAGAAATCATAAAAATCATAAAATCAAAATACTGGAGCACATTTTAATTTTTCTATTTGTTAGATAAAATTTTTATTTCAAAAAGAAAAAATTCAACAATAAATAATTATTAATAAAATTCATTTTTATTATTTGTATTTTTTTAATTGATAATTTATTCAAAACAAAGCTCTATAAAATTAAAATACAAATTACTTAAAAAATTATTTAGTTTTAATATAAACATAAACATGAAATTTTTCAGTACTTGTTGATTGCATGGGAAATTTACAAAGAAAGGTGAAGTTCTTTAAACCAGCTTTCTTAGTTTGCTTTGGATTTGAGTACCATGCAAGTACATTGAATTTGGTTTTATTTAAAATCTTCGCTATCTTTGATCTGCATTCTTTGCTCATTAATTTATTGTATGAATATATATGTGTAAAATGAACTTTTTTTTCAGTCATATATGCTTTACATTTTGTAGCATCCTCAGACACGAAAAATAATTTTTTGACCCAATCATCAGAATAATTATATTTAAAATCTACTAAAACTTCTTTGAGCATTTTAGTATCATTAGCAAGTTCTTTAATGTTTTCATCTGAAGCCTTTTTTAAAGAAATTTCATCAAGGAAACTATTATTCGGAATCTCTGCTATTTCTTCGCAGGATTCTCGTGGATTTTTTATTAATTTTTCTTGATCTTTAGATATTAGAAAATTATTTGGTATTTTATTTAAATTATTAAAAATATTTTTATCTGAATAATTATTATTACAATATTCCAAATGCTTATTTTGAAGTTGCTTTTCTAATTCTTCATATAAATCTATAATTTTTTTGTTGTTTTTATTATTTTTCACTTTAGGATTTTTACCTTTCTTTTCAGTTTCTTTATTTAATAAATAAGATAACTTTACGTTTCTTATTTTCCCTTCTTTTACATTTACATAATCAAAAGGATTTTCTATATCAAAATTAAAATTTAATGAATTAAAATTTTCTTTATTTTGCAAAAATGGAAACTTTGATTTATTTAAAATTAAATAATTTGCTGTGTATTCTAGAATGTCTGGCTCATTAGCAGCAAGACTTTTTTTTATTATATTATAAAATTTATGAGCATCTAATTTTTTTTTTCCGACATAAAAATATGTATTTGTCATGTTTATTAAGTCTAGCACATACAAGTTTTCTATTTCATTCGTTAATTCATCAAATTTTACTTTTAAATCTTCATAATATACTCCGATATTTTTTGCGATATTTGTTTCTAAAGTTTCGCAAAATAAACAATTATTTATTAGTTTCAAAACATTAGAATATATGAGATCATTAATTGCAGTAATTTCTATTGTTATATCATTAAGAATAAAATGATTTCCAAATTTTATTAAATTGTTTGGTATATATTCCGGGAATAGTAAACCAATATTAATTCCTTTTTTTTCGTTTATCAAAGAAAATCTTTTTTCTGAATTTAATTGAAAATTTTTTTTAAGAATTAAACTTTCAATGAAGGAATCTTCATAGATTATTTCAGGGTTAATTTTTAACTCAATAAAAAATTGATTTTTATCCTTTAAAATTTCATTATAATATTTGACATTTAAATCGTTTAATTTTACTATATTATTTAAATAAATTTGTAGGTTTTCGCTCCTATTTGAATTCTTAATAAATGTTCTTTTACCTTGCTTTGTATTTTTATTATTATTGACAATTGATTCTGTTAATTGAGAAGTTGAATTAAAATCTGCTTTTTTTTTCCTGAGATTTCTTTGGGAAAAGGATAAGTTAAAATCGAAGGAATTTAAATAACTATCTCCAGAAATCTTTTTAAGTTCATGGAACATATAGTTTCTTTCATTATGTGTTTGTTTGCTTTCACCATTAGAAGTTTCTTTATTTGAATTTTCTTTAATGTTTGAATTAATTTGATTATTATTCGAAGATATTTTTGTTGAATCTTCTGTAAAATTTATAAAATTGATTTCTTCTTCTTCGGTAGTTTTATTAGTTTTTATAGCTGGATTTTCTTTTTTATTATATAATTCATTATTTTGTTTATTTGAAAATTCAGAAGCGGAGCTTGAAGTGTTGCTCAAAAGTAATTCTTTATTCGAATAATTAGGTAAATTAGGTATTTCATAATCAATTTGCATTTTTTCATTTTTATTCATAATTTCAATTTCTTTTTCTTCTAAATTTATTTTAATTTGCTCCTCTATTTTTTCACAATTATTTTCTTTTTGATTTTTATCGAATCCATAATTGGGATTCTCATTTTGGGCATTATTATTGATAATTTCGTTTTGATCATCATTTTTATTTTTATCATCATAATTTTCATCATATTTTTTGTTGATTTCATTATTAAATGAAGCTCTGAACTTTGATTCTATTTCTTCGAAAATTTTTTTTTCATTTATGAATTCATAAAAAAAGTCAAGGCAAAACTCAGCTCTAGCAGGAACTACTTCAATTCCTTTGCTATAACAGCCAACTTGAAGTGCAGAATGAAAAACAGGCTTTCCAAATCCACTTCCGATATCTAAAAACGCCGAATTACAAGTCATATTATATTGTTCTGGTTGGTAAATCAAAAGATTTTCAAATTCATTTGATTTTTGGCAATTGTAACTTATTAATTTGGAGATATTTTGGAATAAATTATATAAACTTGTCATACTTCCCAAAGCTATTTCGCCATAACCAGTTTGAGTAGTTTCTCTGTTTTTCCAGTTAAGTTTATTATCTTCCTGATCATTTTCTGAACGTAAGCGCTTACCAGTAATATGGTTGTCATGTGACCATAGCAAACTAGAACAAGAATCGATTTTTTTATATAGATGTTTTAATTTTTTTTGTATAAGTTTTTTTTCTAAGTTTTGATCTAATTGAGAATTTTCAAAAAAATGATTAGATATATTTGTATTATTATAGTTTTTAATATCTGTATCTTGATTATTTTTATCATTAAATCTTTTGTTATTTTCTATGTGAGGATTTTCATATTTTTCCCCTTTTTTAAATTGATTAATGTTTGATTTCTCGAATAAATTGTCAGACATTTTTATTATTTCTATAGAAGAAGATGATTCATGATAAGATTTTATTATTGAATTTTTTTTTTCTTCGGTGATATTACCCTCCATTTGAAAATAAAATAATATATAAATTCTTTTGACAAGATCTTTTTAAGATAAAGTAATAAGTTTTTATAAAAATTAAATTTTATCAAAAATATTTAGATTTTGAGGTTAGCGCCATTAAATTAATTTATGCACTTATATAAATTTTCCCATGAGGATTATTTTATTATCCCATTTTTTAAAGTAAAGTATAAGCTTCAAATCATAGTTAAGAAAAAATATATTGACTTCAATAAAAATTCTTCAATTATAATTATTAATTCATAATCAATTGAGAATGAAATCTTTATTTTTTTCAATATTTACATATACTTAAGAAAAATTTATTGTATTATATAGGATAAATAAAAATCTCAGTCTAAAAATAAAAAATAAAGAATAAATAAAAATAGATAATATAACTTAAATTAAAATTTAATATCTTTCATTATATAAATTGTCATCATTAAGCTCTAGTGATAAATATTTTTTTGTTTCTTAAAATCATTATTTTCAAAGTTTCGATGAAATGTAATATGAGGTAAGAAATTCAAATTATTTGTTGCATTGATATGATTGTTTGCTGGTGGATATCTATTTTCAGGTGATTCCTCTTTCAAAAAATTTTTATTATATTTAGTATTTATATCTGGCTTTTTAGATTTAGGGGAATATACTTTGTTTCCTAAACCAGGATTTTCTTCATCATAAAAATCAGCACCTGTATCTGGTTTAAATTTATTGAATCTTGTTTCATTCATTTGATTTATAACAATATTGTTTTTGTGATTATTCTTGTTTGCAAAATTCACTTTTTTATCAAATTCTTCAGGTAAGTTGTTTCCAATAGCAACATTTTCTTCTTCAATGACTAATTATCAAAATTTTTTATATTTGTAAATTTGATTTAAAATTAAAAATTCAAAATAATTATTACATAAGTTCTCCTAAATTTAATAATTCTAAAAATTTCTAAAATAATTGAAATTAATTTTTACCATTTGGATGGTTATTTACATTTTTTTTAAGCATTCCCATCCCTGTTTTTTTCATCTCATTGTGTTTTTCATTATCCAATTTATCTTCAAAATTTGTGTCAATATCAAAGTTATATATATCATCTTTTTTCACCATGTTGTAAAATGTCTGATAACCTTTGTTGGCATTAATCATAAAATTGAATGTAGTAGAGTTACTATCAAAATTATTGTATTTTTTATTCGGCTGTTTATTTGGCTGAGCTTGAGGAGGCCCATATTTACCAAGCATTTGATTATTATTATTATTTATGTTTAAATTAATAGTGAAACTATCTTTGGGTGGGCTTTTTGAATAATTTGTTTGATTATTATTTTGTAAATTTATTAAATTTTCATTCGGAATATTTTGATTTATACCAAAATTATTTTTCGTACTTATAAATTTTCCTTTTTGAGTTGCATTCATGCTATTATAAATTAAATCTTCATCTTTTAAATTATTACTAATATTCTTAATACTGTTTATATTATTGATATTGTTATTGTTGTTTATATTAGGCTTGTTTTGATTATTTAAATTATTTATATTATTGTTGTTGATATTAACGTTTGCTTTATTTGCCAAACCTACAGCATTATTATTTACTACTTGATTTGCTTTATTATTAGTAACTACATTTACGTTATTAATATTATTGTTATTATTATTTAGATTGGTATTAATACAATTGTTGTTATTATTATTCACCACTGATGCTTGCTTTGCCAAAATATTATTACTTACATTTACATTATTACCATTATTGACATTATTACTCTGATTTCCTATACCAAATTCAGGATCCTCAGCCCGAACCTCATCAAAATATGGATGCATTAGCACTTCATTTCCACTAAGTCTTTCTCGTGGATCTAGCTTTAGCATGGCTTTCATAAAAGCAAATGCCTGTTTATTTAATTTTCCATAATATTTCCTTTCAAGGGTTTCAGGCTTTAGTACATTTTCCATTTTATATCCAGCAAAACGTGGATTTGCAGAAAACATTTCAAGCAAATTTTGAGGCATATTACCTAGTAATTTCTGAATCATATAAAGCTGCTCAAGTTCATTTTCACTAGGAAACATAGCTTTCCCATCAGTAATTTCCCCCATAATGCATCCGACTGCCCAAAAATCAATTTCTTTACCGTAATTAGTGTAGCCTAACAATAGTTCAGGAGCACGATACCATCGAGTGGCAACATAATCAGTCAATATACCTCCTTTTTGAGGCAAGCTACGAGTAAATCCAAAATCACATACTTTAACTTGTAAGTCATTTGTAATTAAAATATTCTCAGGTTTAATATCACGATGTATCATTTCGTTATTATGGATATAAATAATTGATTTACATAGCTGATAAATAAATCTCTTTACTAAGTTCTGGTCGAGCCCGTTGGGATATTGCTCTAATATTTCTAACAAATTTCGATCAACGTATTCGAATACTAAATAAAGTTTTCCTTTACGACGGAAGCTTTCTTTTAACTGGACAATATTGTCGTGCCTTAGCTTCTTTAAAACTTTTAATTCTCGAAGCATACTTTTTTGGACAATTTCCTCTTCTCCGTCTTTAAACTTTTTAATTGCAACAATTTCATTAGTTTCTTTGTTACGGCATTTCATAACGATTCCATATGCTCCTTCTCCAACTATTCCGATCACCTCATATTTATTTTGCATTTTTTATTTTAATTCTTTTAGTTGTTTTATTTTTAATATTTCTAAATAATAAAATAGTTATCTTTTTAAAGTAATTGAATATTTAAATTTAAAATAAAATTATAAACATTTATATAATTTTAAACTTTATAAAAGAAAAAATTATATTTCATTAAAAATTTTTTGTCATCCAAGGCTAAAATAAAATTCATATCCAAATTAGTATATTAAATTTTAAAATTTAAAAATTTAAAAAATAAACTATTTTTTGTTTTTTTAATGACTCTTAATTCTTATTACAATATTTTTAAAAAAATTATTGCGTAAATAATACCTTTAATTTTAAATTAAATCTAAATATATATCTTAAATATATGTTAAATTTTTTATAAATAAAGAAAATTAGAATGAATTTTGGAAAGCGCGTCTATAGTCAAGCATTCCCATAATATGTTATAAATTACAACAGAACTTACCTATTATGAAAGATGTTTAATAGTAATTATTATGTAATTATAAATAAGACTTACCAGATAAAATTAAATATTCCATAGTTTGAGATCTTTATCTTATTTTTAGCAATATTTCTGATAATTCACTTACTTTTGTTTTCTTCCATATTATAAATATCTTGGATATTTAAAGCTTATATGAAATTTCTTTGTAAATTTAAAAAAATTATTTGGAATTTTTTAATTAATTTCAACCTTATCAAAAATTCAAAAATTTACAAATTTTTTTACTATAACTTATATATCATTTTTTATTATTGTAGAACTTTCTGAATATAATTTTTTTAACCCTTTAAATGCAAAAAAAAATTTTATATATAAAATAATGATTATTTTGTAAATAGTTTAATTTTTTTATAATATT
>Ga0194116_10008306_pt1 | contig 10549 bp, 9 predicted proteins | sample TA2MahsurfametaG_4_FD_148617 | JGI IMG/M metagenome (GOLD analysis project Ga0194116, IMG submission 148617) | Freshwater microbial communities from Lake Tanganyika, Tanzania - TA2015008 Mahale S9 surface | ecosystem: Environmental > Aquatic > Freshwater > Lake | place: Tanzania: Lake Tanganyika... | reverse complement strand
CATGGAGCCTGGCCACCGAGACGACGAGGCTGAGGCCTAGCCCGCTGCCGGGCGTGCCGCGGCTGGGCTCGAGACGATAGAAGCGCCGCACGACCTTGTCGCGCTCGCCCTCGGGGATGCCCGGCCCGTCGTCCTCGACGACCAGCTCGACATTGCCGTCGCGCATCGCGGTCGCGACGCGGACATGGCCGCCAGCCTGCGTGTACTTGATCGCGTTGTCGACGAGGTTCGCGAGCGCCTGCGCGACCAGCGTGCGGTCGCCGGTGCAGGCGGCCGGGGCGAGCGCAGCCTCCAGCGCGAGGCCGCGCTGCTCGGCCAGCGGCTGGTAGAGCTCCGCGACGTCGGCCGCCAGCACCGCGAGGTCGAGCGGCGCGAAGGCCGCGCGCCGATGGCCGGCCTCGATCTCCGCGATGCGCAGCAGCGCCTCGAAGATGCGCACGACCTGGTCGAGCTCCTGCAGCGCCGCCTCCGCGGTGGCGCGGAAGCGCTCGGGCGAGTCCGAGGCGCGCAGCGCCGCCTCCAGCCGGCCGCGCAGCCGCGCCAGCGGGGTGCGCAGGTCGTGCGCGATCGCGTTGGAGACCTGGCGCACGCCGTCCATCAGCTCCGAGATGCGGTCGAGCATCACGTTGATGTCGCCGGAGAGCCGGTCGAACTCGTCGCCCGCGCCGGTCAGCGCGACGCGCGTCGAGAGGTCGCCGAGGACGACGCGGTCGGCGACGCCGGAGATGCGCGCCAGGCGCCGCGCGAGCAGGTGGCGCGCCAGGAACCCGACGAGGATGGACAGCGCCACCGTCATCGCGATCGACCAGGCGAGCGTGTCGGCGAAGACCTTGCGCATGTCGAGCCGCACCTGGTTGTCGCGGCCCACGTAGAGGACATGCGCCTCGCCCACCGGCAGGCGCAGCATCCGCGCGCTCGAATTGACGGGGCGGCGCACGATCTCGAGGTCGAACCAGCTCGCGCGCGCCTCGGCGGGCGCGCCCTCGAGGTTGCCCGCGACGACGCGACGCGATTCGTCGACTAGCGCGATGATCTCGTCGTCGTCGGCCTCGTCGGCCAGCCGCGCATCGATCGCGCGCGCGAGCGCCGGGATGCCGCCGCCGCGGAAGCGCTCGAGCAGCGCGTCGGCGCTCGCGACCACCGTCTTCTCGGTCTGGCGCACGAAGTAGCGCTCGGTCGTCCAGTAGATGTAGCCGGCGAGCAGCAGCGCCGAGCCCGCGAAGAGCGCGGCGTAGCCTACCGCGAGGCGCAGGACCGTGGAGCGCAGCACGGGCCGGGCGCGTCAGGGATCCGCGCGCAGGCTGTAGCCCGCGCCGCGGATCGTGTGGATCAGCGGTCGCGCGAAGCCCCTGTCGAGCTTCTGCCGCAGGCGGCTGACATGGACGTCGATGACGTTGGTCTGCGGGTCGAAATGGTAGTCCCACACCGCCTCGAGCAGCATGGTGCGCGTCACCACCTGCCCGGCGTGCCGCATCAGGTATTCCAGCAGCCGCATCTCGCGCGGCAGCAGCTCGAGCCTGCGGCCCGCGCGGCGGACATCGCGCGACAGCAGGTCGAACTCGAGGTCGGCGACGCGCAGCACCGTCTCCACCGCTTTGGCACTGCCGCGGCGCAGGATCGCCTCCAGACGCGCCTGCAGCTCGGAGAAGGCGAAGGGCTTGGTGAGGTAGTCGTCGCCGCCGGCCTTGAGCCCGCGCACGCGCTCGTCGACCTGGCCCAGCGCCGAGAGGATCAGGACCGGCGTCTGGTTGCCGGCGCGGCGCAGCGTCTCGACCATCGTCAGGCCGTCCATGCCGCCGGGCAGCATGCGGTCGACGACGATCGCGTCGAAGCTCTCGCCGGTCGCGCGATAGAGGCCCTCGCGCCCGTCCGGCGCGAGCTCGACGACATGGCCCGCCTCGGCGAGGCCCTTGACCACGAAGCGCGCGACCTCGGGATCGTCCTCGACGAGCAGGAAACGCATGTTCGCGGATTAGCCCATCGCCCCCGGCCCGGCAAGGCCCGGCGGGCGCGCACGCGGCGCGCGCGGCCGTGCTATGCTCGCGCGAACGACCATGGACCAGGGAACGGCTTCCTTCGACCGCAGGCTCGCCGCCGACGACATCGCGCGCGGGCTCATGCGCGGCCTCGACCGCGAGGGCTGGCGCTGCCTGACCGAGGTCCCGCTCGCCAGCGGGCACCGCGCCGACGTCATGGGCATCGATGAGGGCGGGCGCATCCTGATCGCCGAGGTGAAGTCCTCGGTCGCCGACTTCCGCGCCGACCGCAAGTGGCGCGCCTATCTCGAGCATTGCGACCTCTTCGCCTTCGCGGTCGGGCCCGACTTCCCGGTCGCCATCCTGCCGGCGGATGCCGGGCTGCTGGTCTGCGACGGCCATGGCGCGCATGCGCTGCGCCCGCCAGCGCCGGGGCCGACGCCGCTCGCGCCCGCGCGGCGCAGGCAGGTCGTCATCAGGCTGGCGCGCATGGCCGCGGATCGCTGGCGGCGCGGCGTCGCCGACCCCGACGACGGCATCGACCACGGGCGCTGAGCGCCAGCGCCCTGCCGGAAAGGATCCAATGCTTCTCGCCGAGCTGCTCGTCGTTCTCGCCCTCGTCCTGCTCAACGGGATGCTCGCCATGTCGGAGCTTGCCGTCGTGTCGGCGCGGCGCGGCAAGCTCCAGTTGATGGCGGATGCCGGGCGGCGCGGCGCGGCGCTGGCGCTGGAGCTCAACGCCGATCCCGGGCGCTTCCTGTCGACCGTGCAGGTCGGCATCACGCTCGTGGGCATCGTCGCGGGCGCGGTCAGCGGCGCCTCGCTCGGCGCGCAGCTGGCGGGGTTCCTGCACGGCCTCGGCCTCGGCGCCGGCGCCGCGGACGCGGCCGGCTACGGGCTCGTGATCGGCGCGATCACCTTCCTGTCGGTGGTCGCGGGCGAGCTCGTGCCCAAACAGCTCGCGCTGCGCAACGCCGAGGCCATCGCCTGCATCGCCGCCGGGCCGATGGCCGTGCTGTCGCGCGTCGCCGCGCCCTTCGTCCTGCTGCTCTCGCGCGCCAGCCGGCTCGCGCTGCGCGCGCTCGGCGCGGGCGAAGCGGCCGCGGCGCGCGTCACCGAGGACGAGATTCGCGCGCTGGTCGCCGAGGCGGAGAGCGCGGGCGTCGTCGAGCCGCAGGAGCGGCGGATGATCGCCGGCGTCATGCGCCTGGGCGACCGGCCGGTGCGCGCGGTGATGACGCCGCGCATGGAGATCGAATGGATCGACGCCGGCGCCTCGGACGCCGAGATCCGCGCGCGGATCCGCTCGAGCGCGCATGCGAGGCTGCCGGTCTGCGACGGCTCACCCGAGCGGCTGGTGGGCGTCCTGCACGTCAAGGACATGCTCGACGCGCTGGTCGACGGACGGCCGCTCGAGGTCCGCGCGCTGCTGCAGCAGCCCCCGGTGATCCCCGACACGCTCGACACGCTCGACGCGCTGGACCGGCTGCGCGCCACGCCGCTGGGCATGGCGGCCGTGCACGACGAATACGGCCATTTCGAAGGCCTTGTGACCGCGATGGACATCCTGTCGGCCATCGCGGGCGACTTCGCTGCGCCCCCGGGCGCCGAGGCCAGCGCCACGCCGGCGACGCGCCGCGAGGACGGGTCCTGGCTGCTCGACGGCGCGATGGACGTCGTGGAGGCGGCCGAGCTGCTGCACCTCGCCCTGCCGGAGGACCGCCAGTACCACACGCTCGCGGGGCTGGTGCTCTACGCGCTGAAGCGCGTGCCCGCCGCCGGCGAGCATGTCGATTTCGAGGGCTGGCGCATCGAGGTCGTCGACATGGACGGCAGGCGCGTCGACAAGCTGATGGCCCAGCGCCTGGCGCCGCGCCACCGCGCCTAGCGCGCGGCTCGACCGGCGCGGAACGCGAGCGGCGAGGCGACGCCGGGCAAGGCGCAGGCCCCGGCGCGGGGTCACGCGCCGACCGCGCGCCGACCGCGCAGGAGACGCATGCCCCCTCCGTCGCGCACCTCGCGGCGCGCGCCACCTCCCCCACCCGCGCTGCCGCGCGGCCGGGGAAGGAGCCTGTCACTCCCCCCCGCTCCGCTTCTCTCTCTCTTCCTCTTCACCCTCACCCGCCAACTCCCTTCCCGTCCGCGCGTGAGCGCGGATGGGAGGGGTGGCGCCGCGCGGCAGCGCGGCGACGGGGAGGGCAATGGTGCCGGAGGCCGGGCGCGGAGCACGGGCCCGGGCGGTGAAACGCGTCGAACGCGGCACGGAGGTTCCGCGCGCCGAGGGAGAGACGAGGTTCGAGCCTGGGCCGAAGAGGTCCGACCGCGCTGCTCTCTAGGCCTGCTCCGCGATAGCGCGCGCGCCGATGCCGGCGATGCGCGCGGCGACCGCGCGGATGTCGAAGGTCCGGTCGGCATAGGCGAGCGCGTTGGCGCCGAGCGCGGCGCGCAGGCCGGGGTCGGCGGCGAGGCGTTCGGCGCCGGCGGCGAAGCCCGCGCGGTCGCCCGCGGGCACGACGATGCCCGTCTTCTCGCGCAGCAGGATGCGCGAGGCGAGGTTCTCCGGCGGCATCGCCGCGAGCAGCGGGCGCCCCGCGCAGAGATAGGTCAGCACCTTCGAGGGCACAGAGTAGACGCCGGCGTCGGGCTCGAGCACCGCCATCAGCACGTCGCCCGCGGCGACGACCTGCGGCAGGGCGGAGAAGGGCTGGAAGGGCAGCAGCACGAGGTTCGGCAGGCCCCCGCCATTGGCGCGCAGCCAGTCGGCGCCGATGCCTTCCGAGACCACCGCGACCCTGACGTCCGGCCGGTCGCGGAAGCGCTCCGCCAGCGCGAGCAGCAGGCCCGGGTCGTGCTTGAGGCCGATCGTGCCGGAATAGAGGAACACCGTGCCGCCGGCGAGGCCATGCGCGCGCGCCCATTCGTTGTCGCGCGGCTGCGGCGGCAACTCCTCGCGCGGCGCCCAGTTCTCGACCACGTCGATGCGCGCGCGCGCGACGCCCCAGCGCTCGAGGACGGGCACGAAGTCCTCGGTGATGACGATCGCGCGCGCCGAGCCGCGCAGCAGCCGGCGCTCGAGCGCCGCGTAGCGCCAGCCGACCAGGTGGCCGAGGCCAGGCAGCTTGCGCCCGAGGATGCGCGAGATCGCGACGGAGTTGATGTCCTGCACCCAGAAGACGAAGGGCACGCCGAGGCGGCGCGCGGCGCGCCAGGCATGGTGCTGCGGGTCGAGCGTCGCGTTGGCGGAGAACACGACCTCGGGCCTCCACGACGCGATCGTCGCCGCGAGCAGCCGGCCATAGGCGAGTTCCTGGCCGAGCCGCCGCACGTAGCTGTACTTCGCGAACTCGCCCGGCAGCGGCAGGCCGCGCGTCTCGAAGCCGGGCGGGTCGTCGGGCCGCCGGGCCAGCGCGCCCTTGGGCGTCTGAAAGCCGGGGAAATGCACGTGCAGCACCTCGTGCCCGTCCCGCGCCAGCTGGCGCGCGAGCTGCACGAGGAATGCATGGCCCGAATAGTCGTGGAGGAGGATCCTCACGCGCGGCGCGCCTCGACGACGAGGCAGTCTCCCCGGCCCGCGAGGTTCCACGCCGCGCGCTCGGCCGCGCCCAGCGTCATCGCGCGCAGCATCAGCGGCAGCACGCGCGCGGCCTCGCGCTGGCGGCGCGGCTCGTCCGGGAAGGCGCGCGCCACCTCGGACTGCGCCCACCACAGCGCCGGCGTGATCGTGCGCACCGATTCCGGCTCGAAGCCGCAGTCGCGCAGCAGCGCCGACAGCCGCGCGGCGTCGAAATGCGTGACGTGGAAGGGCACGTGCCAGTTGATCCAGTCCCTGCCGTAGCGCTCGCGCAGCGCGCTCGCCGCGTTGGGCAGGCTGATCCAGAGCCGGCCGCCCGGCGCGCTGACGCGGCGGATCGCCTGCAGCATGCTGCGCGGGTTCAGCGCGTGCTCAAGCACGTTCGACAGCACCACGACGTCGTAGGGCGCGGAGGGCCGCAGCTGCGCGACGTCGACGTCGTAGACGACGAAGCCCTTGGCGCGCGCCGCCTCGGCGGCGACGCGGTTGAGCTCCAGCCCCTCGGCGCGGAAGCCGTTGGCGGCGTACATCGCGAGGCCGCGGCCCTCGTTGCAGCCGACGTCGAGGAGCCGGCCCTGGCCGCGACGCGCATGGAACGAGACGTCACCGTCGGCGCGCAGCATCAGGCGGTAGAGCGGCGAGGAGAGGAAGAGCGCGCGCAGCCGAGCCCAGGCGCTGCCGGTCTCGCCCTCGCCGCCGAAATTGTAGTGGCGCTCGTAGAGCGCCTGCAGCTCGCCCTGCGTCGGCACGGGGTCGGTCTGCCACAGGCCGCAGGACTCGCAGGCAAGGACCCGCCAGCGGCCCGGCGAGCCGAAGCGGTTGTCGCGCACCGCGGGCTCGACGACGCGCAAGGACTCGCCGTCGCAGAGGATGCAGCTCGTGCCGCTCATCGCCGCGCCTCGCGCGCGCGCCGCTCGTGCAGCTTCGCGTCGACCAGGAAGCGGAACCAGAAGGTCTGCAGCACGAAGAAGACCAGCCCCCACCTGCCGTCGAGGAAGCCGAGCCGCAGGACGTAGCGGTAGAGGAACAGGCCGAGCGCGCGCCAGAACAGCGGCGCGCGGTTGTAGCGGCTGCGCAGCGCGCGCTTCTCGGCGACCGGGTCGCCGCTGCCGGGCTGGATGACGCCGCTGCCCGAGGGCGCGAGGATCTCGTCGACCTCGGCGTCGGCCCAGCGGTTGTGGCGCGCGGTCCACTCGCCGAGCGACAGGCGGATGTCGTCGATCATCGGCGCGCGCAGCGTGGCGGTGGCGCCGTCGACGTAGAAATGCTGGTCGTACTTGCGGTCCTCGCAGCGCCCGCACCCGGAGCGGAAGAGCCGCATGTGGTGGATCGGCCACATGCCGCCATGGCGGATCGGCTGGCCGTGGAAATGCACGAGCCGCGGCACGTAGTAGCCGGCGATGGCGGCGGGCGGCCCGTCGCCGGCGAAGAGCGCGCGCAGCTCCGCCGCGAGCTCGGGGGTGACGCGCTCGTCGGCGTCGAGATGGAGCTGCCAGGGTTGGCGCAGCGGCAGCGTCGCGATCGCCCAGTTGCGCTGCGCGCCGTAGCTCTCGAAGGGGTGCGCCGCGACGCTGGCGCCGGCGGCGCGCACGATGTCGAGCGTGGCGTCGGTCGAGCCGGAATCGACGACATGCACGTCGTCGCTCAGTGCGCGCGCCGAGGCGACGGTGGCGCCGATCGTGTCGGCGGAGTTGAAGGTCAGGATGACGACCGAGATCGGCAGCATGGCGCCGGGCACCGAGTTCATGCCGGCGGCTCCCTGCCCTCGGCGAGCGCTCGATACACGGCCTCGAGCCGCACGGCAATCTCCGCCCAGTCGTAGTGCGCGACGACGAAGGCCCTGGCGCGCGCGCCCATGGCGGTGGCGGCGGCGCCGTCGCGCAGGATCGCCTCCAGCCCATCGGCCACCGCGTCGATCGTGGTCGGCACGACATGGCCCGCATCGGCGGCGGCGATCTCGCGCCAGATATTGACCTTGTCGGAGACCAGCACCGGCAGGCCGCAGGCCATGGCCTCGACAACCGCGATGCCGAAATTCTCCGAGTAGGAGGGAAGCGCGAAGCAGGCCGCGTCGCGGAAGGCGGAGAGCTTCGCCTCGCCGGAGAGCAGGCCGGTGAAGGTCACGCGCGCGTCGATCCCCTCGACCGCGACCCAGCCGCGCGCCTGCGCCTCCATGCCGTCGTCGGGCCCCGCGACGACCAGGTGCAGGTCGTCGACGCGCGACGCGACGCGCGCGAAGGCGGGCACCAGCAGGTCGAGGCCCTTCTTGAAGTTCAGCCGCGACAGGAAGAGCACGATGCGCCGGCCGCGCGCCCCGGCGGGCAGGCGCGCGCGCAGCCCGCCCTCCGGCGGCAGCGTCGCGTAGGCGGAGAGGTTGAGGCCGTTGGGGACCACGACGCCGCGCGTGCCGAAGCAGGCGGGCGCGGCGAGCGCGCCCTCCTCCGCCGCCGTCCAGTGCAGCGCCGCGGCCTCGCGGATCACGCGGTCCTGGAACAGCAGGCCGAGCACGCGCTTCTCCAGCCGCCGCCGGCGGCGGATGAAGGGATCGAGCGTGCCGTGCGGGCGCAGCAGGTAGGGCTTGCCATGCCTGCGGCAGGCACGCGCCGCGGCCCAGACATGGAACAGGAACAGCGAATGGATGTGCACGACGTCGGCGCGGGCGACCTCGGCGTCGAGCGCGCGCGCCAGCGGCCAGGACGTGGCGAAGGCGCGCGGCGCGCCCTGAGCGAAGACCGAGACCCTGACGCCGCCATCGTCGAAGGCGACGCCGGCCGCGAGGCCCTCGCGCGGCTCTGCGTCACGGTCGGTGGTGAGGATGGCAACCTCGTGGCCGCGCCGGGCGACGGCGCGCGCCATCTCGCGCGCGGCCTTGGCGGGCCCGCCGGTGCGTTCCGCGAGCGAGGCGATGACATGGAGGATGCGAATGGCGGCGGGTCCGTTCTGGCGGCCGGGAATGTTCTGGATCGCGAGGCGCGCGGCAAGCGGAGAACGCGCCCGCCCCGCGCGCTATTTCCGCCGCCCGCGCCGCGCTACTCTGCCTTTGCGCCGAGGCAGGCAACGGGCCGCGCCGGGACGGGGACAGGCAGGAAGGACTCTCGACCATGCGCATCCTGGTCCTCGGCGCCGGCGGCGTCGGCGGCTATTTCGGCGGCAGGCTGGTCGAGGCCGGCGTCCCGGCCACGTTCCTCGTGCGCCCGGGCCGCGCAGCGCAGCTCGCCCGCGACGGCCTGGTGGTCGAGAGCCCCCGCGGCGGCCTGCGCGTCCGGCCCGGCGTGGCGACCGCGGCGCGCGACGAGGACTGGGACCTCGTCCTGCTCTCCTGCAAGTCCTACGACCTCGACGCGGCGATGGACGCCGTCGCCCCGGCGATCGGCGCCGGGACGCTCGTCCTGCCGCTGCTCAACGGCCTCGCCCACATGGACGCGCTCGACGCGCGCTTCGGCGCCGCGCGCGTGGCCGGCGGCGTCGCCTATATCGCGGCGACGCTGTCCGCCGAGGGCACGGTGCGGCACCTCAACGAGGTCCATCGCCTTGGCTTCGGCATGCGCGGCGGCGCCCATCCGCCCGCGCTGCACCGGCTCGCCGAGGCGCTGGGCCGCACGCCGGTCGAGGCGCGGCTGCTCGACGACCCGGTCCAGGCGCTGTGGGACAAATGGACCCTGCTGGGGCCGCTGGCCGCCGCCACCTGCCTCATGCGCGCCGCGGTCGGCCGGATCGTCGCGGCGGAGGGCGGGGCGGCGCTGATGCGCGCCTGTCTCGCCGAGGTCGTGGCGATCGCCACCGCCGCCGGCCACGCCCCGGCCGAGGGGGTCGTCGCCGCGGCCGGCCGGACGCTGACCGAGCCCGGGTCGCGCTTCGCGGCCTCCATGCTGCGCGACATCGAGCGCGGCGGCCCTACCGAGGCCGCCCATGTCGTCGGCGACCTCGTCGCGCGCGCGGCGGCTGGCGGCGTCGCGGCCCCGGTCCTCGGCGCCGCCTGGATCCACCTCCAGGCCTACGAGGCGGGCCGCGCCGCGCGCTGAGGGCGGTTCCGCGCCAGCCCGCGCGTGCTATACCTCCGGCCGTCCCCTGCCCCCGGCGAGAACATGCCCACCCCGACCGAAGGCGAGTTCCGCGCGCGCCTGCTTGCGCGCTACCTGACCACGCACGCCTCGGTCTCGGGCGCGCGCGACGGCCTCGCCCGCCGCCGCCCCTATCTCGAGCGCCTGGTGCGCGCGCATTTCCCGCCCGGTCGCGACGCCGCGATCCTTGACCTCGGCTGCGGCCATGGCGCGATCGTCTGGGCGGCGCGCGGCCTCGGCTACACCAATGTCCGGGGCGTCGACGCCAGCCCCGAGCAGGTGGAATCGGCGCGCGAACTCGGCATAGAGGGCGTCGTCCAGGGAGAGTTGCGCGAGGCGCTGGACGCACTCGCGCCCGGCTCGATGGACGCGATCATCCTCTTCGACCTTTACCACTACTTCACGAAGCCCGAGCAGATGGCGATCGCGGACGCCGTGCGCCGCGCGCTCAGGCCGGGCGGGCGCTTCATCCTGCACGTGCCCAACGCCGAGGCGGTGTTCGCCGCGCGCATGCGCTACTGGGACGTGCTCGCCGAGGACGCCTTCACCCGCGCCTCGATCGCCCAGATGCTGCGTGCCTGCGACTTCTCCGAGGTCGCGTGCTTCGAGGACCGGCCGGTCGCGCATGGCGCGCGCAGCGCGCTGCGCGCGGCGCTCTGGCCGCTGCTGCGCGGCGTCATGCGGCTCTTCCTCGCGGTGGAGACCGGAGAGGACGGGCGCGAGGCGATCTTCAGCCAGTGCCTGCTGGCGGTGGCGCGGCGATGACGGCCCGGAATTCGAACGGCGGCGGCGGCGTTGTCGCCGCGCCCACTTCCATGCGGGGCGCGCGATGAAGATCCTCTATATCGGCTTCGACATCGAGGGCGTGGGCGGCATCGCCACCTACAGCCGCTACCAGGTGCGCGCGCTCAAGGCGCTGGGCTGCGAGGTCTTCGCGCTGT